>ERZ808258.329-NODE-329-length-20589-cov-3.754261_pt1 | contig 20589 bp, 16 predicted proteins | sample MGYA00521280_ERZ808258 | MGnify/ENA primary metagenome ERZ808258 (study PRJEB31516, sample SAMN03275585) | gut metagenome | biome: mammalia-associated habitat; material: feces | host: Papio cynocephalus | place: Kenya | collected 2012-07-19 ...
CAGCAGGCCTTCCAGCGTGAGCTATCGCGATCGTTCGGAACATGTCGAATTCACGCTAGCATTAGACCAGGTTGGCTGTCAATCTTCCTATCGAAACACACCTATTCCGATAGTATACGACTCGTTTTCACCGGTTCGCGCATTTAATAGGCTCTTCGACCCTCTCATACAGCATTCCATAGCGTCTCGATGAGATGAGCGCCCCTCCATCCGTGATGCTACGATAGCATCAGACGACGCGACGGACAGATTGCTTCGGGGGTTCCGTACCATAATCGCAGGCATCACTGAAGTTACAAAGATTACAATCAGCAGTTATTATACTGCATCCGTAATCATATGGGCATGTCGCAGGAGGTGACGACGGAGAACCGCGTCGAGGCTCGCGTCTCATGCCAGTCCGGAGTACGGATGGCCGGATCCTTCCAATACCGGGCCTGCGAGCGTATAAAGGGTCGAGAGGCGATGGGTGTTCCGATGACGCAGGACAGGAAAATCTCGGTTATGGGAAAGGCGAAGGTCGCATGCGAGGCGGACACGACCGTGGTCCGCATAAGGGTCTCGGGGATCAGCACCACGTACGAGAAGGCCGCGGCGGAGATGGCGAGATGCACCGGCGCCCTGAAGGACAGCATCGAGGAGTCAGGGCTGGACAGGAAGCTTCTGAAGACGGAGAGCCTCTCCGTGTCACAGAACATCATGAAGGTGCCGACCGGGGAGGGGCGCTACGGGATGGATTACAAGGAGATCCCGGACGGATTCCGTTTCGACGGAGGGTTCTCCGTGTCGTTCCCCAACGACGGCGCGGTCCTGTCTCGCATGGTGCGCGGGATGGCCGTTCTCAAACCGGAGCCCCGTCTGGAGTTCTCCTTCCTGAGCAGCAGGAGGGAGGAGATGGTCCGCGAGGCCCTCTCCCGTGCCACGAGGAACGCGATGGAGGACGCGAGGACGATCGCGGAGGCCACCGGGTCCCGTCTGGGACCGTTGTCCAGAGCCGACTACTCACCGCGCGAGTCCCAGGTCAGGGCGCTCACGGTCGCCTGCAACGACGGCATTCCGTGCGACGACATGGACATAGATCCGAAGGACGACGTGGTGGAGGTCACCGCATCCTTCGAATGGGACATAGCCTGACCCGCATCCGATATAAGCCCGGTGCGCGTACTCCGCGCCATGAAGGCAGGCACGGCCGCGAGGGCCGTCTATTGGATCGCGGTGCTGGTCACCGTGGCCGTGGCGGCGTTCCCGATTGCATCCATGATCGCCGACGTCGACACGGAGCCGGTAGGCGCCGGAGTCCCGGCGGTCTACGATCTGAGACTGATGGACGAGAGGACTCTCGCCGACAATCTGGAGAGGGCCGCATCCGTAGACGGCGTCGCGGTCTTCTACGGCGGTGCGTCGGTCGCGTTCTACGGCGGTTCCGCACGTTCCGTCGCGGCGGCGATCGTCGCCAGCGGCGCGGAGGAGGCGATCGTCAGGGATGCCGACGGCGGTATCGTGACGCAGGACCGCATATCCTACGGCAATGCGACGATCACCGGCCAGAGGATAGGGGTCGTCCTGCCGTCCACGGACGGCATCTCGGACCTCAGGCTCGGGATGAGGCTTGTCAGCCCGGACGGTCTGGTGAATCTTCCGGCGGAATGCCGCTCCGTCTCATCGGAGGGGGCGCTCTGCGCCGAGTATGTGCTGCCGATAGTCGCCTACAACCTGGTCGCGGCCTACGGATGCTCCCTGAGCGTGTCGCTGGGCACGGGATACGAGGGCCTGGCCGACGCCGACGTGTCGTTCTCCCAGCCGCAGGACGTCCTATCGTACAAGGTCTCTGCGGACTTCGGGTCCTCGACGATCCGGGTGGACGGAGGCCTCGGCCCCTCGTCCGGGACCGGCTCCATAGGTCGTGCCGCGGTATCGTTCTCAGGGGATTCGATGACGGTGTCCTGCGCGGGGATCCTGTCGCAGGTGCTGAAGGACTCCCTGATCGGAGGATGTCTGACGGTGGAGACCGACGGGATATCATACACCATGGGCGTGGAGGCGTCCTCCGCCCTGATCTCCGCCGTCGGGCTTCTGGAGGCGGGAGCATGAGCAGCGAGCGCAGGGCGGAGAAGGAGCGCAGGGAGCGCGAGAACAGCGCGTGGAGAGGAGCATACGGGGTCGTGAAGGGACTGATCGGATACGTCCTCCTCCCGCTGGTGCTGACGACGTACGTCTTCCCCATACTGCCTTCGGATCTGGTCCTCGACGGCATCGAGGACATGCTGGGCAGATGCATGGTCGGAGGGATCCCCCTGATTGTCGTCGCCTTCCCCATGGGCTATTACGGCAAGGGGCATATCGGCCGCGTGCTCTCATGGGTCGCGTTCGTCGTCCTCAAGATCCTCTGGATGCTGTACGTCCTCGACTTCGGGGACCTCGACGGGATATTCGGGATGCACTCGGGCGACACTCTGCTCACCGTGGACCTCGCGGTATCGGGCATCGTGACGCTGGCGGCGTTCTTCCTCCTGCTCAAGCTGGTCGTGGTCGTCGCCGACCACTGCGACAACAGGAAGCGGACGTTCGTGGACGACTACCGAGGCGATACGGATGATCGAGGCCGCGGTGTTCGACATGGACGGGACGCTTCTCGACACGGAGCGCTTCAACGTGGGCTTCTGGTGCGAGGCATCCGAGATGGAGGGAGTCCCGATAACGAGGGACGAGGCCCTGCACATCAGGAGCCTGGATTCCAAGCTGGCGGCGGAGTATCTCGAGGGGAGGCATCCCGGATTCGAGTTCCATGCCGTGAGAGAGGTCAGGAGGAGGCTCATGAGGGAGCACGTGGAGTCGGAGGGCATCGAAGCCAAGCCCGGAGCCATGGAGATCCTGGAGATGCTGAAGCGTCACGGAGTCAGAACGGCGGTAGCGACCGGCACCGCGCAGCACCGTGCGGAATCGTATCTGTCGGAGGTCGGACTCTCGCCTTATCTCGACCTCATCATAAGCGCGTCGAAGGTCGAGCACGGGAAGCCCGCGCCGGATGTGTACCTCTATGCATGCGAACGTCTGGGCTCGGATCCAGGGGCCACCGTCGCGGTGGAGGACGCCCCCTTCGGCGTCATGTCGGCGCTGGCGGCCGGATGCAGGGTGATGGCGGTGCCGGACCTGACTCCTCTGGAGCCGTCGCTCGCGGCGAGGGCGGAGCGCACCGCAGGGTCGCTGGAGGAGCTGATTCCGTATATCGAAGACCTGCTGTCGGAGCGATGCCGCTCCGATCAGATGATCTGGACCATCTGGTTGATCGGCGGCTTGTCCTCGGTCGGGTCCGTGACGCAAAGGAATCTGAAGCCGTCCTCATAGTACGGGATGAGCTCGTCCGAGCAGTCCATCTTGATCACGCGATATCCGACCGATTCGTTGGCCTGTCTGACGATGTCCAATGCATCCTCAGTAAATCCGTTCCGATGCCCTTGTAGGGGAAGTCCGCTCTTCCCAGCTGTCCGAGAAGATAGCTCTGGGCGACGTTGTTGTCCGGATCGATGTTCATCTTCTTGCCCAGCGACTTGGAGATGTCCTGATCGTCGGGAACGCGAAGGCATCTGATGGAGAGCGTGAAGTAGCCGACTATCGCATCGTCCATGATGGCCAGGTAGGTTCTGGCCATGTCTCTTTTCTCGAAGGTAATGGCCTTGTTGTGAAGGAAACCCTCTCTGTCGGGATCACGAGAGCATTTAAATGAATCGAGACGGACAGTGATGTCGCTTTCATCCATTTTGGAAAGAAGGTCCGTCAGCGGAACGGTTTGATACGGCTTCATATCTTTATTGAGAGGAACAGTTTCACTGCTTCGTCGGGGTTTCTAATAGGATGAACAGCACCGGAAGTGTCTATCGGACCTCTGCGGTCGGCTTCATCAAAAGCCGCCAGCAGTCTATCGACTTCCTCCTGATTCCGTAGCACGATGTCCTGATAGAAAGACTGCGTCGCCATATCTCCACCTCTGATCATCTATATGCATAAGGAGATATATACCAGCAATAGCAGGCTTCACCGTGCAGTCACAGAATGCTTCGAGACCTCTTCTGGTCGTCTATGAGTGGGCCCGCCCGGATTTGAACCGGAGTCAATGGCTCCCGAAGCCACAAGGATACCAAGCTACCCCACGGGCCCACGGGACTCCCAAACGGACGGTCGGATAAAAAGTCATCGGGAGAGATTATTGCAAACAGGTCGGGGCCCCGCGTAAGCAGGGGTGGCATTGATTAACAATTCCACGATTAATCGAATATTTATTGGAACTTTCAAAAATCCATGACTAATCATGGATTTATAGATGAAGCATCATCCGCAACCATGGACTATCTTGTCAGGGAGCGCTATCTGAATCTCCTTCGCGCCGGCCGCGGCGCAGTGCATGTGGTCAAGGTCATCACGGGGATGAGGCGTTCGGGCAAATCCGTCCTTATGCAGATGTATGTCGACGAGCTCAAGGCCACGGGCGTCCCGGAGTCCGATATAGTGTACATGAACCTGGAGTCTCTGGAGTATCAGGGGATGGACAAGGATGCGCTGAACTCCATTCTGAGGAGCCGCATGGCCCCCGGTCGCTTGGCATACATCCTTCTGGACGAGATCCAGACGATCGAAGGCTGGGAGATGACTCTGGCAGGCCTCGATGCCGCAGGGTGCTGCGATGTTTACGTGACCGGATCCAACTCGGATATGCTCTCATCGACTCTCGCCACGCACATATCCGGAAGGCATGTGGAGATAGAGGTCCTTCCATTCTCGTTCGAGGAGTTCGTCCGTTTCCATGACATCAAGGACCGCAGGGAGGCATTCTCGGAGTATTTGATGTACGGAGGCCTTCCAGGCGTGGATCCGCCCAGGGGCAGCAGGTTCGCAACGGATTATCTGCAGGGGGTGTACAGCACCGTGCTGGTCAAGGACGTCCTCAGGGTATCGAAGGTCGGTGATCCGGCCAAGATCGATGCGATCATAAAGTTCATCTTCTCGAATATCGGCAACGTCACCAACATTTCGAGGATTTCCAAGGACGTAGGCATCCCGGAATCGACAGTGTCGCTTTATATGAGAGCTCTGGAGGAGGCCCTCCTCGTCATGCCGTGCGACCGTTACGATGCGGTCGGCAGGAGACTGCTCAAGACCAATCGCAAATACTACGTGTCCGACATAGGGCTGCGCTCCGCTGTCCTAGGGATGGCGGCGGGCACGGACATCAGCAGGCCGTTGGAGAACATCGTCTACCTGGAGCTCAGACGGAGAGGGTACAGGCTCATGGTCCAGAGCTATCGCGATGCGGAGATCGACTTCGTCGCCAGCAGGAACGACTCGATAGAGTACTTCCAGGTCTGTCAGACCCTCGCCTCCGAAGACACGAGAGCGAGCGAGGTCAAAGCGCTTCTCCATCCCGATGACAACTATCCCAAGACCGTGCTGACTCTCGACGAGTACGGTCTCGGCATCCAGGACGGAGTCCGCATAGCCAATCTCCTGGACTGGCTCCTCGAGGACGAGGGGCGATGCGGCTTCCGTGATCTCCGTGCCCTTCCGTTGCGGGTTTTATATAGTTCCACGGAATCGGCGACGATGCCGTCAGAGGTCATCACATGATCTGCATCATCGTTCGTCTTCACTGAAAGTTTTAGATGATGGGACGGTTGAGGTGTTATCAATGAAAGCTTCGACCAGTGCAAACGCTCGGGATATGCTTGCGATCAGCCCGTACAACGCCGTGTCGCTGCCGGAGCTGCCGAAGGGCCGCGGTCCGATACAGATATTCGACACGACCCTCCGCGACGGCGAGCAGGCCCCGGGGATCGCCCTCAGCGCCGACGACAAGGTCCGTATCGCCGAGGCCCTGGACGACTACGGCGTGGACTACATCGAGGCGGGATTCGCCGTGTCCAGCGACATCGAGCGGGACACCATCCGCAGGATCGAGGACCTCGGGCTCCACGCGCAGGTGCTGAGCCTCGCGCGTTCCGTCCGCAAGGACATCGACGCCGTCGCCGACACGGGCGTCGACTACGTCCACACGTTCATAGGGACCTCTCCTCTGCACAGGGACTTCAAGCTCAAGATGTCCAAGGAGCAGATCATCGAGAGGGCCGTCGACACAGTCGAGTACGCCAAGGAGAGAGGGCTCGAAGTCCAGTTCAGCTGCGAGGACGCTACCCGCACCGAGCTCGACTACCTCCTCGAGGTGTACAAGGCCGTCGTAGACGCCGGCGCATGCGCCATCAACGTCCCCGACACCGTGGGAGTCATCGTCCCTCAGGGGATGTCCTATCTGATCAAGGCGATCGCCGAGGAGATCAAGGTGCCGATCAGCGTCCACTGCCACAACGACCTCGGATTGGCCGTGGCCAACACCATGGCCGCGGTGGAGGCGGGAGCCACCATCGTCCAGGCGACGGTCAACGGCATAGGCGAGAGGACCGGCAACGCGTCCTTGGAGGAGGCTGCGATCAACCTCTACGCCAACTACGGCGTCGAGACCGTAGATCTCTCCAAGATCGGTCCCGTCTCCAGGCTCATCGAGCGCACCACCGGGTTCCCGATCGCGTTCAACAAGCCCCTCGTCGGGCGCAACGCTTTCGCCCACGAGTCCGGCATACATGTGCATGGCGTGATGAACAACGCCTTCACCTACGAGCCCCTCAAGCCCGAGCTCGTCGGTGTGGACCGCCACATCGTCATAGGAAAGCACTCCGGCGAGCACTCGGTCCGCGGAAGGCTGGACGCCCTCGGCATCTCGTTCCCCGAGGATAGGATGCCCGAGCTCATGGAGGCCATCAAGGAGGCTGCCGTGGGCGAGAAGGAGATCGACGACGCCGAGCTCATGGCGCTGGTCGACCACATCCTCCGCAACGTCCGCGAGGGAGAGGCCGCCGTCAGGCTGGACGGCATCGCCGTCCTCACCGGCAAGGGCGTGACGAGCACCGCCACGGTGAACCTCACCGTGAACGGCGAGAAGAGGACCGTCGCCGAGGTCGGAGTCGGTCCCGTCGACGCGGCGATCAAGGCGATAGCCGAGGCCGTCGGCGACAGCTACACCCTCGCCGAATACAAGCTGGCCGCCATAAACGGCACATCCAGCTCCCTATGCGAGGCCACCGTGATGGTCCGCAACAACGAGCGCAAGGAGAACGCGCTCTCGACCGGAAGGTCGGTGGGACCCGACGTGGTCCAGACGTCGATAGACGCAATGATCTCCGCGATCAACCGCGACAAGGCGCGGGAGTGATACAGATGGTCGGAAAGACGATAGCCGAGAAGATACTCTCGAAGCATTCAGGGAAGGACGCCCGTGCGGGCCAGATCGTGATCGCCGATGTCGATTACGTCATGGTCAACGATGTGACCGGGCCGATAGCGTTCAGGCAGTACGAGTCCCTCGGGACCGACACGATGTACAAGGACCGCATGGTACTGATACCGGATCACTACGTCCCCGCGAAGGACGTGGTCTCCGCCGAGCAGGCCAAGGAGATGCGCGACTTCGCCGCGAAGCACCAGCTTCCCCACTACTACGAGATCGGAAGGTCCGGAGTCTGCCACCAGCTGATGGTCGAGGAGGGATTCGCCGCTCCCGGGAGGCTCATTGTCGGAGCCGATTCCCACACATGCACCTACGGGGCGCTCAACGCCCTCTCCACCGGAATCGGATCCACCGAGGCCGCCGCGGTGTTCGCCACAGGCAAGCTGTGGTTCAAGGTCCCCGAGACGATCAAGGTGGTCGTCAAGGGCAGGTTCAACAGGAACGTCGGAGGCAAGGACCTCATCCTCAAGATCATAACCGACATAGGGGTGGACGGCGCCAACTACAAGGCGTTCGAGTTCCACGGGGATGTGTCCAGCATCTCCGTCCCCGACAGGCTCGCCATCTCCAACATGGCCATCGAGGCCGGAGGCAAGGCGGGGATCTTCCCCTGCGACGACCTGACCCGCGAATACATAAAGGACAGCGTGCGCGGGGAGTACGAGGCCGTGGACGCCGACGATGACGCCGTGTACTGCAGGACCCTGGAGTACGACCTCTCCGAGCTGGAGCCGTTCGTCTCCTATCCCAGCCTTCCGAGCAACGGCCGCCCCGTCAGGGAGGCCGACGTGAGGATCGACCAGGCGTACCTCGGTTCGTGCACCAACGGCAGGATTGAGGACATGCGCATCGGCGCCGAGATCGTCAGGGGACGCCACGTGGCCCCCGGAGTCAGGATGATCGTCGTGCCCGCCTCCCAGAAGGTTATGAAGCAGATGGCCGACGAGGGCCTCATCGACGTGTTCCTCGAGGCCGGAGCGTTCGTCTCCGGACCCACCTGCGGAGCGTGCCTCGGAGGATACATGGGCATACTCGCTCCCGGCGAGGTCGCCGTCTCGTCCACAAACCGCAACTTCATAGGAAGGATGGGCGCCAAGGACTCCTACGTGTATCTCGCGGGACCTGCGGTCGTAGCCGCATCCGCCATCGCGGGACGCATCGTGACGCCCGACGACCTGGAGGGGATGTGAATGGAACCGATCAAGGGAAGGATATGGGTGTTCGGCGACAACGTCGACACCGACCAGATCATACCGGCCGAGAGGCTCGTGGCCGCGAACCTCGACCATCTGAACGACTACATATTCGAGAAGGTCAGGCCCGGCTTCGCGCAGGAGGTCCGCAAAGGGGACATCCTCGTCGCCGGACGCAACTTCGGCTGCGGGTCCAGCAGGGAGCATGCTCCTCTGAGCCTCCGCGAGGCCGGATTCTCCTGCATCATCGCCGAGAGCTTCGCGAGGATCTTCTACCGCAATTCCATGGACACCGGTCTGCTCCTCATCGAGTGCAAGGTGGATTCCCCCGTCGAGGGCGAGACCGCCTCGGTCGATGTGGACAAGGGGTCCCTGAAGATAGGAGAGAAGAGCTACTCGTTCCCCGAGTATCCTCCGTTCATCGGCGAGCTCGTCAGGGCCGGAGGGCTCATGAACCTCATCAAGGAGGGCAAGTTCCAATGACGACGAAGAAGATAGCCGTGATCCCGGGAGACGGGATCGGAAAGGAGGTCATCGCGGCCGGCATGGACGTGCTCGAGGCCGTCTCCGAGATATCGGATTTCAAGATGGACCCGGAGTACGTGCCCATCGGATCCGAGAGGTATCTGGAGACCGGCGAGCTGCTCACCGACGCCGACATCGACCTGTTGAAGAGCAAGGACGCCATCTATTTCGGGGCCATAGGGGACCCGAGGGTGAAGCCCGGGGTCCTCGAGCAGGGCATCCTGCTGAAGATGAGGGCGGTGTTCGACCAGTACATCAATCTCAGGCCGGTCACGTCCTGGTTCCCGCTGGTCCCGCTGAAGAGGGAGGTGCCCTTCGACATCCATTTCCTCAGGGAGAACACCGAGGACTTCTACATGGGCGCCGGAGGGGACTTCGGGCCGTCCTACGGCGACACCGCAGAGCTCCATATCAAGAGGGAGATGTACGACCTCGATGTCAGGCTGGAGGCGAAGGCCTCCGACAACGACGACTTCGCCTTCGAGATAGGCTTCCTGTCCACCAAGGGCATAGAGAGGTTCGCCGACTACGCCTTCCGCTACGCGCAGGCCAGGGGGGAGAAGAAGGTCACGCTGGTCGACAAGGCCAACGTCTGCACCCATGTCTACGGCAAGCAGAGGAGGATCTTCCAGCAGAAGGCCGAGGAGTACGGCATGGACCTGGAGTTCATGTTCGTCGACGCCATGGCCATGGCCATGATCGTCCGTCCCGAGACCTTCGGAACGGTCGCCGTTCCCAATCTCTTCGGAGACATCCTCACCGATCTGGGAGCGCAGCTCCAGGGCGGCCTGGGGATGGGAGGAAGCGGGAACATCAACCCGAACGGCGTCAGCATGTTCGAGCCCATCCACGGCTCCGCTCCGGATATCGCGGGAAGAGGCATCGCCAATCCCATCGCGGCCGTCCTCGCGGCCCAGATGCTCCTCGAGAACCAGGGATTCCCGGAGGAGGGAAGGATGCTCCACGACGCCGTCAGGCACGCTCTCGACGCGAAGGAGACGACGCCCGACCTCGGCGGTTCGATGACCACGTCTGAGGTCGGCAAGGCCATAGCGGCCTTCGTCCTGAACCAGAAGCGCTGATAGAATGATCTCCCTGGAGCTCGAGGCCGAACTTCCTGACGAGGGTACGGCGAGGGCGGTTCTCGCCGCCCTCGATCCCGACAACATCGGGTACGTGGAGTCCGAGCTCCGGGGAGGGACCATAGTCTTCAGGATGTCGTCCGAGTCGGCCGGCACCCTGAAGAGCACCGCCGACGACCTCATGGCCTGTCTGAAGGCGGCTTTCGAGACCGTCCGTCTCGGAATGTGAATCTCACATTGTTCTGGCCCATGGCTCTGGAATACGCCATGGAGCCGCACATCCCGCGGGCTATCTGAAGCCCTATCCCCTCGCCGTCGAACGTCATCGGATTGAACAGCGGACCGTCGTCGCGAATCAGGACGGAAGGTTCATCCCCTCCGCGGACCACGAGGTCCATCCACCTGTCCGGATCCGATCCCAATCCGTGGGAGGATATGTTGGACGCGAGCTCCTCGCAGCAGAGCCTGGCCTTCTCGACCCTCGTCCTCTCGATGCCGCAGGATTCCATGAATGCGGCCATCGCATCCATCGACTCCTCCAGATCGGTCAGATCCCCTTTCACCGACACGGCGAGCGTCGGGATCTCCGGCTTCCTTCCCAGAAGGAATCCCTGGAGCGACTCGTCCCTGCGACGCATGGCGACCGATATGAGAGCGGTTCCTGCCAGCATGACGGCCTCTCCTATCCAGAACGAAGGCCAGATGAGATCTCCGTCGACGGGTGCGAGAACCGCTGCGGTCGCGATGACGAACAGCGGCTGCAGGACGGAGATGACTATCGCCACATGCCTGTGGCCGAGCACCTGGAAGAGGATCATCATCGCATAGTTCACTCCGTAGAGCAGGATGCAAGGCGCGAACATCCTCAGCGCGTCCTCGGATGAGGCGAGCAGGTCTCCCTCCGTGACTCCGAACATCACGCAGAACACGCCGGGCACCAGCATGACGACGGCGACTATCGCTCCGAGTGAAACCAGAAGAACCTTCGATACGAGGCGCGTCAGCATGGATATCCCTTCGACGTCTCCAGATCCGTAGAGCGTCCCTCCGATCGGCTGGACGGTCTGGCAGGTGCCTCCGATGAGCATGGATGCTAGCATCAGGACGTTCATCGCCACGGCCATGGTGGCCATGCCGGACGCACCGAGGTAGTGCAGCGTCATTCCGTTCATGCAGAGCATCTTGACGACCATCATCGCCGAGGCGAGCGCCACGGGGGCTCCCAGTGAGAGCAGGGCGGGGATGTGGATCGCACCGCCCTTCTCCGGACGGAACAGCGTGGTCGAACGGGTTCTGAAGAAGCGTGCGATCAGGGCGACCGTGCCTATGGAGTATCCGATCACCACGGCCGCGGATGCGCCCGTGATCCCTGCTCCCTCATGGACGAGAACGATGCACAGGAGGGGGGAGATGATGTTGGCCCCGGCGAGGGCAAACGTGGCGCTCCGGGGAGAGCCGTCCACTCTGGCGAACATCGCCAGTCCGGGAAGGAAGAGATATGCGGCGGAGCCCAGCAGGGCCACTCTCGTGTAGTCGGTGACCAGCGGCAGCAGGTCCTCGTCCGAGCACAGGAAGGATGCCACGGAGCCGGGCGATGCCGCTCCGAGGGCGGTCAGCGCGATCGACATCGCCAGCGTCAGGGCCATGCATATCGCGAATACGCGTCCCGTCTCGCCTTCCTTACCCTTTCCGACCAGCACGGCGCACAGCGTCGCTCCTCCGACGCAGACAAGGGCGGTCAGCGCGTTGTACAGCTGTATGAGCGGAGATACGAGGTTGACCGCCGACAGCTCGGCGCTGCCCATCATGTTCCCCACTATCATCCCGTTGACGACGACCCCGAGGGAGGTGGCCATCACGGCGAGGATGGTGGATACGGCGAACGTCCTGAAGGCGCGGTTCACCAGATACGGGGAGCGGCTCATCTCAGGTCCACCACGGGGGTGATCTTCAGACTGGTCCTGTTCACTATGAACCCGTCCCGTCCGACGTTCCTGACCTCGAATCCCATCAGTCCGAGGGGCACGGTCTTGGCGAAGGAGTCGTACTCCGGGATCAGGGCCTCCAGGGCCTTCTCCGTGGTCAGGTCCGGATCGTCCACGCAGACCGCCATCCTGTCCTCGAGACCGTCGTGGTCCAGGACGATCTGCAGGTTCCCGCGGTAGCCGAGGGAATCGTCGAGTATCTTCGAGATCCTCCTGAAGTTGAAGAACGTCCCGCCTATGCGCATGACATCACCGTATCTTCCGAGGAGCCTGAATCTCGGCTCCTTCCTGCCGCAGGGGCAGTCGCCTTCGATCCATTCGCCCATGTCGCCTATCTCGTACCGGCTGGTGCGGCCGTTCTCCCTGAGATATCCCGTGAATATCAGTCTCCCCGGTTCTCCGGGACCGACGGGCTCGTCGGAATCGGCCTTAACGATCTCCAGGTGCTGGATCTCGCTGTTCAGGTGGAACTCGTTCCTGCCGCACCATTGGCAGCAGTAGCCCATCGTGCCGGTCTCGTTCGCTCCGTAGAGCATCGACTGTATGCTCTCTATTCCGAACTCGTCCTTCAGCCAACGGACCTGTCCGGCGGAGAACATCTCCCCTCCGTAGAAGATCTTCCTGATCCTCCCGTAGCTCTTCAGCTTCTCCTCATTCTCCTGGAAGACCTTGACGATGTAGCTGGGCGCCCCCATGACGGCCGTCGCCCTTCCGATGACCATGAAGTTCGCGACCTGATGGACGTCGTCCAGGCCTCCGATGTTCAGATTGCGGATGTGCATCCCGTCGAATATGGAGATGAAGAAGTTCATCCCGCCGTAGAGGCTTCCGGACTTCAGCAGGTCGGCGACGACATCCCGGTCTGGATCGAGTCCGAGGGCCATCATGGCCTTCTTGCCGGGCTCCACGATATACCTGCGATAGTCTCCGTCGCTGTAGCTGCAGAACACGGGAGCTCCGGTGGTTCCTCCGCTCTTGGTCAATACGCGGGTGCCGTCGTCAGGCACCGGAGGGTAGTCCTTCTTGCCTTCGATCGGGCCATCCACGGCGAAAGGCTCCGGGGCCCTGAGCTCCTTCAGACCGACGATGCCGTTCATGGGGATGTCCATGCGCATGGACACGCGTCTCATGAACTTCGGAAGCGCGAATCCCCCGTCATGGGGCTCTCCGGCGTAGCTGGCGCTCATCGATCCGACGGGAGTGATCCTCTGCACGCCGGCGCGGTACAGGGCGGAGGAGACCTCCTCCAGCTCGTCCAGGGTGCAGGCGAGGCCGCATGTCTGCAGATACCTGCGCATCCCTCTGAGTCCGGAGGTGAGTCCTCCGCGTTCCAGAGGCGACAGCCATACGGTCCTGAAGAGAGGAGAGGGCATGAACTTGGTCCCGTAGCTGACCAGTATCCGGTACGTGTGCTGCGGATCCTCGACGACATCGCCGTCGTTGAAGTACAGGTCGCTGCGGTGGAGCTCCTTGACGGTCGCGATCTCGGCGGATTCGGCGGCGTCGGGAGCTATCCGCGGAAGCGTCTCCCTGGCCTCGTCCAGGGCCTCGGAGAGAAGCGCCGCCATCCTGTCGACTTCCTCTCTCGAGCAGGTGTCGAGGAGAACGCACTGCGGGCTGGAGCACGACTGCTGCTCGTTGCGGCAGATGCTCCTCGCCAGCATCCTGGCCGTATCCATGTCGAAGCATGACGGCGTGACGTAGGCGAAGCTGATCTTGTGCCCCCATTCCACCACGGGGGTGCCTCTGGGAGCCTCCTTGCGGATGGCCTCTATGGCCTCCTCTCCTCCCCATGCGCTGATGCAGTCGGCGCGGTCCATGAGCGCCCTCATGAGCTCCTTCTGCGACGAGCGGATGCGGAGCATGTAGATGCGGTCGGCGATGGACGGCGCCCTGCACAGGCGGAGCAGGACCTCGGTGGCGAACTCGCCCAGGTTCCCTGCGACCTTCAGTATGTTTATGTTCCCTGACAGAAGTCCCTCCACGGCGGCCATCGGAGCCACTATGGGGGAGTTCCCCGCGGTGATATGGAACAGGACCCCTACGGGCGCCCATCCTTCGAAGTGCTGCCTGCGCATGTCTACACGGCGGATCTCGAACGGCTCGTCGGTTCCGAGCTCGGCGATCAGCTTCATCGTGAGAGCCTCGCGGGATATGCCATCGGCCAGAGCGGCCATCACGGCGTCCGGATCCTCCGTGCCGTCCCTCACGAGGGCCTCCCTCAGGTCTCCGCATCTTCCTGCACGGATATCCCTGGAGAGCGAATCGCAGGCGTCGAGCACGTCGGAGGTCCTCAGCGTCGTGTCGAGGGTCCTCTCGATCTCCCCGTCGAGCCCCTCCATGAGCCCGTCCAGGGTCTCGGTCCTCCTCCCCTTCCATATGTGCGACATCTCATCTCCTCCTCAGTATCTCGGCGGCCGCGATGGCGCAGCTCCTGTTCCTGCTCGTGCCCGCCCTGCCGAGGATCTCGAACCACGGGGCGTCGTTCCCGCATCCGCAGGATCCGGCGGGATGCTTCACCGCCATGTCACCCAGCAGGAGGCTGGGCACGGGGACTCCCGTGTTCATCGGCGAGATCACGTTCATGAATCCGGCCTCCCCGTCCTCTACAGGTTCGAGGGTGACCGTGTCGCGGATCACGACGCGGCTGTAGATCGGGACGTGGAGGTGATGCAGGTCGCAGTCGGTGTAGGCGACCCCGTGCTCCACCGCCCCGTATGTCTCGTGGCAGCATGTGCCGGGGAGGCCGAGGCGCTCCTCCACGTAGGATCTGAACTCCTCGGGGGAGAGCTGCCTGTCGGCGAACCCCTTCCATCCTCCTCCCATCATCACCAGGGAGTCCCTGTTGAGCTTCAGCGGCGGGTAGCCCATCTCCCTCATCCTCTCCAGCGTGAAGTAGAGGAACGCAGGGAAGCCGAGTATCCTCACCGGGCAGCCGTCCTTCTCGAATCTCAGGAGCGCGTCTATGCTGCCGAACAGATCGAAGTCGTGCCCGTTCCCGTTGAACTTCAGAGCGTATTCGAGGTCGTGCTCGGGAGCGTAGCGGCGCATCATCTGCCTCGTCCTGAGCGTCCCGGTGTTCACTCCGGGGGCCGGCTCGTAGGAGTACATCATGAAGTCGGACGGCACATCGGTGATGCGCCCGTAGTACGCGAACTGCGTGTCCGCGGACTTGTCGGACGCGTTCATGCTCCATTCGTCGAAGAACATCTGCGTCTTCTGTCCGCTGGTCCCCGACGACGTGAGGGTCAGCACGTAGTCCTCGTCCGGACGCGATTTGATCACGTGCGTCTTGTAGAAGTTGGCGTGGAGGAACGGTATCCTGGATACGTCCTCGACGGTCCTGATCATGGAAGGCTCGAAGGAGTTCCTTCTCAGCCAGTCGGCGTAGTACGCGCAGCGGGAGGAATGCCAGGCCACGATCTGCCTCATGGCCTCCGCGAAAACCTGGTCGGTGCCTTCGATGTCGAACGGGTCATCGTGCGCCCACAGGCGCTGGACGGCATCGAGCTCTTTCGGAAGCACCGGGTCCGGGGCCCCCAGCCTGCGTATGCGGTAGTCGGGCTCATTCATCGGGCATCCCCTCCTTCACCAGCTCCAGGAGGCCGGTGTACGGATCGACCGTCTCCAGGCAACCGAAGTCCACCGAGGACAGCACGAGCTTCTCCATGAGAAGATAGTCCCGGTCCTCGCATCCGGCGAACAGCCCGGTGCAGAAGTATCCCATCGCGACCGCTTCGTCGTAGGCGGCGACGGATGACTCCTCGCCGACGGCTATCAGCATCTCGATCACCTCGCACCTCTGCTCGAGCAGCCTTCTGTCCATGGCGTGTAGGCCGGAGGACACGTCGCTTCCGGCGCGGTTGACCACGATCCTTCCGAAGCCCATCCTGGCGTCGGCCTCCATCGTCATCTCCCCTTCGCCTTCCGGCGAGACCGGCCCTTCGACCTCGCGCACGTCCCTGTCCAGTCCGCCCGCATCGACGACGTATCTCACGATGCCGATGGCATCGCGTCTCGCATGGATCGTCCTGTGCTCGTCCGACAGCAGGATCGCGCTCAGGGCCAGGCTTCCGCGGGATCCCTGCTCGTAGGATGTGGACAGGTCCCCGTTCAGACGGTTGAAGGAGTATCCGAAGGGATGCATCCCCTGTCTGTTGCAGACCTTCTGGGTGAACGGGTGGTACGCGACGGGCATGGCGTTGACCGATCTGAGTCCCATGCCGGTCGCTCTCTCCATGGCGGCGACGGTCAGATTGGACATTATGGAGCACTTCCTGTACTTCCTGCGGACGACGCCCATGCACAGCTCCATGGTTCCGCGGAGGGACGGGCTGGCCACTAAGGCCACATGGCCCGCGACCTCTCCGTCCGGCGCCGTCGCGACATACGACACGCACTTCCCGCGCTCCGTCGCCTTGAAGAATCCCTCCGGATGGTACACGAGCTCGTGGGGGTACGTGTATCCGAACTCGTCGTAGATGCACTGGGCCACCTCGATCGCCTCCTCTCTTCTCAGAGGGTGCACATCGAAGTCCTCCGGCGAGAACGGGCAGGAGTCGGGAGCCGCGGCGAGGGGCTCGGTCCGCTCGTACTCCGGCATGGCCGTGAGGTGCTTCCTGAGAACCTGTCTCCTTCCTTCCGATCCGAGGATGGACAGGGAGGCGCCGTCGGCGAAGCCCTTGAGCAGCATGACGGACAGTCTGGACTCCTCCGATCCTTCGAGGGAGTCGTAGTCATATGGGATCCCCTTGTCGGCTATCGTCACAGTCAGATCCAGTCCGTCTATCCCCAGGGTGACGTCGAACATGGAGTCCGGCTTCCCCGGGAATCCGTACTCTATGACCTGGGACAGAGCCTCCTCTACAGTGACCAGGAATCTCTCTGTGTCGTTCTCTCCGAGGCCGTTGAGGCCTCCGTAGTACCTCACGGCCTGCTCGACCGCAGGGATCGAGCGGTTCTCGGCCCTGACGGACATGCGGATGAGATCCATCGTCAGTTCTCCAGTATGGCGGATATGCCCGATACCTCGAAGACCTCTCTGACGAGTCCCGCGGCGTTGACGATGTGGACGTTCCCGGCTCCCTTCTTCGACCTGATCGTCATGATCGACCTGATCCCGGCGCTGGAGATGAAATCGAGATCGCGGAGGTCCAATGTAACGTCATCCGCTTTCCCGACAGGGCCTTCGACGGTCGCATTGAAGTCTGGAGCGGTGGTGGTGTTCAGCCTGCCGCTGACGGTGATGACGACGGCCTTGCCGTCGCCAGTGATCTTGACATCCATGTAGTAGAATCGTGCGAAGCAGTTTAAGTAGTTAGGTCCGGAAACCCGACAGAGACCAGAGTGACGTCGTCGGCCAGATCGGCGCCTTTGGAGAACTCGGCGAGACGGTCGGCGATGCGCTCGCAGGCATCGTCCCCGGATTCCGCCAGGCAGGCCTTCAGCCTCTCCATGCCGAACTGGTCCCTCCTCAGGTCCTCGCAGTCCGTGGCGCCGTCGGTGAACATGAGCATCATGTCGTCCGCTTCCATATCGAAACCGGTCTCCTCGTAGATATGTGGCATAAGGCCCAGCATGGGTCCTCTCTCCGCAGGGATCTCGCTCACTTCGCCTTTCCTCCTAAGGAGGGGATACGGGTGTCCGGCGGATGCGATGCGGAGATGGCCTCCGCCGTCGCGGACGATGATGAGCACCGTGACGAACATGCATGACTCGTTGTCCCTCATGAGGACCTCGTTCACCTCTGTGAGGCACTCCGCCGGCCCCATGCCTTCCGCCAGCCTCTCGTCTATCAGGGTCTTCGCCTTCATCATGAACATGGCCGCGGGCACGCCCTTGTCGGAGACGTCGGCGACGACTATCCCCGATCCTCCGTTCTCGGTGTCGACTATGCTGTAGAAGTCTCCCGCGACATCCTTGGCGGGAAGCATCAGGGCGTCGACGGCCAGTCCTTCGATCCTGCGGTCGCATGCTCCGAGGGCGGCCGTCTGGATCACGCGCGCCGCGTCCAATTCGCGTCTGTAGCCGTGGATGCGGATGGTGCCGCTGGTGTGCATCACCAGCAGGAAGAGGCATATCGCAGTGAGGACGCAGATCCCGAGGGCGCCGTACATGCTCTGGCGCGTGTATCCGTCGAAGTATATCCTTGCGTAGAGCTCCGCGGTGGTGACGGCGAAGATGAGGATCGGGACGGGCAGATACCCGGTCATCCTCCCTTCCGTCCGATCGATCATGGCCCTCATCCTTTCCTGAAGGGCCATAGACAGCGGGACGAACGCGACAAGGGTCAGGATGAGGTGTGCCAGGGCGGACCCTTTCAGATGATCGAGGGAATGGGCCGGACCTATCGCGAGCGAATATGCGGCGTCGGTCGCCACTAGAACGGTGATGCAGATCGACGAGTACACCAGCGAGACCATGATCTTGGAGGATGCCGTGCCCGTATGGCATGCCAGGGTCGTGGCCGTCCATACGGCCGTGAAGGATATCACGCATATCAGAAGGGTCGTCTCTACCGTGTCGCCGGCGATGCTGTACGCCGGTTCATCCGTTGTTATACCGAAGACATGGTCCGTCCATAGATAGCACAGGATGAGCGCGATCGCGGTTCCAGCGATCCAGGATGCGGCGGCGAGGGCCGGACGCCTCCTTCTCCCCAGGGTCAGCCAGGTCATGGCGCCGGTCGCCATGAACGGGAACACCACGGCCGAGAGGATGGCGTAGAAGACTTCGCTGTCCATCCGATCCTCTCCCGTCGCTGCTGGCCCGCATGTTCTTGAAGACTGTCAGCACGTTCCGTCCATCCACGCGTTGGTACCGTGCGGAATCGACGAGCCTCAGCGACATGCGTATGCCGAGTCCTCCGATGGGCCATTCCGACGGATCTCCGGCGAGAGAGGCTCCTTCATGGGCAGTGGGATCGAACGGCTTCCCGGAATCCTCGAAGGAGATCTCCGCGATGCCGTCGTCCACGGAGCATGCGATGCAGACAGCCCCTCTTCCGCCGTCGTACGCGTAGCTGCAGATGTTGGCGAACAGCTCCTCTACGACGATGTCGAGCTTCAGAACGGATGTCTCGGGGCATCCTTCCGTCGTCAGGCGGTCGTGTATCCATCCGACGACCTCATCGGTCGCCGCGATGTCGGAGATGAGCGTTCTGCGGGCCGTCGTCTTGTCATCCTTGTCGCAGGATGCGTCCTGCATGAGGCCGTCGCGATCGGTCCGTACCCGTTCCATGGACATGATTAACAATCGCATCCTATTCAACGGAGACGGTCGGTCGTCGGGATCATTCCTTCGGAGTACGGACCGTATCAATGATGCATCCATGCATCTAGTATGCTGGATGGATGCTCCATGTACGTTCTTTTTTTATATGGGCATAATGTGATTCAATCCAACCCAGGTGATACGCAGATGGACGTACCCGAGATTGTGGAGAGACTCGCATCGGGAGGAGAGGCGACCGATGCCGAGCTGGCGGTGCTCATAACGGCTGAAGGCGATGATCGCGAGGCGGTGTTCGAGGGTGCCCGTAGGGTCCGCGACAGGGTGTTCGGCAAGAGGACCTTCCTCTACGGTTTCGTGTACTTCAGCACGTACTGCCGCAACGAGTGCTCGTTCTGCTACTATCGCAATTCCAATCACATCGACCGCTATCGCAAGTCCAAGGACGAGATAGTCGATCTTGCCAGGAGCATCAAGGCCGACGGGATCAATCTGGCGGACCTCACCATGGGCGAGGACCCTTACATGATCAGGAACGGCTATGAGAACTTCCTCGACATAGTGTCCGCGATCCGCGATGAGACGGGGCTCAACATCATGGCTTCTCCGGGCGCAGTCCCGGAGGCGGAGTTCCCCAAGCTGAAGGAGGCCGGAGCCGACATATGCGCCTGCTATCAGGAGACCTACAACAGGCGCCTGTTCGCCGAGCGCCGTATCGGACAGGATTTCGACTACAGGCTCAATCAGAAGATTTGGCCGATGCGCAACGGGATGCTCGCAGAGGACGGGATGATGGTCGGTATCGGGGAGAGCGTCCAGGACAGGGTGGATGCCATACGCGGAATGGTCGCCCTCGGATGCGATCAGATCCGCGCCATGACGTTCGTTCCCCAGGAGGGTACTCCCATGGAGCGTTCCGGCACCGTGGATACGGTGAACGAGCTTCTCTGCCTTGCGGCCATGAGGCTTCTGAGGCACGATGCCTTCATCCCGGCCACTTTGGATGTGGAGGGCATTGCCGGCATGGAGACCCGCCTGAACGCCGGCGCAAGCACCGTCACGTCCATCATACCTGCAATGAGCAGCCTCGCGGGCGTCGCCCAGAGCGAGATGGACATCGCCGACGGACACCGGTGCGCGGACTACGTGATCTCCAGGCTGAAGGCGATGGGTCGCGAGCCCGCCACGGCGGAGGACCTCAGGAAGGAGTTCGACAGGCGCAAGAAGAGGCTCGCCGATAGGAC
>ERZ808258.331-NODE-331-length-20440-cov-3.345107_pt1 | contig 20440 bp, 19 predicted proteins | sample MGYA00521280_ERZ808258 | MGnify/ENA primary metagenome ERZ808258 (study PRJEB31516, sample SAMN03275585) | gut metagenome | biome: mammalia-associated habitat; material: feces | host: Papio cynocephalus | place: Kenya | collected 2012-07-19 ...
CGCTCAGACAGAGCACCGCTACGGCCCCATCACCGCCAAGTTTGTTCTCTACTGCGGGGAAAATAGAATAGTAGATGATGTTCAATATCAGAACGTGGAAACGTATTTGCGAAGCCTTCGCATAGCAAAAAGCTAGACATATTTTTTACCAGCACCAGCACTTATACCAAAAATATGCACAAAAATATTTTTATTTTATATTGACATTAAACAGAACAATATTCTATAATTTATTTATAAATAATACCAAATATGGTACACTTAATTATTTAATATTAGGCGGTCATAGTTATGTCAGTAGAAAAGAGAGAAAGATGGCAATCAGTTTGCTCCAAATGCGGTAAAGGCGGCTCGGTTCGTACATGCTACGAACGGCCCAGAACAGCCCCTTTGAGTATTGGTGGCTCTTGTCCCAATAGTTCAGACAAGAAGCACAAACCGAGGTGGGTAAAAGTATCCTAGCTCCGCGTGAATAACATAAACTATATAAGCGAAGGTCGCTCTCTCCATATGGCAAGAGCGGCCTTTTTTTGTGGATTCGCTGGTATAAAAGCAGAGAAAATAGGCAAAGTGCAAATAGTGGACATTTTTGGGGCAGGGCAAAGGCGGCAAGCTGCGGAAAGTGCTTAGCGCAATTTTTAATGTAGGAATATAGCAGCGCAATGATTACTGGCGAATTGAAAAATAAAATAGATAGCCTTTGGAAGGACTTTTGGGATGGCGGCATATCTACTCCTTCGAATGTAATTGATCAAATGACTTACTTAATGTTCATTCACGACCTGGACGAGGCTGACATAGGGCACCAACAAGAAGCAGAAATGCTCGGTCTGGGTGAATATAAGAGTATTTTTAATGAAAAAGTTAAAGTCATTTATTCTCCAGATGACATACAAGAAATAGACGCCAATGAGTTTAGATGGAGCCGCTTTAAGGATCTAGAAGCTACCCAAATGTACGCCTTGGTACAAAATGGCGTCTTTCCTTTTATTAAAAAATTACATGGCGATAAAGAAAGCGCTTATGCCAAATATATGAATGACGCCATATTTTTGATTCCTACACCCGCTATGTTAAGCAAAGTTATCACCAAGCTGGACGAAATTTACGCCGATATAAATAGTCTAAAAAATGCTGACGTGCGCGGCGATGTTTATGAATATTTACTCAGCAAATTATCCACTTCAGGTATCAATGGCCAGTTCCGCACTCCGCGCCATATTATAAAAATGATGGTAGAGCTTATGGAGCCTACGGAAAAAGATACCGTCTGCGATCCAGCTTGCGGTACTTCTGGCTTTTTAGTGGGAGTTAGCGAATATTTAGCTGCCAATAAAAAGAAAGAAGTTTTCTTCAATAAAGAAAATAAAAAGCACTACATGAACGAAATGTTCCATGGCTACGACAAGGATAGCACCATGTTGCGTATTGGCGCCATGAACATGATGTTACATGGCGTAGAAAGCCCACATATCGAGTATCGCAACAGTCTTTCCGAGAAGAACTCAGATAAAGACAAATATACTTTAATTTTGGCCAATCCTCCCTTTACAGGCAGCTTAGATGCCAATGATGTTTCTAGTGATTTAGTAAAAATTTGCGATACAAAGAAGACTGAGTTGCTTTTCTTGGCTCTTTTCTTGCGCATGCTTAAAGTGGGCGGGCGCTGCGCTTGTATTGTACCTGACGGTGTGCTCTTTGGCTCAAGCAAAGCGCATAAACAAATTAGGAAAGAGATTATCGAAAACAACCAACTTTTGGCGGTTATTTCTATGCCTTCGGGAGTATTTAAGCCTTACGCCGGCGTATCGACCGCTATTTTAATTTTCAACCGCACTGGCAGCGGCGCCACCAGCGACGTTTGGTTCTACGATATGAAAGCCGACGGCTTTAGTTTAGACGACAAGCGCCAGCCTATCGAAGCTAACGATATTCCCGACATTATAAAGCGCTACCACAATTTACAAGACGAAAAAACTCGCGCCCGCACCGAGCAGTCTTTCTTGGTAAATAAAGACGAGATCGTAAAAAACGGCTACGATTTGTCCATCAATAAATACAAAGAGATTGAATACGTCCCCATAGAGTATGCCCCCACCAGCCAGCTTTTAGCTGAACTGAAAGAATTGGAAGCGGAAATTGCTCAAGGCTTAACAGAATTGGAGGCTATGCTGTAGATCATGAAACAAAAGCTGACTGACATATGTCATCCTAAACAATGGAAAACTATTCCAGTATGCAAACTTCGTGATCAAGGCTATCCAGTGTACGGCGCTAACGGTGTCATTGGTCGCTACCATGAATATAATCATGAAACTCCTGTTATAGCAATTGCGTGCAGAGGAGCAAGTTGCGGAGCAATTAACATTACCGTGCCCAAGTCATATGTTACAGGCAATGCCATGTGTTTAGATGATTTACAGCCGGATATAGACTTAACGTATTTATATTACTGCCTAACACACTACAACTTTCAAAAGGTCATAAGCGGCTCTGCACAGCCACAAATAACCAGAGAAGGGTTAAATAAAGTTGAAGTTATTGTGCACAGTAAAAACAAACAGCAAGAAATAGTCACTATTTTGGGGCATGTTGACAAAGTGCTTTGGGCTCGTCAGCAACAGCTTACTAAACTTGATGAGTTAGTCAAATCCCGAGAGGTAGAGCACAGTAGCGAGGTGGCAGCATGAAAGTAAGGTTAAGAGATGTGGCAACAGTTATTAACGGAGTCACCTATAAACCAAGTGATATAAGGTATCCCTCGTGTGATGGTTCTATTCCTATCTTGCGTGCAACCAATATACAAAATGGAGCTTTAGATCTTTCTGATACTGTATATATAGATGTTAATAAAGTCGCACAACAACAAATGCTACAAAATGGAGATATTATTATATGTGCCTCTAGCGGAAGCAAGAATTTAGTCGGCAAGGCTGCCCAGATAACAATAGTTACTCCGCTATCATTTGGTTCATTTTGCAAAGTAGTACGCCCTAACAATATAAATCCAGAATATCTCTACTTTTTTTTTCAAAGTCCAACCTACAGACACCTAATATCTGAAGCATCAATAGGAGCTAATATAAACAACATTCGTAACAGTCATATATTAGATTTGCAAATACCAGTTCCCAATATAAATAAACAAAAGAACATTTGTGAACACCTTGGTTCCTTAAGTAATCAAATTACAAAGCGCAATCAACAAGCTATAATATTAGATCAGCTTGTTAAGTCCCGATTTATGGAAATGTTCGGAGAATGGCCTGCTAATAGCAAAAACTGGCCAACAGGTCAGATAAAAGATATTGTAATTGATGTCAAGTACGGCTCAAGTAGACCATCTAGTAGAGACGGCAAATATCCATACTTACGTATGAACAATATTACTTATTCTGGGCAACTAGATCTCTCTGATATAAAAAAAATTACTATTCCTGATAACGAATTAGAAAATTGCTCTGCTCGCAAAGGCGACGTTTTATTTAATCGCACAAATAGCAGAGAGCTAGTTGGCAAAACTTGCGTATATAATCAGGAACAACCAATGGTAATAGCTGGTTTTATTATACGGGTTCGTTTAAATGAAACTTTAATGTCTCCAGTTTTCTTATCATCTTTTCTTAATACTGACTTTTCGAAGCATATGCTTATGCACAAATGCAAGTCTGCTATAGGACAGGCCAACATCAATGCCCAAGAAATGAAAAATATAAAATTGTATATTCCTCCTCTCCCGCTCCAGCAGCAGTTTGCTGCTTTTGTGGAAAAGGTCGACAAATCAAAATTGGCCGTAAAGCAGAGCTTGGAAAAGTTGGAAACTTTGAAAAAATCGCTTATGCAACAGTATTTTGGCTAGCTTCAATAAGCTGGCCGCAGTTTGGTACACTCCTTTTTAGGAGGATTTTGCCATTATGAAAGACCAGTTGCTTAAAGAAATTACTCGAGAGATGCTTCCCTATTTGGATAACAGCCAGTTGGAACGTTTGCAAGACGTTTTGCGCCACTGTTTTTGGAAGATAGAAGTAAAAGCCAGTTCTGAAGAGAGGCCCTGGCCAGAAAAGCCCAACAATCTGGAGTTGCTGGGCCTCTTTTTGGCGGCTAAGCGCGTGGAAGGTTGCAGCGAAAAGACGGTGCGTTACTATAAAGCCACTTTAGAAAAAGCTTTAGCTAGCTTAGATAAATCTGCTGTGCAAATAGAAACAGAAAATTTGCGCCGTTACCTTTCCGATTATCAGCAAATTAACCAATGCAGTAAAGCCAATATAGATAATATTAGGCGCATTCTCTCCAGCTTTTTTGCTTGGCTAGAAGACGAAGACTATATTCTCAAAAGCCCGGTTAGGCGCATTCACAAGATCCGCACTGCCAAAACGGTAAAAGAAACTTATACCGATGAAGCTTTAGAAATTATGCGCGATAAATGCGGCTGCTTGCGCGATTTAGCCATAATCGATCTTTTAGCTTCTACCGGTATGCGCGTAGGCGAATTGGTGCGCTTAAATAGAGCCGACATAGATTTTGAAAACCGCGAATGCGTAGTTTTTGGCAAAGGCAACAAAGAAAGGCCAGTATATTTTGACGCTCGCACCAAGATCCACTTAAAAAATTACTTACAAAGTCGTCGCGACGATAATCCAGCTTTGTTTGTATCTTTACTGAATCCATGCAAGCGCTTAGAAATTAGCGGTGTGGAAATACGTCTGCGCACTTTAGGCCGTAAATTGGGCTTGCCGCGCGTCCATCCCCACAAATTCCGCCGCACCCTGGCTACCAGAGCTATCGATAAAGGAATGCCTATAGAACAAGTCCAGCAATTGCTAGGCCATGCCAAAATAGATACCACTATGGAATATGCTATGGTCAACCAGAACAACGTCAAACAATCCCACCGCCGCTATATAGCTTAAAGCCAATCCCGATTTATGGAAATGTTCGGAGATCTATCGTCTCCATCATGTCGATGGAATAAAAATAAACTGAGTCATATATGCGTCAATTATGACGATATAAAATGTGGCCCATTTGGCACTCAATTGAACAAAAACGAATATACAGCTACAGGTGTACCCATATGGGAAATTGCACAAATTAACAGCATGTTTACAACAAAACCAGTGCATTTTATAACACAAGACAAAGCCGTTAGTTTAAACGCATATTCTATAAAACCAGGAGACATCGCTATGTCTAGGAAAGGTAACGTAGGGCGCTGCGCAATATTTCCAGAGACACTTCAAAATGGAATTATACACTCAGATATATTACGGATTCGTGTTGATCAGAATCAGGTCTTACCCGTTTTTATAGTACATCAACTACGATACAGCAATCATGTAAAGCACCAAATAGAATTAGTAAGCTCTGGTGCAATAATGGCTGGAATAAATGTCACAAAGTTAAAGCAAATAGAAATACACATTCCTCCACTCCCGCTGCAGCAGCAGTTTGCTGCCTTTGTGGAAAAGGTCGACAAATCAAAATTTATAGTTGGCGCCAGGCTTGCGGGGCGGCTTTGTCGTAAAATATTAACCAAATTGTCACTTAGTGAGGCTGATTATGACTAATTTTGACTTTTTACAAGCTGACTCAACCTTTGAATGTTTTGCTCAAGCGGCTATTTGTGCAGAAAAAGTAATTACTGCCGACTCTAATGCTTGTGCTATCAATTGCCGTATAGCTATGGAACGAGCTATCAAATGGCTTTACAGCGTTGAAAATAGCTTAAATCAGCCTTACCAAGACGACTTATACAGCCTCCTCAGCAGTGAAGAATTTCGCAAAATTATCAGCCCGGAGCTCTACAAACGCTTAGATTATATCCGTCGTTTAGGTAATATTGCGGCCCATGATAACAGAAGAAGAGTTAGTCGTGAGGAAGCTCTACTTTGCTTAGAAAATCTCTTTATTTTTGTAGACTTTATCGCCTATTGCTACAGCTCTTCCGACTATACTGAGCGCAAGTTTGATCCTTCGCTTATTAGTAAATCAGAAGCGACCTTGGCTTTAGCTTCTCAGCTGCCCAATGTCGATCTTGAAGCGCTTCTGAAAGAGAATGAACAACTGCGCCAAAAGTTAAGCGAGCGCAGCCAAAAACAGCGCCCCAATTATCAGGACGTCCCTCTAGAAAAATCAGAGTACGAAACTCGCAAGCTATACATAGATGTTATGCTCACTGAAGCCGGCTGGATTGAAGATCGCAACTGGCTTAACGAAGTTCCCATCGATAATATGCCCACTAAATCGGGCCAAGGTCGCGCCGACTACGTTTTATATGGTAAAGACGGCAAGCCGTTAGCTATTATCGAAGCTAAAAAAAGCTGTGCCGATCCTACGCAAGGTCGCCAGCAAGCTAAACTTTACGCTGACAGTTTAGAAAAGCGCTACGGCCGCCGCCCCATTATCTTTTTAACTAATGGCTTTGACACAAAAATTATCGATGGCCAATATCCTGAGCGTAAAGTGGCCACTTTCTATTCACAAAGCGATTTAGAAAAACTCTTCAACTTGCGTTCCAATCGCCAAAGTTTACTTAAAGCCAAAGTAGATCCCAAAATTGCCGATCGTTATTACCAAAAAGCTGCCATACAAGCTATTTGCTCAGCTTTTGAAAAGAAAAATAGGCGCAAAGCCCTTTTAGTTATGGCTACTGGAAGTGGCAAAACACGCACCATTATAGCTTTAAGCGATATTCTAACCAAATATAGCTGGGCCAAGAATATTCTCTTTTTGGCTGACCGCAACGCTTTAGTTACTCAAGCTAAACGTAGCTTCGTGAACTTATTGCCCAATTTAACCACCGTAAATTTATGCGACGAAAAAGACTACAGCGCTCGCTGCGTTTGCTCTACTTATCAAACTATAAATAAGCTCATTGATAAAGCTGAAAGCCAAGAAGGCCAAAAAGTTTTCACTTGCGGCCACTTCGACTTAATTATTTGTGACGAAGCCCACCGCTCTATTTACAATAAATATAAAGACATTATCGAATACTTTGACGCTCCTATCGTCGGTTTAACCGCTACTCCCAAACAAGATATTGATCGCAATACTTACGAAATTTTTGAATTAGAAGACGGTGTGCCCACCTACGCTTACGAATTGGAACAAGCGGTTAAAGACAGCTTTTTGGTCACTTACAAAAGCATTGAAACTAAGCTTAAGTTTATGAATGGAGGCATTCACTATGATGAACTAAGTGAAAGAGACCAAGAAGAATACGAGGAAAAATTTAAAGACGAAAATGATGACATTCCCTCTAGTATAGCCTCTTCAGCTTTAAATAAAACTGTCTTTAATAAAGATACTATCGTTAAAGTTTTAGATAAACTTATGCACGACGGCTTAAAAGTCGATTATAACAACAGAATTGGCAAAACGATTATTTTTGCCGTAAACCATCACCATGCAGAAGCTATTAGTAAAATTTTTGCTGAACAATATCCTCAATTTAAGAATTTTGCTCAAGTAATCGATAACCAAACAAAATTTTCTCAGACACTTATCGACGATTTTTCCGACCCTAAGAAATTGCCGCAAATTGCTATTTCTGTAGATATGCTAGATACGGGCATTGATATTCCGGAAGTGCTCAACTTGGTCTTTTTTAAGAAAGTTTTGAGCCCTTGCAAGTTTTGGCAAATGATTGGCCGAGGTACTCGCCTTTGCCCCAAGTTAATTGACGGCCAAGACAAAACACATTTTTGTATTTTTGATTGGTATAATAATTTTGAATATTTCCGCGCTAATCCTCACGGCCAAACTGTCACCGCTACTCCTTCACTTTCAGCAGCTCTTTTTAGCTTGCAATTTGAAATTGCCCGCAGCCTCCAAGATCTAAAGTATCAAACTGAAAGTTTAATTAGTTGGCGCAAAAAATTGGTCAAAGAGATGGTAGCTAAAGTACTGCAACTCAATAAAGATAATTTTGCTGTGCGTCAGCATTTAAGAGTCGTCGAGCGCTATTCTCAAGAAGAGAATTACCAAACAATAGAATTTAAAGATATAAAGCTCGTTAAAGAAGAACTAGCTCCGCTTATTAGCGGCGATGGCACAGAAGATATTAAAGCTCTGCGCTTCGACGCACTGCTTTATGGTTTAGAATTACAAGCTTTAGAAGGTAAACCCAGCCGCAAGCGCAAGAAAGATTTGCAAGATAAAGCCGAAAGCTTAGCTGGTTTTGGTAATATTCCCGACATTATCAAACATGCCGAGATGATCAACAAAATTACCCAAACCGACTTTCTCAACCAAGCCGAAGCTGCCGATTTTGAGCAAGTGCGCGTAGAATTGCGTGATTTACTTAAGTTTTTGCCTAATCAAGAAGTGGAAATTTATGAAACAAATTTTACCGATGACGTTTTGAGCGTTGAAGAAAACGAGGCCGATTTAGCTAGCGATATTTTGAAAAATTATAAAGCTAAAGTTGAATTTTACATTCAACAGCATCAAAATAGCGGTGCTATCGCCAAATTGAAAAATAACATTCCGCTTAACCAGAGCGACTGGCAAGAGCTAGAACACACTCTTTGGAACGAATTAGGCAGCCGCGATGACTACCAAGCTGAGTATGGTGACAAACCATTAGGCAAATTCATTCGCAGTATAGTCGGTTTAGATATGCAAGCAGCTAAAGCCGCTTTTTCTCAATATTTAGATGAAACCAATTTTAGTAGCGAGCAAATCTATTTTGTTAACCAAATTGTAGAATATATCGTTCAAAACGGTTTGCTAGAAGATATGACAATCTTGCAAGATACGCCCTTCACTGATAGAGGCAACATTTATGAATTATTTGGTGACAACAAATCGGCCTGGAAAAATATACGCTCAATTATTGAGCAAATAACTGCCAACGCTATAGCTGCCTAACTGCGTCCGACACAACATAAAAACGCTGTCATCTTAATTACGACAGCGTTTTTTTGCGCCTTATTTTGGCAAATTATAACCTAAAGTACCACCCAATAACCTCCACGGGCTGCGCCTTTTCTTTCTATTAAACCTGCCGCTTTTAGTTTGCGAATATTTACCTCAACTTTTCGCTGCGACATACCAATTTTTTCACCTATTTCATACGCAGAAACGGTTGGCCTACGACGCATTATCTCTAGAATTTTTTCCTGATTTTCAGTAGTATTAACCACACTCACACCATTATTATCAGTTATTTCTCCGACCCTTTCTCCGACCCTATCACCGACCTTTTCTCCGACCCTTTTACCGATCTTTTCACCGATCCTATCACAGATCTTTTCTCCGCTCTCGCTCTTGACAAGTTGCTAATGATAAACTATTATCATGAAGATAAAAATTAAACTGAATGATTGTGAGTCCCAAATAAAGCGGGCTCTTTTTTGTGGGGAAAATTATGACTGCTGTTTCTTCTACATGTCAATGTCATAGCCAAGAGAATACCGCCGCTAAGCCTGAAGGGTTGCGCGGGTTGGACTTGTTGGGCGTGGTTTTATCTTCCGCTTGCTTAATTCACTGCACGCTTTTGCCGGCAGTATTGGCTCTTTTGCCTTTATTAGGCAACCAGTTCCACTTAGACGAACGCTGGCATTTTTATATTACGGCTTTGATTGTTCCGGTAGCTTGCATTGCCTTAGTTACTGGCTGGCTTAGGCACAAGAAGAATTTGGTTATCGCTTTAGGCATTATTTCCTTGACGATGATCTTAGGCGCTCATCCTTTGCATGATGTAATTGGCCACTTAGGCTCAGAAATTGTCGGAGCTTTAGGCGGATGCATTTTGATTAGTGCTCATTTATTTAATCATAGTTTCTTACACAAACATTCTGCGACTCACTAATAGAAACAATAATCAATAAAAGAAGCCGGACATTTTTGTCTGGCTTTTTATTTATTGTACAGGAAGTCAGAGCCGCAAGGCAGAAACTCCCTGGGTCCAAAAAATTGAAGTTTTAGTGGTGGGAATCTGTGATAAATTTTAGTCAAAAATTCGGCCAAGCGGCTTTTTTTGTAAGTTTAAGCTTGGCTCTTGCTCTTGTCCCTACCGGGGCGGCCTTAGCTAACGATACGGCTGAAGAAATTCGCATTTCTTCTCCCCTATTCCAAATTGACGAAATTTGGCCAGAAAGGGAAATTACTCCCTCGATAGAGCCCCCTAGCGGCAAAGTGCAAAGTACTCAGTTAACAACGGTACGCCGCTACACTGAAACTCAAACTATCCAGCCTAAACCTGCAGAAGTGCCCGCTTTCTCTATGCCTGCTGTGCGCTCTCACGAAGATTTGCGCACTTCTTGGGGCTACGGAGCTAGAGAAAACAGCTACAATTCCTACATTTTCAGTGCTGTCAACAATGCTTGGCCTCACAAAGATGTAGTGCCTTTACATCCTCTGCTCATGAAATCTCTTTTAGCTTGCGAAAGTGGCTTCAACCCCGAAGCGGTCAGCTATACCGGCGCTGTGGGCATTGCTCAACTTACTCCAGAAACGGCCCGCCGCTTTGGCTTAGGTTGGTCAGCTAGTCGCGATCCCAATCAAGCTATTCCCGCCGGCGTAAAAGTATTGGCCGAAAAAGCCAAAGTAATTATTGATCCAGGCAATTATCATAAAATGATGGGTTTACCGGCCGAACGCTGCCAATATGCCCAAAAAGTAGCCGCTGCGTACCAAAAATACGGCAATCCTAGCACCGAGCAATATTGGTGCCTTATGTTGGCCGCTTATAATGGCGGCGGCGGTACTATTCTTCGCGCTATGGCCATAGCTTCCGATCGCGGCCTCGATCCGCGCCAGTGGAGCAATTTAGTGGGAGATATGGATAATCCGCACAATACGCCCCTTTACTTAGCTTGCGTAGATATTTTTAAAGGCGGCGCTTTAGGTAAATACCGCGAAGTAGCCCACTATCCAGGAAAAATTATTAAGCTATACAACAAATCGGTAGCTCCCGAACAAATTGTCAGCATAAAATAATAAATAGCGATAAATATTATTGGCCAAAAAAAGAATCCAAAGCTACAAAAATTGGGCTGCGGATTCTTTTTTTCTTTAATTTAGCTCCCAACCGTCTCTCTTAAACAATAAATAGTGAATTAAAGAAACACAGCCAATAATTAAAGCTAAAATTAAAGCCAAAGCTGAAGCATAACCCATATCGAAATTTTCAAAAGCGGTCATATAAATATAATAGGAAGCGGTAATTGTTGAATTTTGTGGTCCGCCACCAGTAATAATAAATACTTCAGTAAATACTTTGAGAGCAGAAATAACTGAAAGTAATGTACAAACAGCCATTGTAGGCTTAAGCAAAGGTACCACTATTTTGACTAAAATTTGGCTTGGCGAAGCCCCTTCTAGAGAAGCATGTTCTTCCAATTCTTTGGGAATAGATTGCAAGCCAGCTAAATATAAAATAAGGTAATAGCCCAAACCTTGCCAAGCTGTTACCAACATAAGAGAAAAAATAGCCAACTTTGCATTGGTAAGCCAGGGCAAAGGTTCAATTAAACCAAAGCTCAACCAACCTAAAGCTTGATTTAGTAAACCATCACTGCGCAAAATCCATTTCCAAGTGATACCTACAACGACAGCTGAAGTAACTACCGGCACATAAAGAGCGGTTCGAGCCAAACGCTCTTTAAGCGTTTCTCCTCGCAATAACCAAGCTAAAAATAAAGAGCCAGCTTGCAAAAAAGGCACCAAGAGCACATAGAGCAGCGAATTTTTCAAAGCGATAGCCAAGTAAGGGTCGGCAGCTAAACGCTTAAAATTAGCTAAACCGACCCATTTGGGGCTTAATAAATGGCCTGCGCTGTCGTAGCGCAACATATTAAAATCGAAAAAAGCTAAAGCGGCACCACACAAAATAGGGTAAATGACAAATACTCCCAAAATTAGCAGCGCAGGAGCTAAAAAAAGCCAAGGAACTAAAGGATTAGTACATTTACGCATTTTGATTTCAGTGCCGCCGTCTAATTATTTAATTTGCGTCCACTCGTTACTGTTATAATCTGACGAAGTGTTGGGGTTAAAGTTACTATTATCGGTATTGATAACTTCACCATTACTATTAGCCCAGCCATGATTATAGCTATTGGAAGTAGTTACCGTAGAAGAGCTATCGTAAGGATTAGAGTGGGAGCTTTCGCCGCGTATAGCTTCGCTCCAACCTTGGCTAACTCTATCTTGAGAAGCTGAGCGCTGCTGATAGCTATCGCTAAGCATATCGCTTATATCCTGTTGATTTTGACGCACCGCTTGTTGCTGTTGCTGGAACTGATTATTATGCTGAGCCACAGTACCATTAGTTACATTGGCCAAATATTGCTGCCATTGAGGATTAGGCACGGCACTAGCAACAATCTGTTTGCCAATTTTGATAACTGACTCAGCATTATTTTTAGGATAAATATAAGAGACTAAATTGAGTACCCACTCACTATGAGTAGTAGGGCCATAAGCGAAGCTAACTTCTTGTAAAATAACGTCGGCAGTAAGCATAGCTCCCCACGGCTGATTATTCCTTTGAAAATCATACTTAGCCACAAATTTTTTGGCTAAACAATTGCCACCTTTATTTTTAAGTTGGGCAGCCAATTGATTAGCTTCAGCAGAGCCGGAGACCAACTCGGCAGAGACTAACTTCACATTTTGATTGATATGAGCATATTTTTTTATGTCATCAGTAAAAAGCTGCCCATACTTCTTAGGATTATTAAGCAATTCTGAACTTTGTATACCATTGGGACGATTAGTAGCGACGCCAGAGCAGTAGCCTACTCCAACTCCAGAATTGGGCTCGCTAAATAAAGCTTCATAAATGCATAAAGAATAGCCAAACTGGCCCCATTTTACTTGGCTACTAGCTTGCCAACCACGCGGCACTTGCAAAGTTACTACCGGCATATTAGCTTGTTGGTCGTAAATTTGGTATTGTCCAAAACCGCGCGAAGCCAAAGAAGCTGAACGACTCTTTTGATTAACTAACGAATTTTTATGTAATTTGCTACTGCGGTCGGATTGGGCAAATTCAGAGACGGCTCGCTCTATAGCCTCTCCGTCTTCATCGGCTTCATAATTGGTTTCATAATCGCTGTCTTCTGCTTCCTCTACATCAGTAGAAAGAGCTTTGGCTTTTTGCCCTTGAGAAGCAGCCAAGTGATTCTCGGCTTTATCTCCAGAAGTGCAAGCACAAGTTAGCCCCATAAGCATAAAAGACAAAGTTAAAGCCAACAATTTTGCATTTTTATTCATTACCGCAATACCCCCTTTTTGTAATTGCCCAAAAAACTTAAGCTACTATTTAAGTTCTGTATACTTAGCCTTCTTTCCCTTGGCTAATTCCACTGGATAATGAGCTTCATTTATTTTGGCTTTTTCTTGCATAGCTTGAGCTAAATCTACGCCTAAGCAATCGGAAAGCGTCAATAAATAAGATAAAACGTCAGCCATTTCGTAAGCAAATTCTTTATTGCGCCCACTCTTAACCGCTTCGATAATTTCTGCACTGTCTTTAAAACGGCATAATTCCAATACTTCAGAAGCTTCGATAGACATAGCTATAGCTAAATCTTTGGGATTATGGAATTGTTTCCAATCGCGAGCATCGCGAAAAGCGATCACTTGATCGCGTAATTGGGCTACTGTGGTATTTTGGTCATTATATTGTTTAGTTTCAGTCATTTTTTTCTCCATAGCCAGAAGCTTCGATAATTTTATCCCACGCTTGAGCCGCTTCGTTTAAAGCTTGGCTACTGCTTTTGTCTCCGTAAATTGCTGATTCCACCGCCTTATTTAATAGACGCTCTAAATCACGCGCGTGGGGCAAACTTAAGGAAAAATCGTTAGCTTTAGGCAATTGCTTTAAGGAAACGCGCACAGCTTTATCTTGCAAAGGATCGCCATTACTGCGGGTAAAGAAAGGATCTTGCGTACTGCGCCAAGTGGAAGTAAGCAAAGGTACTTCTTGGGCGAACTTCAATTGATTTTGCCAATTAGTGATAAAAAGTGCCAATTTGACGGCCAGCTTTTTATTACGAGAAGACTGAGGCACGGCCAAATTCATTAAAGCTGCCGGTACTTTGCCTTCTTTAGACCAAGGCAAAGGGACAATATCAGTTTGAGCATACACTTGAGGAGCGTCGGCTTTTATTTGTAAAAGCAATTGCGGCCCAGCTTCCAATAAAGCTAAATTGCCTTGCTTATAGCGCTCCAAAGCACCTTGGTAGCCATCTAGCAAAAATTCCGCTGGCAAAAGCTGCCGCTTGTATAATTGCGCATACCATTCCAACGCTTGTACGTAGGGCTTTTCCCTAAACAAGGCCCGCCCTGTACGTTGATCATAAATTGGCAAATTGGCTAAACGCCAATCATCCATAATGCGCACTACAGGATAATAGCCCCAACTTTGCGGTTTGTGCTTTTTTATATCGGCAGCCAACTCGGCTACTTCGGCTCTACTGCGCGGCGCACGTGCATTAGGCCAACCCGCTTCTTGCAAAAGCTGACGGTTAAAAATAAGTACTCGCGCCGAAACATACCAAGGCACAGCATATATTTGTCCATTTAAAGAAGCCGAAGACCACAAACCGGGATAATACTCATCGGCTTCTTGAGTGCTAACATATTGAGAAATGGGCGCCAAGCTCATATTTTGCGCTAAAAATAAGGCGTTGCCGGTAGTTAAATTGACCACATCCGGAGGCACGCCGCCAGCAATAGAAGCCATCAGCTTTTGCATAATGTTTTGCTGGGGCAAGTCGATCCAGTCTATTTTTACTTGCGGGTTGGCCTCTTCAAATTCGTGGAAAAGCCCTTCCATGTAAACGGTGAACTTGGGCTTAAGGGCTATCGTCCACACCTCTAAGTGTTGCGGCCCGGGAGCTTCTGGTGCTGGGCTACGCCAGCAGCCGCTGAACCAACAGACAAGCAAAAAAGCTATCCCTAAAGCCAAACCTACAGCATAAGAGCGCATAATTTAAAAGACTTTTTGCTCCGGTTTGGCTCCGGATCCGGCCTTAACTTCCTTGCTTTCGTTAGCCGCGCCTTGGGCAGGTTCAGCTGTAGGCGCGGCTACATTCCCTGGTTCGGCAGCTTGAGCAGCCTTGGCTTTAGCTTCAGCCTCGGCTTTTTCACGCTCAGCCTTCTCCCGGGCCGCCTTTTCTTTGGCGGCAATTTTATCTAAAGCTTGCTTGGCTTCCTTAATGTTTTTATCCATTTTGGTTACTTTAAGGAACATTTCTTTGGCTTCTTTATCTTGGCCAAGCTCAAGTAAACATTTGCCGCGCAGAAGATAAGCTTCAGTAAGTTCACCGTTTTCTTTATAAGCTCGGGCCGCCGCCTTTTCGGCTGCTTCGTAGCGCTTGTTGACGTACATTTGGTAGGCTAAAGCCAAGGCAGACAAATCGGTACGTTCCATTTGGGCACGCACTTTATCTAAGTTGCCTGCGCCATTCACTTTGTGACCCATTTCATATTGCAAAATGCCCAAGCCTAAACGATAGTTGGGATTATCTGGGTTGTGGCGTACAGCGTCATTAAGGAAAGAAGAAGCGCGTACACGGTCACCTTTTAAGCGATAGAGTATACCTAAATTGTAATGGGCTTTGGCCATTTCTGGGCGCAGGCGGATAGCTTCGAGCCATTCCGATTCAGCTTTGGTTAAGTCGCCTTTGATCCAGTAAAGTACGCCAGACATATAACGAGATTCCGGCCCGCCGCCCGGCGCTTTGCTCAATTCGCCAATAGCACTCTTGGCCTTATCCAGCTGATTGAGCTGAACATAACACTGACTGAGCAAGCCCCAACCATTGACATATTCGGGGCGCAAACCAGTAAGCCGCTTCAGAAGAGGCACAGCTTTGTCATACTCTTCCAAAGACATATGGCAAATAGCTTTCATGTAAAGAGCGTCGGCATAACCAGGATCAATTTTTAAAGCTCGCTCCAAAAAAGGCAGCGCCTCTTTCCAATGCTTACCGGAAGCATAAGTGCGAGCTTGCTGATATTCTTGCACCGCGCTAACATGCTGGGCAAAAACCACGCCAGAGCAACTTAGCAATAAACACAAAGTTAAGAAAAAAGTGTAAATCCGTCTCATATGCGTAAACTTGGCTCCTTGTCTAGGTTTTGCCCAGTAGACTATGGGCAGCCGCCCGCAGCCGAATTGGCGTACGTCTTGAAAGCGAAAAAAGGCAGAACCTAACTTCGCAATTTAGGGCACTTTAGCTTGATGGCGGCTTTCGCGCACCACCGTTACCAAAACCATGCCGGGCGACTTAATTTCTTCATCTATGCGGGTGGCGATCTTGTTGGCTAAGCGGGCCGCCTCCAGATCGTCAACGACGCTAGGGTTGACAAAGACACGCACTTCTCGGCCGGCTTGCACAGCGTAAACTTGATCGACACCTTCAAAGCTGTGACCAATCTTTTCAATATTTTCCAAACGCTTGAGATAATCTTCCACATTTTCGCGTCTGGCTCCAGGACGAGCAGCCGAAATAGCGTCAGCAGCTTGCACTAACATAGCCTCGATAGTTTTTTGCTCCACATCTTCGTGGTGAGCTTCCACACAGTGAACTACTTGCGGACTTTCGCCATACTTTTCGCAATAGCGGCCGCCCACAATAGCGTGAGGCCCCTCCATAGTGCCAGTCACAGCTTTACCTATATCGTGCAACAAGCCGGCCCTCATAGCCACTTGGACATCAGCTCCTAACTCAGCAGCCATTTGCGCAGCTAAGAAGCTAACTTCCAAAGAGTGCTTCAGCATATTTTGGCCATAAGAAGTACGGAAACTCAAACGGCCAAGCATGCGAATAAGCTCGGGATCGAGACCAATAACGCCAGCTTCCAAAGCCGCTTTATCGCCAGCATTGGTAATCATTTCGTCAAGTTCACTTTTCGAAGCGGCTACGACTTCTTCAATTTTAGTAGGACGAATACGACCATCGGCAACCAGCTTTTCCACAGCACGGCGAGAGAGTTCGCGTCTTACGGGATCGAAGCAAGATAGCAATACCGTTTCCGGAGTATCATCAACTATAAGATCGACACCGGTCAAATTCTCGATTAAGCGAATATTGCGCCCTTCACGACCGATAATGCGCCCTTTCATCTCTTCCGAAGGCAGATTTACCACATTGATTGTCGATTCGACAACTTGCTCAGAAGCATATTTTTGGATAGCCAAAGTGATAATGCGCCTAGCTTTACGAGCGGCGTCTTCTTTGGCTGCTAATTCGGCTTGACGCACACGACGAGCTAAAGCCAAACGATTTTCATTTTCAATTTTTTCAAAAAGAGCCACTTTAGCTTCTTCACCAGTCATACCAGCTTGACGCTCTAAAGAAGCTTGCAAAGCGCTCTCTCCTTCTGATAGAGCCTGATTACGATCAGCAAGTTCTGACTCTAAAGCCGACAAACGCTCTTCTTTAGAATCGAGATGGCCTTGTTGGTTGGCCAACACACGCTCACGCTCAATAAGCTGACGCTCTTTTACTTCTAAATTGCTTTCACGCTTATCAAGTTCTTCTTTAGTTCTTTGCTGAGCTAAACGATTTTCCTCAGCTTCACGTTTAGCCTCGGCACGCATCTTATCAATAGTATCCGAAGCTTCCTGAATGCGCTCTTTTTTTACAGAGTCGGCATAATGCTCTGCCTCTGCCCTAATATCATCAGCCGCTAACTTTGCCGCTTGCTGTCTGCGGATCTCTATTCTAACTCCAATTGCCCATCCAACAGCCAAAAACAGTAAACTAGCCACAATAACCATTAGTTGATCTAAAACGGTTAACATAGCCGGCATAACAAATATAACTTCCTTCTCTATGATTGCCCGCCGAATTGACAGTGCCAATATAAGGCATGTTCCGAGCAACCTAATAAAACAAATGACCTATTTAAACACGGCAAAACGCCTCCAAGGCGTTCCTTAAGCAGATATTCTCTATCTAGAATAAGAGAAAAAGAAAAAGTCGGCCCTCCCCTGCCCTTAAGAGCCGACTTCTCAGTATCTAAAAGTATTGTAGACTCCCTACTCTTCCAAGGGCTCTTGCTTAGAAGCCTGAGCGGCAGCCTTTAATACTATTTCAACGGGGAAACCGCGGGAAGCCAAAAAGCGGCAAATAGCAGCATAACTACGACCACAAGCAGCCTTCTTGGCCGCCAATTCCAAAGCCGAAGCTAGCTCACTTTCTCCATCTTCCTGAATAGAGGCACAGGCTAGACGAGCTACTCCAGCTTCTACACCACGCCGAAGCAACTCACCATAAATACGCCTACTACCCCAGCCCCCCATAGCTTTAGTCTTGACGAAACGCTCTGCATAACGTTCATCGTCAAGATATTTCCACCCCAAACAGCGCTCTATAATGCGCTGCGCCATCTCGAGCGAGCAACCTCGCGAAACTAACTTTTGCCTAAGCTCTTGGCAAGAGTGATCCCGCAAAGAAAGCATGTGCAAAGCCCGCTCGAGAAAGGTGCGTTCGTCAGCCTCAGAAGAGCTCACGCTTACACTCTATCCTCATCGGTAGAAGCTTCTTCTTCAGCAGGAGCGCGATCAGCTAAGAGTTTTTCTCTAATTTGATCGTCAATTTCATCAGCCAAATCGGGATTCTGCTCCAAATAGGCGCGGGCATTATCGCGTCCTTGTCCTAAGCGAATATCGCCAAAAGAGTAGTAAGCGCCAGCTTTCTGGATAACGCCTTTTTCCGTACCGACATCGATCAAGCTGCCTTCGCGAGAGATACCACGACCAAACAGAATATCGAACTCAGCAGTTTTGAAAGGCGGAGCCAATTTGTTTTTAACAATTTTGACTTTGACCCTGTGGCCGACGTTTTCAGATCCAGACTTAATAGCATCACCTTTGCGGACATCCATACGCACAGAAGCATAGAACTTCATGGCTCTGCCGCCCGGAGTAGTCTCGGGATTGCCAAACATAACGCCGATCTTTTCGCGAATTTGGTTGATAAAGATAACCGCCGTGCGAGATTTGGAAATGACCGCTGTCAATTTACGCAAAGCTTGAGACATGAGACGAGCTTGCAATCCCATATGAGAATCGCCCATGTCGCCTTCAATTTCAGCCTTGGGAACCATAGCGGCAATGGAGTCTACCACCACTACATCTACAGCATTGGATCTGACTAACATCTCGACAATTTCCAAGCCTTGTTCACCAGTATCCGGCTGAGAGACATAGAGCTCGTCGGTATTTACGCCCAAATTGTGAGCATAAACTGGATCCAAAGCGTGCTCAACGTCGATAAAAGCAGCTACACCGCCGCTGCGCTGAGCTTCGGCGATAATTTGTAAAGCCAAAGTAGTTTTGCCTGACGACTCCGGGCCGTAGATTTCACAAACACGACCGCGAGGAACGCCACCAATACCTAAAGCCAAATCTAAGGACATAGCGCCAGTAGGAATAACTGGCACTTCGAAACGGCTAGCCGCTTCGCCCAATTTCATAATTGAGCCCTTACCAAAGGCTTTTTCGATCTGCCCTACAGCAGCATCTAAAGCTTTTAATTTATCCATATAAAGACCCCTCCGTGTATTTATTTAATAATCCCCCCAATTTTAGCTATTCTTACAAAAGCAAAACAACTAAAGAACCAGAGAGAAGTCCTATTGACTAGAAGCGCTCTTTGTAGACAAGCATAATATCGGCCAAATCGTCGGCAATTTCGTTAAGAACAATACTGTTCATACGAGGATTGACCATGATAGGATCGCTGTCAGGTTGCTCACGCTCTAAGAAAATCGGAGCTCCGTTAGGTAAATTATCGTATTTCTCCTGACAGTTTAAGATACCGACGGCTAATTTATAAACTAAGCAGTAATCTACATAAGGATTCTGGGGGAAATCGCGTCCCCAAGCATCTATTACCTGAGCAGTAAGATCGCGCACTGTAATAGGAGCGTCCTGCTTTTTAAGGATGTGACGTATTACTGCAATAACCGGCGTGTGTTCGGTTATCTGTCTAAGTCCACTCGATAAAGTCACTTTTAAACATTCCTCCGATTAGTTACTAATCTTATCAATTAGCAAAAACAACCCTTTCCCCTTCTTTGCTTAAAAAGAGGCTTCCTGCTTCGGAGAATAATTAACCTCAAGTACTATATTCGGAAAGATATAAAAAAGCATAAAAAAAAACGCCCAGCACGAATGCTAAGCGTTCTTATCCGCATATATACTTGGCGGGAGAGACGGGATTCGAACCCGCGACCTCCGGCGTGACAGGCCAGCGCCCTAAGCCTCTAGGCCACTCCCCCATACCGCTGCGTTCTTTCAAAACAGGACTACGTCCGCTTTGGTGGTGCCGAGGCCCAGATTCGGACTGGGGACACTGCAATTTTCAGTCGCATGCTCTACCAACTGAGCTACCCCGGCGAAAAAAGAAGAACGTATTGGCGGGAGAGACGGGATTCGAACCCGCGACCTCCGGCGTGACAGGCCAGCGCC
>ERZ808258.332-NODE-332-length-20134-cov-4.572389_pt1 | contig 20134 bp, 15 predicted proteins | sample MGYA00521280_ERZ808258 | MGnify/ENA primary metagenome ERZ808258 (study PRJEB31516, sample SAMN03275585) | gut metagenome | biome: mammalia-associated habitat; material: feces | host: Papio cynocephalus | place: Kenya | collected 2012-07-19 ...
TCAGCCTCCAGGACGGTACCGTCGCTCTCGGTTCCGCCTTCAACAACTGGGCGGTGTCTATCCCCTACCTTCAGAGGCCCGAGGTCACGAAGAGAGCCATCGAGATCGCCCCCGAGCTAGCCGATGAGCTCAAGGACAAGCCGTTCAACCTGAACACCGTCTTCAAGCTCTGCGCGGAGGAGGGAGGTCAGGAGAAGCTCGCCAAGATTATCCCGATCGCCGATGTTGTTCTCGAGATGGCCATCAACCACATCCCCAACCCCGTCGAGTCCCAGAAGATCCGTATCCCCACCATCTGGAAGGGAGATCTCCAGACTCCTCTCGGACAGCACATGCTGAACTGCGACCCCAACGGAGAGGTCGCCATGATGGTCACCAAGATCATCATGGACAAGCAGGCCGGAGAGATCGCCATCGGAAGGCTGTTCTCCGGTACCGTCAAGAAGGGTATGACCCTCTACATCGCCGGCAACTCCGCGCCTCAGAGGGTCCAGACCGTAGCACTCATGGTCGGAGCGGACAGGACTCCCATCGAGGAATGCAAGGCCGGTAACATCGTCGCCCTCACCGGGCTCAAGGACGCCATCGCCGGTAGCACGGTATCCTCCATCAAAGACATGGAGCCCTTCGAGAGGATGGCCCACTACTCCGAGCCTGTCATAACCAAGGCCATCGAGGCCAAGAACATGGCGGACCTGCCCAAGCTGGTCGAGGTCCTCAGGATCATCGCCAAGGCCGACCCTTCGCTGAACATCGAGATCAACAACGAGACCGGCGAGCACCTGATGTCCGGTATGGGAGAGCTCCACCTGGAGATCACCGAGTACAGGATCATCAACGAGCAGGGCGTCGACATCATCTCCTCGCCCCCCATCGTGGTGTACCAGGAGTCCGTCAAGGGCGCCAACCCGTCGGAGTTCGAGGGTAAGTCCCCGAACAAGCACAACAAGTTCTACTTCATCGTCAGTCCTCTCGAGGAGTCCGTCAAGGATGCGATCAGGAAGAACGATATCGACGTCGATGCCAAGATCAAGGACCCGAAGCTCCTGGCTAAGCAGCTGAAGGACCTGGGAATGAGCGATGTCGAGGCCAAGGGTGTCGTCGCTTTCCACAACAACAACGTGCTGATCGACTGCACCAAGGGGGTCCAGTATCTCCACGAGACCATGGAGCTCGTCAAGCAGGCCTTCGACGAGGCCATGAACCGCGGTCCTCTCGCAGCCGAGAAGATCGCTGGACTCAAGGTCTGCCTCATGGACGCCAAGCTCCACGAGGATACGATCCACAGGGGTCCCGCCCAGATCATCCCTGCTGTCAGGGATGGTATCTACGGTGCCATGTGCCAGGCCGGAAGGATTCTTCTCGAGCCTATGCAGAGACTGTTCGTCAGCGTTCCTCCCGACTATATGGGCGGAGCGGTCAACCTGATCAACCAGCGCCGCGGAACCATTCTGGACATGGGGCAGGACGGTGCGGATTCGACCGTCACCGCAGAGGTTCCTGTCGCCGATATGTTCGGATTCTCCTCGGATATCCGCGGTTCCACTCAGGGAAGGGCCATCTGGTCCATCGAGAACGCAGGATTCAAGCAGGTCCCGCCGGAGCTGCAGAAGAAGGTCGTCACCGAGATCAGGACCCGCAAGGGACTGAATCCCGAGCCTTACGACGCGAACTACTACTCCGGTCTGTGAGGGCCTAGTCAAATCTCTTAAATATCAAACCCTTTATCGACAAAAATAGCATTCCATACGGAGGAAAAGAAATGGCAGAGAAAGAGCACATGAATCTGGTCATCATCGGCCACGTCGACCACGGCAAGTCCACCCTCACTGGAAGGATCCTGCTGGAGACTGGCGCTATCGACCCCCACCTCGTCGAGAAGTACAAGAAGGAGGCCGAGGAGAAAGGAAAGGGATCCTTCTACTTCGCTTGGGTCATGGATGGACTCAAGGAGGAGAGGGAGAGAGGAGTCACCATCGATGTCGCCCACAAGAAGTTCTACACCGACAAGTACTTCTTCACCGTCATCGACGCTCCCGGACACCGCGACTTCGTCAAGAACATGATCACCGGTACCTCCCAGGCCGATGCAGCCATCATCACCTGCAGCGCCATCGAGGGTCCCCAGGCTCAGACCAAGGAGCACGTCTTCCTCGCCACCACCCTGGGCGTCAAGCAGATCATCGTCGCCATCAACAAGATGGATGCCGTCAAGTTCGACGAGGCCAAGTACAACGAGGCCAAGGACGCCATGATCAAGCTGATGAAGATGGTCGGAATCAAGACCGACGAGGTTCCCTTCATCCCCGTCTCCGCATACACCGGAGACAACGTCAAGGTCCCCTCCGCCAACATGGCTTGGTACAAGGGCCCCACCCTCATCCAGGCTCTCGACAACCTCAAGGTTCCCGAGAAGCACACCGAGAAGCCCCTCAGGGTTCCTGTCCAGGATGTCTATACCATCACCGGTATCGGAACCGTTCCTGTCGGACGTGTCGAGACCGGTATCCTCAAGCCCAACATGAAGGTCATGTTCGAGCCTTCCCATGTCGTCGGAGAGGTCAAGTCCATCGAGATGCACCACGAGACCCTCCCCCAGGCTCTCCCTGGAGACAACGTCGGATTCAACGTCCGTGGAGTTGCCAAGAACGACATCAAGAGGGGAGACGTCGCCGGACCTGTCGACAACCCGCCTTCCGTCGCCAAGACCTTCACCGCTCAGATCGTCGTCCTGAACCACCCGTCCGTCATCACCGTCGGATACACCCCGGTCTTCCACTGCCACACCACTCAGACCGCCTGCAGGTTCGTCGAGCTCGTCAAGTCCATCGACCCCAAGACCGGTCAGACCAAGGCCGACCACCCCGACTTCCTCAAGACTGGCGACATCGCCATCGTGAAGCTGGAGCCCACCAAGCCCATGGTCATCGAGACTGCCAAAGAGTTCCCGCCTCTCGGAAGGTTCGCCATCCGTGACATGGGACAGACCGTTGCTGCCGGCATGTGCATCGCCGTCGACAAGGCTTGATCTCCAGGGATCAATATGTCGCAGCGCGCAAGGATCTCTCTCAGCGGGACCGACCCGGCGAAGGTCGACGGTGTCTGCAGCCAGATCAAGGGAATCTCCCAGAGGACTGGCGTCGACATCCGCGGTCCTGTTCCCTTGCCCACCAAGAAGCTCAAGGTGGCCTGCAGGAAGAGCCCCGACGGAGAGGGAAGCGAGACGGTTGACCACTGGGAGATGAGGATCCACAAGAGACTCATCGACCTGGACGCCGACGAGCGCGCCCTCAGGCAGCTGATGAGGATTCAGGTGCCTGACGGGGTCAACATCGAAATCGTGCTCCGCAGCACATAAAACCGATTCAATGGAGGGGGCGACCCCTCCTCATTTTTTCCGTTCAGTATTAATACGCGCCGACCTTCGCGCGTTCAGTGGTTGTCGATGAGAAGCGACGCGATTAAGAAGGGCCTGAATGCCGCTCCCCAGAGGAGCCTTCTCAGGGCCGATGGGTTGAGCGACGAGGATTTCGACAAGCCGTTCATCGGTATTGCGAATTCATGGAACGAGATCGTTCCCGGCCACATCCACCTCAATGAGATCGTGGAAGCAGTCAAGGAAGGAATAATCGAGGCTGGAGGAAGACCTTTCACATTCGGTGTTCCCGCGGTCTGCGATGGCATAGCGATGGGTCACAACGGAATGAGATATTCGCTCATTTCGAGAGAGGTCATATCCGATTGCTGCGAAGTGATGATCGAAGGCCATGCTCTCGACGGATGGGTAGGCGTATCCAATTGCGACAAGGTGACGCCCGGGATGCTGATGGCCATGGGTCGCATGAACGTACCCGGTCTCATAGTCACAGGCGGTGCGATGGAGCCCGGACATGACAGGAACGGATCCAACATGGATCTCCAGTCGGTTTTCGAAGCGATGGGCGCCTATTCCGCCGGCAAGATCGATGCCGCAGAGGTCCACGCCGTCGAGTGCGAATCGTGTCCCGGTAGAGGAAGCTGCTCCGGCCTGTTCACTGCCAATACCATGGCCTGTCTCACGGAGACCATCGGCATGAGCCTCACAGGTTGCGCGACAGCTCTCGCCGATGACAACAGGAAGCTTCAGATCGCAAGAGAGACCGGACGCCGGATAGTCGAGCTCGTACGCAAGGGGATCAAGCCCAGAGACATCGTCTCCCGCGATTCGTTCCTTAATGCGATAAGAGTCGATATGGCGATAGGGGGCTCGACCAACACCGCTCTGCATCTTCCTGCCATCTCCAAGGATTTCGGATGTCCCGTCACTCTTGATGATTTCGACAGGATATCCCGTGACACACCTCATATCACCAGCCTCCGTCCTGCCGGGCCGTATGCCATTAAGGACTTGGACAGGGCCGGTGGAATCCCCGCGGTTCTGAAGGATCTGAAGCCTCTTCTCATCGATGCGCCTACCGGAAACGGAAGGACCCTCTTCCAGATCGCGGATGAAGCCGTGATCGCAGACTCCGAGATCATCCGTCCGTTGGACAATCCCTTCCACAGACAGGGCGGCATTGCGGTCCTCAAGGGCAATCTGGCTCCCGAAGGCTCCGTCATAAAGCAGGCTGCCGTCAGTCCGAAGATGATGAAGTTCAGCGGTCGTGCCAGGGTATTCGACGGCGAATCCGCTGCCGCAGAGGCAATAACGTCCGGAAAGATCGTCAAGGGGGATGTGGTCGTCATAAGGTACGAGGGGCCGAAGGGTGCTCCAGGCATGCCCGAGATGCTGTCTCCGACCAGCCTTATCGTCGGCAGAGGCCTCGGAGAAGACGTTGCTCTGATCACTGATGGAAGATTCTCCGGAGCCTCCAGAGGAGGCGCCATAGGTCATGTGTCTCCAGAAGCTTACGAGGGTGGACCCATAGCGGCTCTGAGGGACGGCGACATCATCGACATAGACATCCCCGAGAGAAGGCTCGATGTCCGTCTTTCCGACGAGGAGATCGCGTCACGCCTCAAGGAGGCCGTTCGCGTAGAGCGTCCTGTCCACGGTGTCCAGGAGAAGTACCGTCGTCTCGTCTCAAGCGGCGCAACCGGTGCCTATCTCAACAGAAGCTGAAACATGCATCGGGAGCGATCCCGATCTTTTTCTCCTATTCAATCGGGATGTCGAATATGAGTTCTGCTGAGGAAATCTATTCCGGCCATTCGCCTGCCGAGTTTCATCGTCTTCCGGTTCGCAGTCTGAAGGCCATGTACGTCTCGAAAGGCATCATCGCAGTGGCGTCCTTGCTGATCGCGATTGTTGCTGTTCTATGCATGGGTCGCATCGCAGCGGGATTCGAGAACCTGTTCTCTGCGATCGTGCTCTTGTTGCTATCGGTGATCATCATCTATTGCATGGTGTCGCCTGCAGTCTACTACAGGCATTACGCCTACTCCATAGATGATGAGAAGTTAGATGTCAGAAGCGGTGTCGTCTTCCTCTCTCATACACTCATTCCCGTGGAACGCATACATCAGGTGGAGATCAATCGCGGCCCCATCGATCGTGCATTCGGGTTGGCTGATGTGACTGTGACCACTGCAGGAGGGGTATTCTCAATGCCTCATCTGGACGGGCCGGAGGCCGATTCCATCGCTTCGAAGCTGAATGAAGTGATCGTATCGATGCTGAAGGCGAGAGCTCGATGGACGGCGAATACCGCAATCATCCTGTCGTTCTTCTTAAGAACGCGTTGATTTGCTTCGTTATGGTATTCATTCTCTGGGCCGTAGGGTTCAGAGATTCGAAAGAAGCTTTCGCATCAGTTACGATTCTTGCGGCTGTTGCATGGTCCGTCTCGTTCCTGCTATGGAGACGTACAAAAGTATCGTTCGAGTACACGGAGATACGCTATAGGCGCGATACGCTCCTAAGCAGAACAGAGAAGTCTATTCCCTATTCACGTCTCGCTTCCGTAGGTGTCAGGCGTTCCGTGATAGATCGCATAGTCGGGACCACGGTATTGGTCTTCAACGTCAATTCCAATGTCAACTCCACCTTACCAGAGGTGGAGCTGACTCTGGATTCGACGAGAGCGGATTCCATACGTGGTGAGCTGAACCGGATGATCTTCGGCAAGAATGACGATATCGATGAAGAGGTGAAGGAAGAGACCTTGGTCAATGTCTCCTACCTTGAGATTCTGATTCATTCGGTCCTTTCTCAATCCACACCTTCTCTTCTATGGGGCGCGATTCTGCTATTCTATTCCGCATACGGGGTGATGAACGACTCTGGCGGAATAGTCGTATCGATCATCCTGTTCTGCATCAGTTCCGTGGTGCCTATCATCACCTCGATACTATCGTATTGCAATTATCGTCTGTACAGGATGGGCGATACGGTGACGGTGGAATCGGGGCTCTTCAGTACGACCCGCTTGTCGTTCGATGTCTCCAAAATCAATTCTGTACGTATTCGCAGGCCGTTATTCGCGCGTATCCTGGGTTTGGCAACTCTTGAAGCAGAGGTCGTCGGTCTTCAATCGGGGAACTCTGATGACAGCGTACCCCTCCTTTGCCCGTTAAAGCCGATCTCCGAGGTCCGTGATCTGATGAGGTTGCTTGTTCCAGAGATCGTTTTCGATACAGAGCCGTTTAATCAGCCCCGTTGTTCGCTGGTTTCCATATCTTTCGTTTCAGTCTCGATAATCATCGCATCCATCATGGCGTCTCTCGCTTTGAGGATCCTGGTTCCTTGCTCGGATGAGGCGGATGCGGCCGTCATATCGATATTATCGGCGATCCTGGGTATTGCGATACCCATGATTTCTCTGGGGTGGTTGTTCCTAGCCTATAAGGGACGTTGCTTCGACACGGGGCCTGTCTCGTTCTTCGTCACGACGGGTTCGTACGACGTCTGCGAACAGTACATACTCTTCGACAAGGTCCAGTTCTCGTCTATCGTTTCGGGGCCGATTGCACGCTATTTCCATCTTTCCAGAATCGAGGTCAATGTGCTAAGCTCGTCCGGAGAACAGAAAGTCTCATCCGGCCTTTTCGATTCCGAGGCATTGGAGCGTGTTCCCGAGGAGGTCATCGAACGCATCGAGGACGGAAGGTACGATTATCATGCATATGAGCGACGATATTCACCTATCGGGTGTACATCCTGCACCCTCGGATTCCGAGGACCGCTATTATCTGGGCTTCGATGCCGGCACGCAGAGCGTCAAGGTGGCGGTCTACGATTCAGAGATGAATCCGATAGTGGAGGTCTCGAACCGGACCACTCTGAACTATCCTGGACCTAGGCGTGTCGAGATGGATCCCGACGAATATGTGCGTCTGACCGTCGAGGGGATGGCCGAGTGCTCCAGCAGGATGGAGGCTCTAGGGTTGGATCCCCATTCGATCAGGTCGATAATGGGGGACGGCATAATATGCGGCATCGCACCGGTAGGGGCTGACGGGGCACCCATAGGCCCGTACATCAACTATCTGGACTCCCGTACCCAGGATGATGCAGATCTCATCAACTCATGGAATCTGTCGATATGGGGCCAGGAGACCGGGAATGCGGATGCCAGCTGTATGTTCCCGGCGCTCTTCGCCAGGTGGTTCCTCGCCGATATGTCTGATTCGTCACGGAGCGAGGTCAAGTTCGTCCATAATGCTCCGTATATCCTCATGAAACTCGCCGGAACGGAGGCCTCGGATGCATTCATAGATCAAGGCACCATGTCCGGATGGGGACTAGGATACGATGTCCGTCGCAAGCGTTGGTCCGATGAGCAGCTCTCTATCCTCGGTCTCGATAGAAGGATGATGCCTCGCATCGTAAAGCCGTGGGATATCATCGGGCATCTGACCTCTGAGATGTCCGAGAAGACCGGACTGCGTCCCGGGACCCCGATCTGCGGTGGCGCCGGCGACACCATGCAGTCCATGCTCGGATGCGGTCTCATCGGATCCGGCCGTGCAGCGGATGTATCCGGCACATGCTCGATGTTCTGTGTATCGACGGATGGAATCGTTCCGGAGTTGAGTGTTCATGGAAAGGGGTTGATCTTCAATAGCGGGACCCTGGATGACACTTATTTCTACTGGGGTTTCATCCGCACCGGAGGTTTATCTCTCAGGTGGTTCAGGGATAACATATGCGGAGATTCCGTTTCATATGACGATCTCACTGCTACAGCGGCCGAAGTCCCTCTGGGCTCAAACGGTGTGCAGTTCCTCCCTTATCTCACAGGAGGGTACGGCGATGCTTCCAATGCGTCAGGTGCATTTCTGAATCTGGGACTCGATTCTGACCGTGCTGTTCTTTGGAGAGCGGTTCTCGAGGCCATAGGATTCGAATACATCGGTGTGACGGATCAGTACAGATCCGCCGGCGTTTCCATAGATTCGATCACCATAGCCGAAGGGGGAAGCGAGAACGACCTTTGGAATCAGATCAAGGCGGATATGATTGGATGCACCGCAGAGGTCATGAAGACCTCTGGCGGTGCGGTTCTTACAGATTGCATCACGGCAGCCTATGCGATCGGAGACTGTTCCGATCTTCGCAGTGCATTGTCTTCTGCTGTCTGTTCGGACAGGATGTTCGTGCCTAATGCCGATCGCACACGCGCATATCGCGATATCCATCTTCAACGCAGGGCGATGATGGACGATATGGACCCTGTGTTCTCTCGGCTCGGATCGATGAGGCGACGATCGTTCCGTGAAGTATTCGCGTCCGCGGTCCATGAGCTCCTTGAACGATCTGGGGTCGTCGCTCAGCGCCGCTTCCACCACATCGTGCACGGCTCCGTCGAACTCGCCGAGCATCCTGCTCCTGTTGGAGTTCAGATGCTGGATCTCGTAATACAGATTGGGGTCCTCCAAAGCAACCGATTTGTTGGTGTCCATGAGCTTCTGATAGGTCGTGGATGCCACGGTCTCCATGTCCTTGTAAGGTATCCCGCTACGTTCCAGCACGGTGAAGAAGGCGATGTTGACCGCATGGCTCAGCCCCAGGGCATACGACATGTATCTGTCGTGTTCGTCCACGGGCATGGTACGCACATTGGCTCCATGATTGCCGAGGAGCTCCAGCGTTCTCTCGACGGCGATCTCGGAGCCGCAATCGCATATCAGGACGTTCCTGTTGTACATGGATTGGGCGGAAGGTCCGAACATCGGATGCACTGAACATACGCATCTGTGTCCGCCCAGCTCCTTCAGGACGTCGATGAACGGAGATTTGAGAGATGCGATGTCGAATATGAGGACATCATCCTTGCATATGGCGTCCAGCCGTCTGAGCATACCGCCGGTTCTGGATATGGGGATGGACACTATCACGACATCCGCCCATTTCGCATCTTCTACGGTGAGGCCGTTGCCTGCCGAAGGATCGATGATGTCCACGGAATGCCCTGAACCGGAGAGGAGGTCCGCCATCCACCGTCCCATCTTGCCATACCCTCCGATTATGGCTACATGCATGGGCGACTGCGTGGGACGGGGCAGAGCCGCCTGGGCTTCCACGGATTCCTGCATGAGGGTTCTGCAGACCGCTTCCGCGTAAACGGGATTCATCCCGTTCCTGAGGGCGAATCCCCTGTAGCGGTCGACCACGTCGTTCTCCTGAGCGATGTTGCGGACGGCCGCCCCAGTCTTGGCCTTCTCTTCGCCTACGGATCTGCAGAGCTCGAGCCTCCGTTTCATCAGCTCTAGAAGCTGTCTGTCGACATCCTCTATCTCTTTCCTGATAGCATCAAGTCCTGTCATCGGAATCCCCTTTCGATTTGATCCAGCACGGTGAGTGCGGACATGGCCTCAACAACCGCCACGGCGCGGGGGACTATGCACGGGTCGTGCCTCCCCTTCACGCTGACGGTGTCGTTCTCGCATGTCTTCAGATTGATCGTCTCCTGTTGAACGGATATGGAAGGCGTCGGCTTGAACACTGCCCTGAAGACTACAGGTGCGCCGTCGGACATTCCTCCGACGATGCCGCCCATGTGGTTCGTCTTCGTCACTATCCTGCCTCCATCCATGCGATATGCATCGTTGGATTGGGAGCCGCGCATGCGTGCGAGAGCGAATCCGTCTCCGAATTCCACGCCTTTGCAGGCAGGGATTCCGAACATCGCAGATGCGAGGCATGCATCGAGTGCATCGAACCATATGCCTCCGAAGCCGATAGGCAGCCCTGAGATGACGCATTCGACGATGCCGCCGATGCTGTCGCCTTCCCTGCTACATGATTCGATCTCCTCCGTCATGGCGGAATCGAGCTCCGCGGAGCATGCGCGCGTACGGAAGGAACGGGATCCGGCCGCCTCATCGGACGCACGGATGCACGGATCTATGACATCTCCGATGGACCTGGTGAAGGCGTTCACCTCTATCCCGTCCGATTCTATCATCTGCTTGGCTATGGCTCCTGCGGCGACGACGGCCGCAGTAAGTCTCCCGGAGAATTGTCCGCTTCCGCGGAGGTCGTGATCTGGGAACTTGAGAAGCGCAGGAAGGTCGGCATGACCCGGCCTAGGTGTATCGTAGAACGCCATGTACTTGGAGCCGTCCGTATTGGTGTTGGGTATCCTGATCAGGATCGGTTCTCCGGTGGCCATGCCGTCGACCACCCCTTCGGCCAGTTCGAATTCGTCATCCTCCCTGCGCGGAGTTCCTATCCCCTGCTGGGGCTTCCTCAATGCGAGCTCTTCGGTTATCCTCTTCGAATCGATCTCCGTTCCTGCCGGAATCCCTTCGAGGATGCAACCGACATACGGCCCGTGGCTCTTCCCGAACAGGGTCATCTGGGCTCTCTCACCGAATCTGAACATCGGCATTCCTCCGAGCGGAGGCCTATGCGGCTCATCGATTCGATGAATCCGGGGTACGAGACATCGGCGCATTCCGGATCATCCATCACGACGGGTCCGTCGCATACTATGGATGCGATTGCCGCGGACATCATGATCCTGTGATCGCCATGATGCTCGACGTATCCTCCCTTGAGCCTTTCCACTCCGTGTATCACGCATCCGTCGGATGTTCCTTCGGCATCTCCGCCCAACGCGTTTATCATCCTGACAGTGGTCTCGATCCTGTCGCTCTCTTTGAATCTGAGCTGGGGGGCGCCGTACAGACGACTGTCGCCTTCGGCGACGCTGAGGAGGACGGCCGTGATGGGGAAAAGGTCCGGAACGGATCCCATATCCACGGAACACCCTTCGACTCTGTTCTTGGATGCAATCACGGTGCCTGCGTTCGATACGATCTCGGCTCCGGCCGATCTCAGGATATCCAGTATCGCCTTGTCGCCCTGCGGATCATCAGGGTCCATTCCGGTGACCTCGCATTCCCCGCCCAGGGCTCCTGCGACGAGAGGGAATGCGGCGGATGAATAGTCCGCAGGGACGGAATAGTCGTAAGGGCTGTAGCCGTCTCCTCCTGATATACGGAAGGAATTCCCAGTTCTCATTACCTCTGCACCGTACAGGCGCATCATATGCGTCGTGACATCGAGATACGGAGCGGAGACCATGCTTCCCGTGACCTCGACGGTCGTATCATCTTCCAGAAGAGGTGACGACATCAGCAACGATGTTATGAACTGGGAGCTGACGCTCCCGTCTATGGAGACGCGCCCTCCGTGCCCGGGGCCTCTCACCGTCACAGGAGGTCTTCCGCACTCGGACGATACCGTGGCGCCGCGCGACACCAGGGCATCGAGGAGGGGGCCCATGGGCCTTCTCAGAAGCGACTCGTCTCCGGTGATGGTGGTGGGACGGTCGAATGTCGAGCATATCCCTGTCAGTATCCTCATGGTGGTTCCGGAATTCATGGCATCGACGATGCGATCCGGGGCATGGAGGCTTCCGCCGTCTATGGTGGCGGCGGTGCCGTTCAGCTCCATCTTCGCTCCCATGGCCCTGCACGCGTCCATGGTCGCCAGCGTATCGGAGGACAGGAGGCAGTTGTCCACGATGCTGCGCCCTTCCGACATCGAAGCCAGGAAGACGGCTCTATGGGTGTGGCTTTTGGAAGGAGGGGGAGATGCGGTCCCTCCTATCCTTCCTCCGGTGAATGAGATGCGCGTCATTGTCCGCTCCTTGTGACTGTGAGTATGACATCGTTCTGGTCGAGACCGAGATCCGACGCGAATCCGCGCCCTTCGTTCCGTGGAACCACAATGGACACCGCAGGTCCGGAGCCCGAGATGCCGGCGCCCAATGCGCCCATGGAGACCGCCTTCTCGGCGACGGAGTTGTCCACGCCCTGCACGGAGGAGATTATCCTGCCGTTCATGGTCATGGCCTTGAACGGATCCGTCATGGCGATGGCTATCGCGTCCTTCATGAGAGCAGCCGAACCGCGAAGAGCCTCGATCGGGACGGCGCCCTTCCGGATCTTGTATCCCGGGACATGGATGATCACATCCAGCTCTTCTATGTCGGATCTGTCCAGGATCTCGTCCTTGGCATTGTCGGTCATGACGAGTCCGCCGAGTCCGCATCCGCAGGCGTCATCGAACGATCCGGTGATCGTGACCTTCGCCTCTCTCGCGCACTCCACACCGAGCCTTATCAGCTCCAAAGGTCCCAGTTCGAGTCCGATCTCGGCCGCGACGGCTCTGAGGATGGCGTTGCACGCGCAACTGCTGCTCTTCAGCCCTCTGGATACAGGTATCTCGGAATCGGTGTCAAGCCTCCATGAATCCGGTTCTTCCAATCCGGCGGATTCGTACGCTTTTCTTACGCAGATCGACGCCATGGTGCCATCTTCGGAAGAGTCGTTCCCTATCCTCACGGTTCTTTCTCCTCCTGTCTCGGAGAATGCTGCACGCGTGGTCAGACCCACTCCTATCGTAGCTCCGATGCCGCAAGGCATGGCGTTGATGACGGTGATGGCGCCATGCGAGGAACCTACCGATGTCAAATGGCATCCCTCATCGTATCGAACACATTCCTTTTTCCTGTCCAGGCTTCGAACGAGGCGGCGCCTTGTCCGGCGAGCATATCCTCTCCGCGTATCATGACGCATCCTGCTTCCGTCGCATATCTCATCAGAGGCGTATCTCTTCCATAGACCATATCGAACACGGCCTGTCCGCCGCGGATCGACGAGATGCTCACAGGATACGGATCGTCGGAGTACATACCGATGGGCGTGCAGTTCACGATGAGATCGTGCATCATCACGGGTACCGAATCCGGTCTTCTGAACGAGGCTCCGAATTCGGAAGCGAGCACCGTGCCTGTGGTCTCGTTGCGACCCGTCACGGTGACGTCGCATCCGTTCTTCGTCAGGTAGTAGACGCAGGCGCGCGCCGCGCCGCCGGATCCCATCACGAGCGCGCGGCGTCCGTCGACATCGAATCCGGCCTTTTCCAAGGCGGCTCCTATTCCTACAATGTCCGTGTTGGATCCGGTCAGGATGCCGCCATCGTTCACCACCGTGTTGACCGCGCCTATCTCCGATGCATCCGCATCGATGCGATCCAGATGATCCATGATCGCCTGTTTGTGGGGCAGTGTGATGTTGAGGCCGCGGATGTCGTACCCGCGAACGACCTCTTCGATGCAATCGAGGTCGTCGGTCTCGAACGGGAGATAGATCCCGGGGATTCCCGAGGCTTCGAAAGCCGCCATGTGCATGCGTGGAGAACTGCTCTTGGAGAGGCTTCCTCCCACGATGCCTGTGACCATGCATCCGTCGGCGAGACGCTCCATCGTCTTCACGTCCAGCTGTCCGGGCGCCGTGGGTTTTCCGACGTAGCCGAATGTGAACTCGTTGTCCAGGATATCGGAACGCACGCGGGTCAGGGTGCCCATGGGACCCATGCCGAGCAATACGTGCCTCCTCTTCACTTCGGCGGAGGCCTCGAGGATGTCGGCCAGGTCCTTGAAGGAGCGTACCTTGAACGCGCCTTTGGAAATGTCGCCGTCCATGGAACCGAGCATGCGGACGATCTCCTTCGCGTTCGGCGTCCCTTCATAGTCGTGGACTGATGATACCACTTCCAGGCCGGTATCCGGCCGCGGCTCCTGACCGACGTCTATCATGCCGGAGTATCCTGCTGGAAGTATCGACAGGTCCACGGGTCCGCGATACGTGACCAGAGGGGTCCTGTCACCCGTATCCGGGACGTCTCCTAGAAGATCCAGGCGGATCTCCACCATACCGGTGTTGCAGCGCTCGAGCTCATCGGCGGAATCCAGCGAGGCGCATATCTTCATCGGATCTCCCTGATGGTCTCGTCGATCTTCATCCCGAAATGGCGACCTCCGCTCTCGAGTCTCGCCAGGACCTTGTCTCCGGGAACGAGCTTGGTGACGGATATCGCCGAGTCGGATGTGACCAGCTTGACTGTTTCCGCGTTCTGCAGGATGGTCGTGTACGTTCTCTCTCCATCGGTCGCGGTCACCAGGATGAGAGGTCTGATCTCGACCTTGCATCTGCCTACGGACGAGAGGCGTGTGGTCCCCGTCCTATCTACGAGAACCACGGTGTCCCCGGATCTGTATTCGCCGAGATACCTGGTCCTTCCTTCCGGTCCGAGGACGTACGCGTGGACGGCACCGGCATTGACCCTGAAAGGTCTCGAAGCGACGTAGCCGTTCTCCTCGCTCTCGCTCTGGACAAGGAACAGGCAGGCGGCTTGTGAGCCTACCAGCATGCCCTCTCCCGGAACCATGTTGGAGATGGTGTCCACGCATACGCGGTCGCCCATCTCGATGTTCTTGATGCCGACGATCTCCACCTCGGAGAGTTCCACCTCTCCGGTGTCGCGGATTATATCGGTGTATTTCCTCACCGATCCCGGGTCGCTGGTGCAGACGACTATGCCGTCGACACCTCTCTCCATGGTCTGCATGTACAGCTTGGCCTGCTCCACGGTGTCGGCGCAGGCGAAGACCTTGGTCGAGGTAGTATGGAATTTCGCGATCATGTTCTCCAGGGGGATGATGGTCCAATCCCTGGAATCCAGAACGACCCCCTTCCTGCGACCGGCCATGGACATGGCCTTTTCCTGATCCGAGGGAGACGACAGCTCCACAAGCTCATATCCGTCTCCGAGGCTCCCCTTGTTGTTCACCATGAGGGTGATCTTGCCAAGGTCGGAGAAGTCGAGATCGTCCGAGCGGACGATGGCGCCGGTTATTCCAGATTCCAGAGCTGAGAGCACCAGCTGTTTCCGGATCTCCTTGTCGTCGGGAAGGTCGGCCCTGATCCAGATCTCTTTGCCCGTCATGCGATCAGCTCAGGTTCTTCTTCATGGATTCGTCGACGGTGTATCCGTGGAGGACGATATCGGATATCGCCCTGGTCATGCCTTCGACGTTCTTGTGCTGGAACACGTTCCTGCCTATGGATACTCCATGGCCTCCAGCTTCGACGGAATCGTAGACCATCTGGAGGATGCTCCTGTCCGAATCCATCTTGGGCCCTCCGGCTATGACAACGGGTGCAAGGGCGCCTCTGACGACATCCCTGAACGTATCGGGATCGCCGGTATAGCTGCATTTCACGATGTCGGCCCCAAGCTCCGTGGCCACGCGTGCGGCATGCGCTATCGCATGGGGATCGTACGAGTTCTCGATCTTGGGTCCACGGGCGTATGCCATGACGATCAGGGGCATCCCCCATTCGTTGCACTGGCGCGATACGGCTCCGAGATCCTCCAGCATCTCCGGTTCCGTTTCGGCTCCGACGTTGATATGGACGGATACCGCGTCCGCACCGGCTTTGATCGCCTCCTCCACCGTGGCGACGAGGACCTTGCTGTTGCTCGTGACGCCCAGGTCGGTGGATGCTGAAAGGTGCATTATGAGTCCGATGTCATGTCCGCTGCTTCTGTAGCTGTAGCGGATGAGGCCCTTGTGCATAAGCACCGCGGTGGCGCCGCCGTTGGCGACGGCGTCGACGGTCTTCTTCATGTCGTACAGGCCTTCTGTAGGGCCGATCGATATGCCGTGATCCATAGGCACTATGACGCAGTTCCCGGTGTTCCTGTCGACGATCCTTTCGAGTCTTACGCTCTTTCCGAACATATAGATCACACTGTGCTACGTGCTAGCACGCCACTTCCTCTATAATAAGTGAACGTGACAGCCACTGGACGCGCCATCGATAGACCTATCTTTAATCCATCGAATGGCATGAACGGAATAGGCGAACCATGGGGCCTCTATGGACCGGACTCATCACTGCGTTGAGTGCCGGCATGGACGAGTTCTCGGGCAAATGCTTTTAACTGATGTCCTTCTACGCCGGACATGAGGGCTGGTAGATCAGTAGGTTAGATCGCCTGCTTTGCAAGCAGGAGGCCGCGAGTTCGAATCTCGCCCAGTCCACCTATTCAGCGTACGGGTTTCCGGTCGCTGCGATTCTGTCAAACTTGTACCTGTCGCCATCGGGGTCGGCCCCATGCAGGAATCGAGATGGAGGCCCCGCCACGGGCGCTCATGGCTAATCGGGCAGGGCGTCAGAAAGAGAAAGGACGTCCCCGGTCGCCCGGGAACGATGATTTGATCAGTCGAACTTGCCGACAACCGCTTTTATCCTGCGGACTCCGGCGGCGGAGCTCTCCTCCTTCTTGATCTTGAATCCCTGCAGCTCCCTCGTGTTCTCCACGTGAGGTCCTCCACAAATCTCGCAGGAGACGTCGCCTATGGTGTAGACCTTGACCATCTCTCCGTACCTGTCCGTGAACACGCCGATAGCGCCACGGTCCTTGGCTTCCTGATAGGTCATCTCCTCGCATACCACGGGGATCTCGGCCTTGATGGCATCGTTGACGAAGCGCTCCACCTCCTTGAGCTCCTCGGGAGTGACCTTCCTGTCCAGATTGAAGTCGAATCTGAGCCTCTCGGCGGTGATGTTGGATCCCTTCTGCTGTATGTCGGGGGACACGATCTTCCTCAGAGCGGCATTGAGAAGATGGGTGGCCGTGTGGAGCTTGGTGGTCTCCTCGGAATGGTCGGCCAATCCGCCCTTGAAGTGCTCGTCGGCACCGAGACGGGAATTGTCCTGGTGGGCTTTGAAACGCGCTTCGAAATCGACCATATCCACCTTCCTGCCCGCTTCCTTCGCGAGTTCGCTGGTAAGCTCGATCGGGAATCCGAAGGTGTCGTAGAGGCGGAAGACCGCGGCTCCGTCTAGCGTCTCGTCCTGCGACTCTGCCAGCATCTCGTTGAATCTTCTGAGCCCCTTCGAGAGGGTGTGGTGGAACTTCTCCTCCTCGGCGGTCAGGCCAGAATAGATGGTCTCTTTGTTCCTTTCGAGCTCGGGGTACGCGGCGGAATACTCCTTGACGACGACTTCGGCGATGCTCTTCATGCAGACGTCGTCCACCCCCAGCTTGGAAAGGTATCTGCTGGCCCGTCTTATCAGTCTCCTGAGGATGTAGCCCTGGCCAATCTTGGCGGGGACGACTCCGTCGCCGAGGATGAACGTGGCGGCCCTTATGTGATCGGCGACGATGCGGAACGCTTTGATGTCCTCGGGGTCGTCGCCGTACTTCTTTCCGGTCAGCTCTTCGATCTTGCCGATGATGCCCGTGAAGAGGGACGTGTCGTAGACGGTTTCTACGCCGTTGAGGATGCGGAGGATCCTCTCGAGGCCCATGCCCGTGTCCACGTTCTTCTGAGCCAGAGGGACGAACGAGCCGTCGGCCTGTTTGTTGTACTGCATGAACACGTTGTTCCAGATTTCGGTGTATTTGCCGCAGTGGCAGGACGGCCCGCAGGACGGCCCGCATTTCGCTCTTCCATCATCGTAGAAGATTTCCGTGTCGGACCCGCAAGGCCCCGTGATGCCGGCGGGGCCCCACCAGTTGTCCTCTCTGCCGTAGAAGAAGGTCTGGTCCTCCCTGGGGCCGTGGCTTCTCCATAGGGAGGCCGTCTCCTCATCGCGCGGAATGTCGCCCTCGCCTGCGAAGCAGGTGACGGCGAGGTGATCGGGATCGATTCCGAGGACCTTGGTGAGCAACTCGTAGCTCCAGGCGATGGATTCCTTCTTGAAGTAGTCTCCCAGAGACCAGTTTCCGAGCATCTCGAAGAACGTGAGGTGGCTAGCATCGCCGACCTCGTCGATATCGCCGGTCCTCACGCATTTCTGGAAGTCGGTGAGCCTTTTGCCGGCAGGATGCTTCTGGCCGAGAAGGTACGGGACCAGAGGATGCATTCCCGCCGTGGTGAAAAGAACGGTCGGATCGTTCTCGGGAACGAGAGGTGCGGAACTGATCTGCACGTGTCCGCGTTCTTTGAAAAAATTGACGTATGTATCTCTCATCTGTTGGGCGTCCATATAGGCAGCACTCCGTGTGGTTCCCGGCTATACGCAATGTCTAGATAGGATTGTCGGACGGAACGGTTCCGCTCGTACGGAGAATGCATCCTTGACCGCTTCCGATACGGCGCCTTTGAAGATGGACACCGTTATACCCGAATCCGTCAGCATCCTTTTCGGCACATCTCCTATTTCGGAGACTATGACCGAGCCGCATCCGTTTACGCCTTCTATGATGGATGCTATATGCTTCCGGTGGGCATCTCCAGATACCGGCGAATCGCGATCCACGTGGAACGATCCTATCCGGGCAGGGACGCCGTTGCGGAGTTCGAAGATGGAGAACGATGGCGCGGAACCGAAGCCGCAGACATTGTCCGAGGAATCGGTCGCAACGGCGATGGCGGTCGATCCCGGGAGCTTCACGGAAGTCTCTTTTTCGGAAACGCAACGAGCGCTGCAGCCCGCTGTCGTCAAGCGGAGGCCTGAATAGCACGAGGAGCGGTCGTCGTTGAGAAGACCGACGGCATCAGCGCGGCATTGCCGGCAGTGGCGCATCATCCTGGCATTCAGGGAGCATCTGTCCATGAGCTCCATCCTCTGCTTGGGCGTCGGAGCCTTCAGGTCCTGGAATCTGGTTCCTTTCACAGGTATCAGAGGAAGGATGTTGATCACATAGGCTCCGCGGTTTTTGGCGATTTTGACCAGGTCCGGAATGCAGTCAGTATTGATTCCGGGAATCATTACGATATTGACCTTGACCGCCATTCCCATCTTGGAGCATTTTTCTATTCCGTCGAGCTGGTGTTGTATCAGGATCTTGGACGCCTCATCGCCGGTCGCCCTCATTCCATCGATTATGATATGGTCGTAGATCTTCGAGCCGACGCTTGCATCGACGGCATTCATGGTGACGGTGACGAACCGTACGCCGAGATCGTAGAGGCGGTCCGCTTGTTCCGGAAGGAGCAGTCCGTTGGTGCTGATGCAGGCAACGAGTCCGGGGTATGACGCTTTGAGCAGTTCGAGGAATCTGAATGTCTCGTCGTTGGCGAGAGGGTCACCGGGTCCGGCTATGCCGATTACGCTGAGTTCCGGCATATCCTTCTTTACGATCTCTATTTTGGCTATTGCTTCTTCAGGCGATAGGACATCGCTGGTTACGCCAGGTCTCGACTCGTTCGGACAATCGAAGTCTCTGTTGCAATAGTTGCATTGGATATTGCATCTGGGTGCGATAGGAACATGCATTCTTGCGTATTTGGTATGGGCTTCAGGATTGAAGCATGGATGTTTCGACAGTGATTCTTTGACATTGGAATCGAGAGGCATGCGAATCGCGAAGTTCGTAACGATGTTTAAACATTCACGATGGAAGTTTCGGTGTAACTCTATATCAGATAATCCATAGGTCGATCGGTGGGATCGAATGGACCTGTTGCAGACTGCCATGAGCGAATTGAACAGCTGCCTTGCAGTTCAGAAGCCTTTGCTCGAAAACATGATGGACGGAGAACGCAGGTATCGCCTTCGTGATGGTTCCGTCATCGAAGTGCCTTTAGAGCAACTGAAGATCATTTGGAATGCGTGCGATGATTCGGAGAGGATAAGGCTGCGTCTTCCGATCTATGTGAAAACGGATGTGAACTGCGATACTCCCGCATGGTGCGTCGAAGGGATGGCGGAGGCAAGCTTGGTCGCGAGGCTTCTGAATAAGAATGTTACTAAGGAAGGGTACATGAGATTGTACAATCCGGACCTAAGAAGGCTGAAAGAACTGATTCCCGACTGTTATCTCGTGGTGTTCAGTCTTTGAGCATAGAAACATTTAAATAAAAGTGTGTAATGGTGGGGTCTGCGCGAAGTGAGTTCG
>ERZ808258.334-NODE-334-length-20037-cov-2.879492_pt1 | contig 20037 bp, 13 predicted proteins | sample MGYA00521280_ERZ808258 | MGnify/ENA primary metagenome ERZ808258 (study PRJEB31516, sample SAMN03275585) | gut metagenome | biome: mammalia-associated habitat; material: feces | host: Papio cynocephalus | place: Kenya | collected 2012-07-19 ...
CCAAGCTGGCTGCTGTTCGTGGCGGTGGTCATCTTTACAGTCTGATTGCTGATACCGATATTGAGAATGGTAGCATTGGTTATGTCGGTGATTTGGCAGAGTCTGTTGAGGGTATGGAAACCCATGAATTTGGCACATTTGATGCCGATACTCTTGGTAAGAAGAGAGCTGTTCTGGTTGCAAATCCTGAGTGGGATTATGATGAGTGTAGCCGTGCAAAGCAGGCTTTGAATCAGTATATCAATAAGGCTGGTGTTCCCTTCCGTGCTTATGATCTGGAATATAACGGTGAATTCATGCTTTCCGCGCCCGGCTTTGATGCGACTGGTGTTGACGCTATTGAAAAGGGTCAGTATGTGATTCTTGCGGCAGATTCGACCAAGCTCAAGATCGTTGCGACAGAAGCTGAGACTGCGGATTGCGCATTTGTCGGTAAGATTGAAAAGAGCGTTAAGCGTGGTTATGGCTGGACTGCTAAGAACGGTTCTGTTTACGGTAAGCCCTATACCATGTATCTGGTTCATATCTTGAAGAATGAATTGGTTTAATGCCTACCTTTGAAATGAATTGAAAGAGAGGTTATCATTATGGCTTGTAATATGAATAAAATTGCAAACTTTTCCAAGGAAAAGCAAGAGCTGATTGCAATGTGTGTAGATCACTATACCGGTGATCTTGCTAATTTTGTGGCAGAGAATATCAAGACGGATGAAAAGTCTATTGATTCTCAGATTCGTCAGAGAATCCAGAACGAGGTTCTTGGCGGTGCAGAGTTCAATTATCGTGCTTATCGTAAGCATAAGAATGATATTTTTGAGATTCTGGAGGTTGTTCTGGATCAGACACTTCCGGAGGGTTGGAGCGACAATGAGTTCTTCAATCGTTTTGTTGAAGAGCGTCGTGTAGATTTGGGCGATACGAATGAGTTCTATGCTGAGGATAATACTTATCTGACAGTTTCCCGTTTTTCCGGCAACCATTGGGATACCGTTCGTGAGCGTTATGATATCGGTTCTCCGTTTACCGTTCAGACAAGCTGGTATGAGGTGCATTTTTATAACGAGTTTGAGCGATTTATGAAGGAGCTTGATTCGTTTACAAAGATGATGGATAAGGCTCGTCAGTCTTTCCTGCACTTCTTCCAAGATGCGATTTATACTGCCTTCTCCAACATGGGCGATTATGTTCCCGATGATTTCAGCGGTCATGGCGCGCTTTCTACCGATACGGAGAAGGAGTCTTTGCTGACGATTATTGAAAAGGTTCAGACTGCAACTGGTCATAAGCCCGTTTTGGTTGGTTCTGCTTCCGCGCTTCGTAAGCTTCAGGGTCATATTGAGGACAACTGGATTGCAAGTTCTGCAAAGGAAGAGCGTATGAAGAACGGCATTATCAGTTCTTGGGAAGGCTATGAGCTGATGGTTCTTCCGCAGGTCTTCAAGCCCGGTACATTTGATTTTGAGCTTTCCACCGATAAGATTCTCATTGTCGGCAGTGCAACACGTCCGATTAAGTTCGTTTATGAGGGTCAGAGCAGAATTAAGGAAGTTCGTGACAACACTGAAAATATGGATATGACCTACGAGGCTCAGATTCAGACCAAGGCTGGCGTTGGTATCGTTATTGATAACATGGTCGGTGAGTGGACATTGGCTTAAACCAATAGGATAAGGGAGGATACAGCATGGATCAGAATACAGCGACTGCGGAAGTACAGGAAACGACTGCAAAGTCTATTCGAGATAATGATGTAATTGTTGTAAAATCCCTTGTTCCGAATGTCTATTATACCTGTTCTAAAACTTTGGATACTTTCAGTTGGGCGGATGTCGGTGATACTGAAGAAATGACATTCGCTCAGTTGAAGGTAATGAAGAATAAACATGGCGGCTACTTTACAAAAAAGTGGCTTTATCCAGAGAATGATATGGCAAGAAAGAAGCTTGGAATTGATTCTATTTTTGCTGTAACATTTGAAAAGAAGGATATGAAGCTGCTTTATGGGAACGATGTTGCGGCGGTTAAGGAAAAGCTGCACTATATTCCTGCGGGAGAAAGAGCTTCTTATGCGGAACGGGTTCAGAAAGACGTTCGACAGGGGAAAATTGCAAACGTCAAAATTATTCGTCTGCTTGAAAAGGAACTTGGTATTTCGTTGATGGATTTGGTATAAGGAGGTGATTCCGCTATGGGAACACCATATACCGTTTTATACGAAAGCGTTTTATCAAAAATTAAGGATTATGATTTTTTGAATCTGGAAGAACAGGACATTTACGCTGTGCTGTCAGATTATATTCGTCCAGCAATTGTATCATTTCGTATTTGCAAGGTCGATCTTGCTGATCGGGACGAAAACGGCTTTCATATAACATTGAACGATACGGAAATTGAAATTCTGTCAAATTATATGGTTATTAATTATCTGGACAGTAATTATATCCGAGTTCCGTTGGCATTAAAGCAAACCTTGTCCAGCAAGGATTTTAATGCTTTTTCACCTGCCAATCAGCTTGATAAGTTGATTACCGTCCGAAACAAATATCTTTCGGACAACGAGACTTTACTATCCCGTTATTCATGGATTAAACGTAATCGTTGAGGACGGAGGTGAGGTCTGTGGGCGGATATGCTAATTTTTTGAAACGGATGAATGCCGGAGGAATCACCTTACGGGAAGAACAAATTGAAAATGCACAGAGGCATTTGCAGCAGACCTTTGCTGATGATCCTTCTTATCAGGTGAACGGATGCCCTGTATGGTATTCTGAACGCATTTTGCATCCGAGAATATATGATTATACGTGGAAATCAACTTTGCCTGCGCAAGCGTCATTTCAGACGGAATTGAACGAACCGATTTATCTGGGAGATGTATTGCATTGGAATGAAGAAAATGGATACTGGATGTGTATTGGCGTTACTAATTTGCACGGGATTAACTGGGAGGGAACGCTGCAATTCTGCAATTTTTGGTTAAAGTTCCGTTCTCCGATTACAGGAGAAATCAGAAAATATCCGATCAGTATGTACAATGCAACGCAATACGGTACTGGTGAAGACGCTAAAACACGTATGACAATTGGTTCTTCGGCTCATATTATCTATCTGACTTGTGATGAACATACGATGTATTTGGATAATGGATGCCGGTTTTTAATTGATAAAAATCTTAATGTTCCTACAGCTTATAAACTGACACAAATGGATACCTCCAGTTATGCAGCAGGTCAGGATAAAGGTTTTTTGCGGATGTACGTTTTAGAGGATCAGTATAATCCTAAAACGGATGACGCAGAAAATATGCTTGCCGATGCGTGGGAAGACAAGATAGGAACCGGCACAGAGTTGAAAGACGATAATGATTCATGGTTATAAGGGGGTGAGGTTTATGGCGCTGTTACAGGAATTGACAGAATATCGGAAGCTGGTTATGAAAACACTTTGCAGCGATGCTGAGATTGTACGTCTGGTGTCTGATTCGCCGGAGGCTTCTGTCCCCAATCGTGAATTGATGTACACAAGGATATTTCCTTATGCTTATACCCCGGACACAACAAAAGAAACCAGTACTTTTATCTGTTTTCGTTTGAGTGTTCCGGAGGTATATAACAAGACTTATAAAAAAATGAGTCTGACATTTTATATTTTTACGCACCAGAGTTTGATACGAACGCATGATGGTTTGCGTCCCGATCTGATTGGAGTAGCTTTAGAACGGCTGTTCAATGGCAGTTTGGATGTTGGCTTGGGACGAATGCAGTTAGAGGGTATGGATGATATCTCTCCTGCTGCGGGATATCATGGTGTTGCTATCGAATACACGGTTCTGGAATATAATCGCCCGTCAATTCATGGCGATAAAGGGCGGTGATGCAATTGGAACGAGTACAGAGTTTGATGCGAAGCAATCAGTATCGGATTCAGGATGGATTATCTATTTATGTTCCGACTATTGGAGAAATCTATGACTATGATGAAGCTGAATATTATCGGGTCGTTCAATTGCTGACTGCTATGCCGTATGATCTCATGGTTCAATTTGATGATATTGGATTGGATTACGAGACAATTACGGAATATCAATTGTTCCTTATGATGCTGGAGAATTTTAAGCTGCAACGGCAGGATATGTCGATTGTATTTGGTTCTCTTGATTTGCAGACGCTTCGTATTGCGGATAATGGGACTCCTGATGGACAAATTATGGTTGATTCAAGCGGGAATATTGTAATTAGCCAAGCAATACAGCGTCGGATCGCAAACGTCTTACGAAAGATTCATTTTTTGGAAAAGAATCTGAAAAAAGCGGGAAATGCGGAAGCGAAAAAGTATTTGATTGAGCGAAATCGGTTGAAACAGAAACGGGCAGCGAAAAAGCAGCAACCCTCTTTTCTGGATGAAGGGATTATCAAGCTGGTCAATACAGAGGAATTCAAATATAATTATGAACAGTGTATGGATTTGAGCATTTATAAGTTTAATGCCAGTTTACATCAGATTCCCAAGAAAAAGAATTGGGAGCAAACGATGAACGGCGCATATTTTGGCACAGTTGATTTGAGTAAATTGAATATGGAAAAATTACATTGGATGTCAGCCACAACCGGCTGACATTTTTTATTACTGTAAGGGAGGAATTACATATGTTGAATGTAAACGATCTTTCTATTACAAGCTTTGAAACGGTTATGGCTTGCGGTATTAACGGCGGCATCTTCCGTTTCCTGCTTGATGAGATGCAGACCTGTACAATTTCTAACACACAGGAAAATACAAACCTGACTGGTCGCGGTGGTCGTACTATTGGTATGCTGAAGCGTAATAAGTCTGTTACTGTTTCTGGTACAAACGGTATGGTTTCGCTTGGTTTGGTCGAGGCAGAGGTCGGTAGTGCCGGTGAATCTGACAAGGCTACAACCGTAAAGATTCCGGATTATATTGTTGTAGCCGCAGGAGATACTGATGGCAGCGTGGTTGCAAAGACTTCTTATAAGGCGGTTGGTACAGCTGGCAATGAAATTGGTGAGCTTTATGTGAAGAATTCCAATGGCACGATTAAGAAGACTTTGCAGCAGGATGCTACTGCTTCCGCTACGGGCAAGTTCGCTTATGATCCGACTACCAAGACAATTACGTTCTTTGCCGGTGACGTTGCTGTCGGTGATGAGATTACCGTTTATTACAAGCGTAAGATCAGCGCGGATGTCGTGATTGAGAATGTCTCTGACAACTTCTCCGAGAAGCTTGAGCTTTATATTGACGCGATTGCTGAGGATAAGTGTAAGAACGAATACCGTGTTCAGTTCTTCATTCCTTATGCCGACTTCACCGGAAACTTTGATCTTGCTATGGGTGATAGCCAGACTGTTCATAGCTTTGAGGCAACCAGCCTTGCGTCTGCTTGCGGCAATGGTTCTTCTGTTTTCTGGAAGATGATTGTCTTTGGTGCGGATGCAGAGGATATTAACTAATTCCCTTTTGGGAAAAGAGGTGAGCGGCTATGAATAAACGTACTGTTCCATGCCGCGTTTGCGGGAAACAATTTGTTCCATGTGGAAAGAGTTCTGCTGAAATTGGAGCGTTTAATTATCGAGAGGTTGCTTGCAGCGAGGAATGCGGTGCAGAATATCTGCGCCGTGTTCTTGCTGGACGAGCCGCCGCACATTCGAATGAAGCTTCGGTTGATGGTCAGATGAGTATTTCGGAGCTTCAAACTGAGCGTTCCGATGATGCTGATTCGATGGATACAAATGAATTGGAAAATGAAAAAGTGCAGCGCATAGAAAAACGCGGATCGAAAAAGCACGTGGTATCGAACGATACTGAAAACTGATATAGGGGGGAGATAGAGATTTTGAAAACGTCTCTTCTCCCCTTTCTTTTTATGGTGGTGGTGAAAATTGTGTGGTGTAAAATCATCCAAGTTCAATGTGAACGCTGATTTACGTCAGCGGACATACAACGGAATCGTATTTGATTCAAAGCTTGAAATGTCTTATTATCGGGATGTTCTTTGTCCTTTAGAGAAAAGTGGCGATATTGTTTATCTGGAATTGCAGAAGCCATATGAGCTACAACCGAAGTTCATACATGATAGTAAGACTGTCCAACCTATTAAATATGTGGCTGATTTCTTTGTTCGTTATAAGGACGGGCGCGAAGAGGTTATAGATACAAAGGGTTATCCAGATCAGACTGCATTATTGAAAAGAAAACTGTTTTGGTTTCATTATCCAGATGTTATTTATAAATGGGTTTGCTTTTCTAAAATTGATGGTGGCTGGTGCGATTTTGAGTATGTCAAAAAGAAACGTGCGGAGCGAAAGAAGCTCCTAAAATAATTACTTTACCTATGAACAGGAGTGAATAATATTATGGCAAAGAAAGACATGAAGGTTTTTGCGGATTTTATGGCGGAAAATGTTCCGAATCATACGTCTTTTATTACTTACGAAATGGCGGATGGACAGAAATTTGACGTAGAATTTAAGCGTTATTTGACAATCGACGATAAAAACACATTCGTAGATCGTGTTGCAAACGGCTGTTTTGATGACGAGGATGAATATCATCCGGAATATCGTGAGGCGATTTTTCAGATTACTGTTTTGCAGATGCTTACGAATATTCCGGCGTTTTCAAAGAAGGTCGCAGAGTTGGATTCGTTGGGTGAACAAACGGGTAAAAAGCTTGACATTGTAGATATCGACCGGACATACGATTTATGCCGTTGCTTGAATCTCTATGAAAAGGCGCATGATTCTGTATTCTGTTCTCTTTATGATGAGCTTCAGCGTCTGGTTACGGAAAAAATTATTTTCAAACAGCAGAAAATTCTTATGGGTGAAAAGAAACAGCTGGAGCGTACTCGTGCGGAATTTGATAATGGGCTTGCGCTTATTAACAGTGTCGCAGATACTTTGAAAGAAACGATGAGAAATGGGCTAAAGAATACAGATTCCATGAAGATTCTGACTGAGTTTGCGCAGAGAGCAAACAATATGTCTGACTCTGAATTGATTGGGACAATTTTGAAATCTGTAACATAAATTTCATAAAACTATTGACAAGCAGAGTCATTATGATATAATAACTATGAAAATAATATTCATATGGTGTTTTGCGATTGGAGGCTTTACAATATGTCTTTGATATTTGCAGTCGTTGTGACTTTGTTGACTTTAGTTTTTTATGTTTCTTTGTCTCTTCGATTAGGCGCAGATTGCTTTGATGAAAAACAATTGAGGGTTATTCAAGAGCAGCGCAAATATGTTGTTATTTGCGGAACAGTAAATGCCGCCTTATGCTGGTTCAATTATTATCTCTGGAATTGTGTGTTGCCAAATAGCGCGTTCTTGCCGGTCTGCTTGACAGTTATTACAATTCTTCTTTTTCCTATTTTACTTGTGCTATTTGCTTATGCACCAAGTGAGAAATCGGTTGAGCATCAAAATCAGTATTTGCAGAACAAAAAGAAGCTTGAGGAATTTTTGAGCGGATATATGATTGATAAAGCAATTACGGTTTATAAAACAATATTTGCGGTCTGTATGAAAGAACAAACTATTTTGATTTACCATGACATTACCGCTTCTTCTTATGAGCTGTTTTATAAGGCAATTCCGTTTTCTACTGTTACAGGCTGTGATTTAATTGAGGATCAATCAACCGTTCTTTCCGGAGGCGTTGGCAGAGCGGTTGCTGGAGCGGTAATTGCCGGAGGCGTTGGAGCCGTAGTTGGCGCTGCGACAAGGAAAAGTAATGATGTTACAAATCAAATGAGTCTTCAGATTTATACAAAAGAGGTATTGAATCCTTTGTATGAGATCATAATCATTGATCATCAGGTTATGCGTGATTCCAATGAGTACAAGGAGCTTTTGCAAAAGGCACAGAAAATTTGCGCCACAATTGACGCGATTGTCAAGCAGTCATAATTATCATGGCATCAGAAATGATATAATTAAAATATAGATGATGAAATTGAGCAGGGTTTACGCCTTGCTCTTTTCTTATATGGAGGGAGATATGGATATCAGCAAAATTGATTTATTGAAAGTAAAAGCTCCTTCCGGATTAACGTATGCACAGGAGCTTGTGAATGCGGCGAATTTGCTTGCTCAATGTATCCAAAGCAGAATTCGGCAAGGTAGCTTGCAGAACTCTATTTCTACAGCAGACATTGCAGATATTGTTGTGACGGGTAATCGTTTAACGGTTTCCTTGAAAATACAGAATTCACTTCGTCCTTCCCTGTTTAAGAAATGGAATCAATCAGACGCGAATGTTTTTTGGCTTTTGAATGATGGATATGCCGTAAAAAAAGATGTCTGGTTCAAAAATATTCCGAATTTCGGTTATCGCGCGGCAGCACATTTTGTCGAACAGGGTATTCGTGATTTTAACGGAAAAAACAAATTAGGCATACAGGTAGAGGTCAAAAGACCTCTTTTTTATTATGGTTCATAAATTGCAAAACTAAAAGATGGAGGTGAGAATATGGCGGGGGGTGATGGGCAGATCATTTTTTGGTTTAATATTAATGCTACAACGGCAAATATTCAGGCTGGTCTTGACAGCATTTTGAATAATGCGAAGGTTCGAAAAATCGTTTTACAGACAGCAATTGAAAAAACGGAAACGGAGCGGTCTATTGACGCACTTGTAAAAAGCGTTAATAAAAGAACCGCAAAAATCGGTGTTCAGGTTGATGCCAAGGATGTTAATTCCATATTGACCCAGCAGCAGAAAATCGCCTCTACGCAGACGGAACTGAATCGTAAGATGCAGGAATATCGGAGTCTTGCAAAAGAAATTGGAATTACGCTGAATAAAGATACGTGGAATGCGTTTAATCAGGCGATTAAAACTGAAAATTTCGATAAGGCGAGAGAGATAATCAAATCCGCAAAGAAACAGATTGATGATTATAATCGCGCCGTACAAAGCATGAACAAGGACACTTCCGTATCTGGAAGTGTCTCTTCTATTATAGATCGGTTCAGCCAACTGAAAAACGTCAGTTCGGATGTTCAAAAGAAGATTAGTTTGCTGAAAGCAAACTTTGCGCAATTCGAACAGGCGGACAGTACAAAAACAAAACTGAGCGCTTATCGCAGACTGCAAACAACAATCGAGCAGCTGAACACGGAATATCGGAATTTGCAGCAGACAGAGAAGGCTGCTTCCGGAGATAGTTCTATTCAGAACAAGATTAAGGATGCGCAGACTCTTTATAATGCTTACAGTAAGATTTACTCAACTGCGGACGGTAACGCAGGCGGAGCATTGAAACAGTCTCTTGCAGAATTGAATGAAGCAATCCTGAATTTCAATAAAAATTCTAATGGCTTGTCTGGCGGTAAACTGGCGGCTGAATGGGAAAAGGTTCATGCTGCGATTCAGAATGTTACTCGAAGTGTAAAAGAATATAACGCAGAACAATCCGTTGTCGGGAAACTGGGAACGGGACTGGATGCTTCGCTTCAGAAAATCAATACTGCGATTTTTGATGTAAGCAATTCTGGAGCAAGCGGTGTTGGCGTTGATTCTCTGCTTGGTAAATTAACTGAACTAAAAACGAGAGCCGAGGACTTAAAAGGCAATCTTAGCGATCTCGATCCATCCAACGGCGAAGATGTCAAAAATCTAAAAAGCCAAATCGAGCAGCTGAACACGGAATTTTCGAAACTTGGCAAAGATGTTAAAGTTTTTGGTAATATCAATGATTTTTCAAGATTTCAAAGTAGCGTAGAAAAAGCTCGACAAAAGGTTGCGGAGTTTGCAGATACTTATAGTGCCGTCAAATCCAATAAAGCTTTAATGTCGGAATTAAAGCAGCTTCAGGATGCAGCGGAAGGTATTTCTTCTCCTGAAGGGTTGCGGCAGTTCAATGCGCAGTTTGATCAGTTTAATACAAAAGTTATTCAGGCTGGTCTGAATACAAAATCCTTTGGTGATAAACTGTCTACTGCATTCAAAAATTTCGGTTCGTTCTTTAGCGTGAGCCGTATGATTTATACCGCTATGTCTACCATCAAGCAGATGGTGGAAAATGTTAAAGAACTTGATTCGGCAATGGTGGAGCTTCGTAAAGTTACAGACGCTACTGATGCCGAATTTAATTCTTTTTTGCAGAGAGCAAAGAGTAATGCAGTAGAATTGGGCAGCACTGTAACGGATTTGGTGAATGCGACAGCGGACTTCTCCCGTTTGGGATACTCTCTGAAAGACGCGGAAAATCTGGCGCAGGTTGCTACCATTTATAAAAATGTTGGGGATGACATCAATAGCATTGATGATGCAAGCAACATTCTTATAACGGCAATGAAGGCATTTAATATTGAGGCTTCTGATTCTGTTTCCATTATCGATAAACTCAATGAGATTGGCAATAATTTTGCGATCTCCAGCGGTGATTTGGGTGAAGGGTTAACCAGAGCAGCTTCTTACATGGCTACGGCTGGCAATAGCATTGATGAAACGCTGGCTATGATTACTGCTATGACGGAGATTACGCAGGATGCCTCTGAAAGTGGTAACGCTTTGAAGATTCTTGCGATGCGTTTACGTGGCGCAGAAACTGAATTGGTTGAAGCCGGAGAAAGCACAGATGGAATGGCAGAATCTACTTCCAAGCTTCGTGAAAAGATTCTTGCGCTGACAAATGTGACCGGTAAGGGCGGCTTTGATATCATGCTCAACGAGGATGAATTCAAGAGTACTTACGAGATCATGAAGGGGCTTTCGGAAGTCTGGGATAAGATGACAAATGTTAATCAGGCTGCTTTGATCGAACTGATTGCAGGCAAACAGCGTGGTAACTCTATTACCGCCTTGTTGACTTCGATGGCGCAGGCAGAAAAAATTCTTACCAGTTCCATTGAGTCCTCCGGGTCTGCGATGAAGGAACAGGAAATCTGGCTTGACAGTATTGAGGCGAAAACGAATCAGTTTAAGGCGGCGTTTGAGGCGCTGTCTTCTACTGTGGTCAATAGTGATCTTGTTAAAGGATTACTGGATGGTGCAAAGTCTGCGATAGAATGGCTGGATAAGCTGATTCAAAAATGCGGTGGACTTGGCAATACCGTTACATTATTGGCGGCGGCGTTAACTCTTTTGAATTTGAAAAAGACATCTGGTATGTTCGCAAGCCTGTTTAGTTCTATTACGAATGGATTTGGCATTGTTTCCAAGGCTAAAGGTCTTTTTGGCGATTTACGTGCAGCATGGCAATTGGGTTCGGAAGCAGGCGGCGGTTTTATTACAACCTTAAAAGGCGCGGCTTCTGCTTTGGTTGGAACAGCTTCTTCTGCTGCTATTGCAACGGCAGCTATTACCGGAATTGTGGCTGTGATTGCAATTGCAGTTGCGGCGTATCAAAATTACAAGCAGAAAATTGAAGAACAACGGCAAGCTGCGGAAGAAGCAGCAACGGCATATCAAGAACAAAGCGCAAGTGTAGACGAATATAAAAATACGATTCGTTCTTTGCGTGATGAACTTGATAACGGCAATTTATCTGAACAGGAAGCTTATGAGAAACGGCAGCAGCTTCTTCAGATTGAACAGGAACTGATTGACCTGTTCGGGGATGAGGCTGAGGGAATTAACCTTGTTACAGGCAGTATTGAAAGTCAAATTTCTGCTATTGATAAGTTATCTGAGGCACAATGGAACGCATACAAGCAGGAAAATATCGATGCGATTAAACGTGCCGTGGATTTGTTCACTAATTTTGATCCTTCCAAGGTTGATTTCTGGAATTCTGATATATTTGGAAGAATCACGATTGACTTACCAGATACAAATTCTTTGTGGAATGGTATTAAGGATTTAGACCTTGATATTGTACCGAAGGACTTTAAGGATGATTTTACTCGTCGAGTTGAAAGTGCCATTAAGGATTTGGATTTACCCAATATATTAGGTGACAATTTTGCATGGGATGCCGAAGGGAAAACAATCTATGAAATCTTGGACGTATATCAGCAGCTTTACGATATTACAGAAAAGATGGGCAAGGAATACTTTGGCGAGAATTATCTTGATTACGTTGGAGATTTATTGTCCGAGTATTCATCTCAAATTAACAGCATCAAATCAACTCTGGAAGAAAACGAAACCATTTTCAATACCTATGTCGAGGGATTACTGAACTATGATCAGACCTATAGCGAGGTTTGGGGAAAAGTACTTTCCGCGCAAAAGGAATATAATGATGCTGTTCTGAACGGGGACGATGATGCTGCAATGGCAGCGTTCCAGAAAATGAAGGACGCACAGCAGGCGTTTTTGGATGCCGGTTGGGATAATGACGCAGTAAACCTGTATATGCAGGATTTCTTTGATAAGTGGAATGCCGATGCGAAAAATCATGAATTACAGCTTGAAATTAAGACGAAGCTTGCCGATGATAAAGACTCTCTTGGCAATATGGTTAAGCAGGCTGCAAAGCATTTTGAGGACGAAGCTGGTAAGGTCGATCTGTATGCAGTACTAAATGCCGGTGTAGAATACGAAAAAAGTCCGCGAAAGAATAACCGCCATGCAAGTTTGAATGAAGAAGAACAAGCTTATGTACAGCTGAAGTACGCGGCGGAACAATACGGCATGACCGTCGAGGAATTGATAACTTTATTGGGGCAATTGGGATACATCACGTTATCGGGTACAGAAAATGTGGTGGAAACAACGAAGAAAGCTCAAAAGAGCTATGAATCCTTGAAAACGTCTGTTGAGAATGTTGTTGATTCTCAAATGGCTATGAAGTCTGTTTTTGCAGATAATACACACTTGACAGAAGATACTTACAACGCAATTGTTGCGCTGGTTGGCGGCGAAGATAAGCTTGCAGACTGTATTGATACTACGAATGGGTATTTGGTTACAAATGCCGATGCTTTACGGAAGGTTGTAAACGCGGCAGAAGAGGCAACGCTGTCTGATTTGAAGATGGCGGAGGCACATGAAAAGCTGAATTATCATGAACTTGTCGGGCAGCTGTATGACGTTACGGATGGACTGGAAAGCTATGACGAAGCCACTCTTAATTCTATCGGTACAATTCTTGACCAAATCGATGCGACAAAGCTACAAATTGCGCAATACAAGCTTTTGGAGCAGCAGCTTCTTGGTGTAACGAATGCATTCACAGAGCTTGAAAATGCGCAGGCAATTGATTCTGCGGCGGATTATACAGATGATCTTGTCAGTATGATTCAAACATTGATTGGATCATATGAAAACAAGGAGTTTGGTACAGAAGCATTCTGGACGGGGCTGAAATCTCTTGTTCCAGAGGACATTTACGGGCAGTTTGAGGATGCTGGGGATCAGATTGAGGCAGGCTGGGAATATCTGAATGATAAGCTTGCACGATATTTTACTTACGATGAAGGCAATGTTTCTATTGATTCAAGCAATATTGAAAAATTTGTTTCTGACGCACTTTCTACACAGCTTGGAGATTCGACTGTTTTTACTGGCTCATTAGAGCATTTTGAATTGAATCCGCAGATTCAGTCTTTGGAAGATTTGGCGGACGCGATGGGAATTACCACGACCGCAGCGTTCGCTTTGGCAAGCGGTATTTCTAAATACTCGGCAAATAATGCTGATTTCCTTAGCAGTCTTACGTCTGATGGCACAACGATTGAGAATCTGGATAATAACATTTATCAGTGCGACCAGACCATGCAGGAGTTACTGGAGCGTCGAGCGCAGTTGGCGCAAGCTGGAGAAATTAACACCGATGAATGGGACGAGGTTCAGGACAAGATTTCTGAGACAAAGGAACAATACGAATCTTTCCGCGCTGAAGCTCGAAAGCAAATTCAGGCATCCATTCAAATTGACTCACAGGTTACAGAGCAGCAAGAACTTGTAGATGGGTTAAAGACCGATCTTGATAATTTTGATGGAACGAATGCAAAATATCAGGTTTTGTTGTCCAACTATACTGAGGAACAGCAGAAGCTGGCAGAATTATTACAGCAAAAATATCAATTGGGTGAACCGACAGAGGTGACGATTCAGGTTGCTCTGGAGCAGGTGCAAAGCGAAATTGATAACACAAAGGCAGAAATTGCAAAAATTGCAGATTATGACGGAGAAACTTATACAATTAAAGCTGGAGCGGATCAGTCCGATTTGGATGCACTTCTTGAAAAGTTGGATGGTCTGGAGTCTGAAGCAGCTGAGATTAAGGTTTATGCCGGATTGGATGATACTGATGTCTTAAATAGCCTTGAAAGTATTCAGAATTATGTAATTGATGATAAGAATTTCAAGGTTGAGATGAACGACGGCACGACGCTTTCTCGTTTGCAGCAGATCAAATCCACTCTTACCGGAATCAAGGATAAAACCATTCACGTTAGAACATATCAGACTACTTATACTTCGGCGGTAAGTGGCGGTAGAGGCGGTACTTCACGTGCTACCGGTTCTGCGCATGAACGCGGGAATTGGGGTATCCCAAGAGACGAACATGACGCTCTGGTTGGAGAACTTGGTGAAGAACTTGTTGTTGATCCGCGTACCGGAACCTATAAAACGGTTGGTGAAAATGGCGCTGAGTTGATTGATCTCCCGAAAGGTGCGATTGTATTTAATCATCAGCAAACGAAGGAGCTTCTGAAAAACAAGAAAATTCATACACGCGGCGAGGCATATGCGGAAGGCAATGCTCATGCCGGGTTCGGGTTTTTTGGTCGTGATTACAGCTTTGGCGAAAGCAGCAAACCGTCTGGCAGTAGCGGCAGTGTTAATGCAAACGTAACCGTCAGTGTTGATAATAAGGCGCTGGAAGAGTCTCTGAAAGATACGCTGGATGAGATGAAGAAGAATTTCGATGATATCATCGGGAACTTCGAGCATCAGATTTTCCTGATGGAGAAAAACGGCGCGTCTGATGCAGAAATTGTTCAGGTTTACAAGAAAATGCAGGAAGAAGTCCATCGTCAAGCGGAGGAATACCGTAAGCTTGGGTTGGACGAAAACTCCGATTATATTCAGAATCTGCAAAAGCAGTGGTGGGAATTTGCCGATTCCATTAAGGATCAGATTATTAACTACTACGATACGCTTGTCAAGACAAACGAGAACTCAATTACGTTGATGCAAAATTGGCTTGATAATGCGGTTGCTGGGAATGATTATGAATCGGTTCGACGCTATACAGCTGAAATTGTGGACTGCTACAAGCAGATGCAGGAAGCGATTCATGAGCAAGCGGAGTTCTATCGCTCTATGGGGTATTCTGATACGAGCGACGAGGTTAGCAAACTCAGTGATTTGTGGTGGGATTATCAGCAGAATATTCTGAATACTACAACAGATACATTTGCAAAACTTGTTGACAATGCCAGTGATGCGGTTGATGAAATCCAGAATGTTTATGATACGCTTAAAAATGCGGCAAAGGAATATTCTGAAAATGGCTTTATTACTGTAGACACATTGCAAGACATTATTGGGCTTGGAACACAGTATCTGGCGTTCTTGCAAGACGAAAATGGACAGCTTGTTATTAACGAACAGAATATTCAGAAGGTTATTGCGGCGCGTACGCAGCAGCTGGCAGTGGAACAGGCTTTGAGCTATATTGAACAGCTTCGGACGGCGCTTTCCAACAACGACGCAATTGCCTTGCAAAATTTGTTGACGGCAACGGATGCAGCTACCAGTTCGACATGGGGACTTGTATATGCACAGCTTGCAGCATTGAATCTGGACAGCAACCAATATCAGGCGGCGCTTCAGAGAATCAATACACTTCGCAGTTTGACCGATCTCGCTGTGACCAGTATCGGGCAGACAACAGGCAAGATTACGGAGGGGTTGCAGGAAACTTCTGACGCGCTTGATGATATCCTTGATTACGTCATTGACATGATCAAGCAGGAGGTTAACAACCAGATTGACGCATTGGAGGATCAAATTGACCGTTACAAGGAAATTGTCGATTTGAAAAAGGAATCCTTGCAGCTTGCCAAGGAAGAAGACGAATATAACAAGGATGTCAGCGATAAGCTCAAGGATATTTCCAAGCTTCAAGCCCGGATTCAGCAACTTTCGCTGGACGATATCAGAGAGGCACAGGCAGAAAAAGCAAAACTGGAGGAAGAGCTTGCAGAAAAGCAGGCTGATCTGGCAGATAAGCAGAGTGATTATGCTTATGATGCAACGGTAGATTCGCTCGACAAACAGGCAGATGCTTTCGAGAAGGAAAAGCAACAGGAAATCGCTATTTTGCAGGACAGCATCAGTTCTTATGAGAAGCTGTATCAGATGGCGATTAACAGGATCAATAATCATTGGGATACGCTTTATAATGACCTTATCAACTGGAACACGCAGTACGGCTCTGATACAAATGAGAAGCTGACAGCGGCATGGAACAATGCTTCGGCGGCAGTTCAGCAATACGGCAGTTATCTGGCGGCAGTGGCAGCTACACAATCGGCTTTGAACGCGGCTTCGAGCAGTATCGGCGGCGGAAGTACAATCGGTTCTATGGGCGATTATTCGTCTGACGAGGCATATGGGCAGCAGGTCGGGTCTATTGTTAAGCAGATGAAAGCCAATTCTGCGGCGTGGCATAATGCAGATGCGGCAAAGCGGAAGCAGCTTGATCAGGCAAATGCAGCACTGGCGGCACAGCTGTCGCAGATATTGGGACGCACGGTTGTCCGTGATGATAAGGCTGGCGTTTGGTATCTGGATCGAATTGGCGGCACAAAGCTTTATGATATGTATCATAAGGGTGGTATTGTCGGAGAACCTGCAAAGCTGAAAGATAATGAAACCATTGCCGTTCTGGAAAAGGGCGAAATGGTGCTTGATGAACAGAAAAAGCAGGGGCTGTATCGGATTGTTGATGCGAAGGAAACGTTTGGCAAGGCTTTCGAGGTATGTAATCTGCTGAACGGTCAGGCTTTGGGAAACCATATTTCGCAGAATCAGCAGGACAATATTCGCCGTGAAAATGCGCAGGCAATGGATCGGATTTCGGATAAAGCGATAGTCATCTCGCCGCAGATCGATGCTTCTGTTACCATTCAGGGAAATGTGGACAAGTCGGCGTGGGATCGTGTTTATTCCGATATGAAGCGGCATTCTTCTGAGGTCGCGCAAATTGTCAATGCGGAAACTATGAGAACATTTAATATTCGAGGTATCAAGAAATAAGGCAAGGTGGTCGCTTTGACCACCTTTGCTGTTTCTTTTGGAGGGAGGTGAGAATATGGAAATTGCATTATCTAAAATCAATTTGAAGGAGTCCCCCCTGCTCCTACTGAAGAATGCAAACGAAAGTATTATTGCTCCGCTTTGTGAGGTAATGAATTTTCAGGCGCAGTTGTATTATAACGAGGTTTCGCAGATTTCTTTTTCGTTACCTCGACAGCACGACGGAGAAGCTGTTGAAGAATATAATGCTTTAACGGGGATGCAAATTGTCGAATGGAAAGACATCGGAAAATTTGTGTTGATTAACCCGACGATTGTGGACGAGGGGATTCGTGAGGTTAAACAGTGCAAGGGATATTCGTTAGAGTATGAATTTACATATAAGAAGATTTCTCTTGAAAATGCGACGTATAATTTTTGGAATCCTGTTACACCAAACAGCACAATTTTAGGGATTGTTATGAGTTATATGCCGTCGTGGTCTGTCGGTACAGTTGATAGTGGATTGATTGGGAAATACCGCACGTTTGAGGTGGATCACGAAAATCTGTATGATTTTATGAAAAATCAATTACAGGAATCCTATTCATGTATTTTTGAGTTTGATACTTTACAGCGCAAGGTAAATGTGTGTGATGCAAATCAGTCTGCCAGAAAAACTCCAGTCTTCTTATCCAAACAGAATTTAGCGAAAGAGATTGAAATTGAGGAAGATACAGAAAACATCTGCACTGTATTAGATGTTAATGGCGCGGATGGCGTTACGATTCGCAGTGTCAATCCGATGGGAATCAACAAAATTTATAATCTGGATTATTTTATGAATCTGACAAATTTCAGTCAGGGTATGATCGATAAGTGGAATGCGTGGAAAAGTACTTATGATGCCAATCAAGAGGTGTATTACAATATTACGCTTAACCAGATTGTTCAAATTGCCAGATATGAAACAGAAAATGCGAAACTGACGGATTTGAAAGGTGAACTTTCTAATTTGGAAGCGCAACAGGCAGTTGTTATTCAGGCGATTGCACAGGGATTACAGACACAAAGTGATCTTGATGCTATCAATTCTCAAATCAAAATAAAGCAGTCAGAAATTAAGGAGCAGACGAATTTACTCACGACAATACAAACTTCCATTGATGCAACTACATCTCAGCAAAAGGGAATTATTTCGCGGACGAAATTCTCTGCATTTTTTGATGACGATGAGCTTCTGTTGTTAGATCGGTATTTTAAGGAAGATGCGATTACTGACAGCAGCTTTGTCGCGGCAACGGCTAAGAGTTACATAGATGAAGATTTATGTAGAACATTCAGCCAGATTTCTTTCCAGATTACCAATGCTGAAATATCCGAGGTAGCATACAGCGATACGAAACGGTTTTATTCTGTTCGCGGTGGTCGGCTTATGTCTATTGGTGGTGATTATGGACTTTCTGCAACTGTTGTTCGCGGAACGCTTGAATATAATTCTGATAAGAGTGTTGTATGTTCGTTTTATTTGGATGATGGTTCTGTACTGCAAAACAGCTTTGCAAGCGGTACACTTTCTCTTACCGGAACATCCAGTGGTCTTACGGCAAACAGTCAGACGCTTCAGATTGTGTTGACCGGTTGTAACGCATACTTTACAAAAAACGTTACGGATTATGAACAGCGGCAAATTGAGTGGGACTTATATGAATACGGAAAGACACAGCTTGAAAAGGTGTCTTCCCCCACCTATTCATTCAAAATCACGCTGGAGAACTTTTTTGCGCTCGATTCTTATCGGGCTTTTTGTAATCAGATTTCGCTTGGTGAGAAAGTATATATCGAAACAATGATGGGTGTTTTAACCCCGATTGTTGTCGGGCTGAATTTTGATTTTGATTCTATTGAAACGATATCTGTTGAGTTTGGCAGTACGTTTGATGTTAACAATTCTACGTTCGATCTGACTGATCTGGTACAGGAATCTGTTTCTATGGGCAAATCGGTCGATTTTAATAAATACAATTACAATCGATTCATTGACAGCGGTGCAGAAAGTTCTGTGCGGGATTTTATGAATTCTGCGTTAGATGTGGCAAGAAATGCAATTTTATCTTCTTCCGGACAGGCAATCTCTTGGGATAAATCCGGGCTTCGACTGCGAAAATGGGAGAATGAAGCAGAAGGAACGTATAGTCCGAAACAAATCTGGATGGCAAATAACTCTATCATGTTCACACAGGACAACTGGCAGAATGCCGTTATTGGTATCGGTGAATTTGTGGATAAAAATCTGGGGTCATGTTATGGAATAGTAACGCCAAATCTCGTTGGTACTTTGCTTGCCGGAGAAAATCTGGTGATCGAAAGCATTAAGGAAGACGGCGGTACAGCCGTATTCCGCGTTGACGGTGAGGGCGCATTCTTACATAATGCAGATTTTAATATTGTTTCTGGCAATACGCAAATTACATTAAATGCCGAACACGCGATTGGAATTGGTAGCTATCCGCTTTATAAAAAGGACACCGATGGGAATGAAGTGCTGGATGAGAGCAAGGCGAAATTTTGGGTTGACCCGAATGGAAATGTTCATATTAAAGGCACATTAGAGGGTTGTGATGGTAAATTCAGCGGAGAACTTTCTGCGGCAAGTGGGACATTCTCCGGAGCTATTACAGGTGGAAGTATCAATATTGGTAACGGCAACTTCGTTGTAACGGGAGCGGGAAATCTGACTGCTAATTCCGGAATATTCCGTGGTACAATTCAGGGCGGTATTTATCAAGATTCCAGTGGGAATGCCATGATGAACGGAAATTATGAGTTTATGGCAGATTACTTGAATCTGAACGGTATCAA
>ERZ808258.336-NODE-336-length-19968-cov-2.864209_pt1 | contig 19968 bp, 11 predicted proteins | sample MGYA00521280_ERZ808258 | MGnify/ENA primary metagenome ERZ808258 (study PRJEB31516, sample SAMN03275585) | gut metagenome | biome: mammalia-associated habitat; material: feces | host: Papio cynocephalus | place: Kenya | collected 2012-07-19 ...
AAAGTCCAGCACCATGGCTGTCCAGCAGGCGTACCCACACCAGCCGCGCCCGAACAGCAACGGGCCGAAAATCTTTGCCACGGCGTAGTGGATGGTTGCCGCCTCAAAGGAGCCGAGAAACAGGTAGTACCAGAAGCCCTCGATCTGCATATTCTCGCGGGAGATCACGCCGAGATACAGCAGCATATAGCACCCGACCGCCAACTGCACAAAATGCCGGGCATATCGTTTCCCGGCAGTAAAGAGCGCCGTTCCCAGCGCGAGGCAGCCGCCGATGTAGCTGAAATTCAGCAGATAGAACAGGTTGTCCTTTGTAAGCCACAGCGTGACCGCCACTGCTTCAAACAGCGCAAGCATGAGAATTGACGGCAGATATTTTCTGCAATTGCTATATTTTTTCACTGGAAATACAGGCAAAGATACCCCTACCTCTATAGGTAATGGGCGGCCTTGCCACCCTCTTTCTTAAAAAATACGGTTATGGCTATACGGTTGAAATTGCCGCTGCCGTACTCGATCAGGCATGGTCCGCTTCCCTCTGCCCGGTCGGTTCCCCGCGCATCAGCCTTCAAGGCCCCATCTTTTGTCCCCACAGGCGGAGTCCGGCAGATAGTATTTGAGGGCAGAGGGCACTTCTAAATGGCAGGCCATGACATGGGCGAGAGCCGATGAATGTAAACAGCGCACGGGACGGAAGTGCAGATGCAAAGCGCATAATCAGGCAGCCACGGGAGAAAGCGCAGAACCGCCCCTGCGGCGGCAGGAAATCGCCCGTCTATCGCAACGACCGAATGCTCGTTCAGATTCTGCGTGATCCCCTGACCGGTGTATTTCAGATAACTTTCCTTAGCGGACCAAAGCTCAAAAAAATCCGCATACCCGCGCTGACACAGAAATGCATCTTCTACGGGGTGAAAGAATTTTCGGGATAAATCGGCGCGGTCGCAGGACTGATACCGCTGGAGATCCACCCCGACCGGCGCATCGGCAAAAGCACACATCCAGTAATCCCCGCTGTGTGTGATATTGAAATGGATGCCGGGAGCATGGGGGAAATAGGGTTTTCCGAATGGGCCGAAAGCTATTGTGCTGTCAAAGGCGCTGCCGGCATACTGCCGTGCAGCAGCCAACAGCAGCCGGTGAGATAAATTGACGTCGCCCTCGCGGAAGGGACTGACATAGAGATGTGCAATCATATCTTACGGCTCTGTGCACCCGCGGCGAGCCAAATAAGCGATGACGTCCCTGACCTGATGAAGCTGCCACACATCCCGCGTGGGGATCTCAATATCAAAATGGTCCTCGAACTTCCCGATGATATTCATGACATCAAAAGAGTTGAGCGCCAAGTCCTGCACAAAGTCCGTATCGTAGGTCAGGCCCGTTTTGCCGGTGACCTCGCTGACGATATCTTCAATAAGCTGAAGCATATCCTGTCCTCCTACTGTAAGTCGTAACGTTTGATTTTTTTGGTAGCGGTCTTGTCAAATTCATTCTCGCGTATGGTGATCATCTGAATTTGCTGGTATACAGGAAGCCGGGCATTGATCTGATCCACCTCGTTGTGCAGCCGGCTCAGAATATCATAAGAGCTCATGCCCTCGGTCAGCTTGGGATCCGGAAAGATACAGGCGGTCAGCTTCACATCATCCGCAGAAGAGCCGTTGGCGGTTCCGTATACCATAACCTCCTTGACGAGGGGAAGCGGAGCCAGTAGTGCTTCCAGCTTTTCCGGTGAGAGCTTCTTTCCGTTTTTGAATACGATCAAATTCTTCTTTCGACCGGTCAAATAGAGAAAACCGTCTTTGTCCCGGTATCCCAGATCGCCGGTCTTGAACCATCCGTCCTGCAGCACTTCTTCCGTTTGTTTTGGATCCTTGTAGTAGCCCTGCATCACGGATGGACCGCGGACCCAGATCTCTCCGTCTGCCAGAGAAAGCTCAAAGCTCCCCAGCGGACATCCCACGGATCCCAGCCGGTTTTCAGTGTTGCGGTTTACGGAAATCAAGGGAGAGCATTCCGTGATACCATAGCCCTGAAGTAATGTGATTCCCATGAGATCAAATTCTTTCAGAATGTCCCGGTTCAAGTGCGCACCGCCGCATATAATGAGCCGCATTCTTCCAAACGCTTTTCGGCGGACATCTTCCAGCAGGCGGCGCCCCAGCGGGATATGAAGGCGCTGACCGGCAGAAGCAAGCTTCATGCCCCGGCGAAGCTGCATTGTCTTGCCGGCGTGCTCGGCATTCACCCAAAACCGGTTATGGATCGCTTCGACAAGCAGCGGAACGGCAAATATGGTGTCCGGCTGCGCCAGCTGCAGATCACGGACGGCATTTTTCAGATTGCCGTTGATGTACAGCTGCGCCCCCTGATACAGGGAGCACAGCACTGCGCAGTTCAAACCGTAAGCGTGATAAAAGGGCAGAGAGGTGAAGACCTTCTCATACAAGCAAACATACTCGCTGGCATCATGTACGTTTTGCAGGATCGCACGGTGGCTGAGCATGACAATTTTTGAGCGGCTGGTGGTGCCGGAGGTAAACACGAATTCAGCAGTCTGACCCGGCTGAACGGCAGGCGGTGTCGGCGCTGTGCCTGTGCGGATCAGCTCGTCCCCCTGCTCCAGCAAATCGCGCATAACGGCAGAAACATCCGTTCCGTCTCCCCTGCCCATAAGGAACAGCGCTTCCACTTTGGCATCCGGCTCGTGAAGCAGAGAGGTGCAGATGGAGACAAAGGGGCTTGAGAGAAAGACGACCTGCGCGTCCGCCGCGCGCAGCATATCCCGAATAGTATCGTCCGACTGTTCGGTATCGGTGCATACCACAGTACAGCCGCAGGAAAGGGCCGCGAAAAAGGCGATGAGCCAGTCTGCGCTGTTTTCCCCCACGAGGGCGACCCGCTTCCCTGCAAGTCCGCGCACGCAGAGCGCACGGCACAGCCGGGCGGAGGAGTTGGCAAGCTCGCGATAGGTGCAGCTGAGCTCCTCCTTTTTTCGGGTAAACCAAGTGAGTGCCGTCCGATCACCATAAGCATCCGCAATGCCTGTCAAAAACGCGGGAATCGTGTGATACAACGGTAAACCGCCGTTAGATTCGGCACTGATCATACTGAGAACTCCTTCTTCCTTTGGAAAGACCGACTCTCCTGCGCTGCCCGTTCCAGAAAATCGGGAGCTTTGGCAAGTTCGGTAAAGACATTTACCATGGCAGGGTCAAACTGTCTGCCCGCCCCGCGCAGCAGTTCTTCCGCAGCGGCTTCGGAGGACATCCCGCGGCGATAACGGCGATCGGAAGTCATCGCATCAAAGGCATCTGCAATGGCGATGATCCGCGCCTCGAAAGGAATGCCCTCACCGGACAGTCCATCCGGATATCCCGTCCCATCGCAGCGCTCATGATGAGCGCGGACCCACGGAATGATGTCATGGAAATGGCTGATATGGGACAACAGTTCTGCGCCCCGCGCAGAATGTGTTTTAATGACAGCGTACTCCTCGTCCGTAAGATGACCGTCTTTGAGGAGAATGCTGTCAGGGATACCGATCTTTCCGATGTCATGGAACAGGCTGGCAACACGAATGCGGTCACAGGCTTCGGCACTCAGCCCCATGTTCTTTGCCAGTTCCACGGCATAGAAAGAGACACGGTCGGAGTGGTTGCGCGTATAGTCGTCTTTTGCATCTACAAATCCCCGCACCGCGGCGACCATCTCAGCATAGCTGTCACTAAGCCGATTGTACGCTGCATCCAGTTCCCGATTTTTTTCCTGAACGATGGTATGTAACAGTGTGTTGGAAAGCGCGGCTGACGCCTGTCGGGCAAAAACCTCCAGCAGCTGAAGAATATCTCCGGAGGGCTCATTTTCCCACCGAACGCAGAGAAGTCCTATCGTCCGCTGACCGTCCATAATGGGACAGGCCGCTTGCCTCGCCTCACCGCGGGCCAGGAGCTGACGCAGCTGCGCCGGATCGTCCGCTTCCGGGACGGGGATGTCCATACCGGCATGATAAACACAAAAGCGGGACGACGCGCCGCAAAGAGCACCGTCAAGGATCAGGGCGCTTCCGACACAGTGCAGAACCGGTTCCGCTGCGCGGAGGATCTCTTTGCTGATGCGCTCTACACTCTGCAGGTGATAAATATCCGGCAAAAACTCCATCATGGAGGAAAGGCCTCTCTGATAGCTGCGGATTGTACGCAGCTGCCGGATAGACTTAACGCAGGATTCAACCAGCAATTCCAGTTGGTCAAACCGGTCACTCTTCTCATAGTAGCCCTGTATGTCCAGAGCCCGAATCGTCCTGATGGGCGGGGCCATATTTTTATGTCCGGTCAGGAGAATTATAAAAAGCTCATGGTCAAACTTTCGAATCTCCTCCACGACCTGATCACCGCACAGCGGTGTCATCAGAAAATCCAGCAGCAAAATGTCATAATGGGCGGAGCGGATGCGCTCAATGGCGCGAATCGGGTCATTTTCTACATCTACCCGATAACCGGAACGTTGGAAATACGCCTGAATCGTAGAGGTCATAATAGGGTCATCGTCCAGTGCCAGGATGGAGAAGGCGCTGTCCGCCGCCGCTGTCTTATGTTGTCTCATAGTGCACCGTCTTCTTTCTGTGTTGCAGTCTGAAATTGCCGCGGGTGATCCAACGGGATGTTCATGCCAATAACGGCTCCGCCATCGGGATCGTTCTCCGCCCACATAGAACCGCCGAATTTGCCCCGCACCACGGCATTTGAAATATAAAGACCCAGGCCGGAGCCCTGCATTCCCTTGCTGGTAACCATTTCTTTAAAAAGCCGATCTCTGACATGGGAGGGAATACCGGGGCCGGTATCCTTCACATAGAGCCGGACGGTGTTGTCCTTCTGAATGGCGCCCAGAGTGATACTGCCGCCGCCGGCCTGCTTCTGAGCATAGATCGCGTTGGAGATCAGATTACCCAAAACCTGAACAAGGTTATTGATGTCCCCGCGGAGCGTCACGCCGGTGCAGCTGCACTGCACCGTGAGTGTGCAGCCTCCGGCCATGAGTTCGTGGCGCATCAGAAGCGTTGTGCGTTTGAACAACTCGTCCAATGTGAAAGACGACTCCTCAAACGTGCCGGCATTGGCAACCTGTCCCTTAATGGTCGTAATGATATCCGACATGTATGCGGTGGAATCCTGGATCTTTTGAAACCATCCCCGCATTTCGCCGTAAATCTCGCGGTAATCGCCATCCGTGACAACGGGGTCCCCCAAGCTGGCAAGGCATTCGTCGACAAGTCCGTCGGCGGCAGAAATGCAGCCGGAAATGCTCATGATGGGCGTTTTCAAATTGTGCGCAAGGCCGCCCATCATCTGGCCCAAAAACGCAAAACGCTCCTGCTCCATCATGTGACTTTCGTTTTCCTGAAGCTGCTGCATGCTGCGTTTGAGTTGGGTGACATCCTTGAAGATGATGACATATCCTGCAGGCTGACCGTTGATCATCAGCGGGGACACATCGGTTACATAGTAGTTTTTCTGCAGGACGCCATCCTTTTCCTGCGTGGCCGGCTGTTCATAGGATACAGTGGCCCCGGAACGGCGGCAGGCGTCAATCGCTGTCATCATGTTGTAGACAGCGGTTTTGCTGCTCACGTCCTCAGCGCGCAGGCAATCCTTCAAATAGTGTTCCTCTGCGATCCCGTAACGGCTGGCAAACACCTGCGCAAAAGGCCGGTTGTAGCTGATGACCAGGCCTTTTTCGTTGAGAACCAGATAGCAGTCTGAAATCCAGTCCAGGATGTGCTGGGTGGCGATGGGCTTGATATCCAGCAGGTTATAGCGGTAAATGGCAATACCGTTGAACAGCAGAACAGGCAGAAAACTCAGAGGCGTCAGCGTAATGGGAACATTCAGTCCTGAAAATGTGGCGATGGAGCTGACCACCAAAGGGCAAATCCCGCCCAGGACCAGCAGTACGCTCTGGATGATGTGGATACGGGTCGGACTGCGGAGTGCATAGCGTACCATCACCACACAGCTGGCAATCAGGCAGAGATAGCTGTAGATACCGCTTATCAGGACGAAAGGTCCAAACACGATTTCGCTGCGAACGATAGAGAACACCTGATACTGCAAATGATGATAATCATTGGTCAGCACGACAAAAAAGGTGACCACCGGAACGAGCTGAAGCCACGGCATCCATCGCGGCAGCCGGTCGTATCCGTTAGCAATGACCAGAGAGATCATCAGATAAAATGCAGACATGCCGATGCCCAGATACGTCACAGCATCAATGATTTTCAGCAGGCCGATCTGATCGGGCGGCGTCACCCACATGGCAAGCATGGTAACCGCCCAAAGGGAGTAATCCATCAATAGCCAGATGTACAGCTTGTGCAGAAGAGTCAAATGCCTGACGCGTGAAAGGCTCCATCCGATGAAGCCGGCTGCAAGCAAAAGGGAGCACAGGAACGCTATGGCCGCGGCATTGGAAATCATGTTCTGTATCCTCCTTCCACCGGATCTGACGCAGGGAAGCGGAAGCCTCTCAGCAGCCGTGCCGGTTCAGGAATGGAGAAATCGAAGCCGATATGCCGCAGCTCTTCCATAGTGATTTTGTTTGTAACGGCAATTGTCGGGGGAGCAGTGCTGATCCGGTTCCAGAAATCTAAAAGCGGCGCAAAGAGGTCTCCGTGGGCATCGACCTGACTGAGTCTCCGGGCAAACGCCTCATCGGAAAGAAGCTCCAGCTTGGGGGCGACTGCACGGGCAATATCCTCTGCCGCCGGCGGCTCAGGGTGCTGCAGATGGTATACGGCAAGCGGCGCGCTGCGCAAGGCGACCGCCGCGCGGGCGCACCAGTCGATGGGTGTCAAATCCATGGGCATCTTCGCCATGCCGGCGGGAATGGCACCCAAGGCGTGAATGCCTCGCAGGGTCAGCCAGAACGCGTTGGTACCGGCATTTTTCTGGAATGTACCATCGCTGGTGCGGCCCACGAGACGTCCCAGTCGGAAAATACGGGCGGTCAGGCCATCCCGCACAGCGTCAAGAACGGCGGCTTCCGCCAAAAACTTGCTGCGAACATACAGGTTTTCCTCCCAGATCTGGCCAATATCAAAATCGCGCTCGGTAAAGACGGCAGGATCATTTTTCTCCCGCAGCCGATCGCCGGAAATGCTGGCGGTAGACATGTGATAGAGGGGAGCTTGTGCGGCGCGGGCCAGTCTGATAACCTCCTTCGTGCCATCCAGATTGACACGCAGCAATGCATCTGCGTCAGCAGCATAATGACGAACATCGGCGGCACAATGCCATATAGCGCAAAGTCTTCCCGACAGAGCCTGATACTCCGCAGGAGAAAGCCCCAGGGAACGCTGGCCGATATCGCCGCGCAGGATCTCAACACGGTCCATCAGCTCTGCTGCGCAGCTGCCGCCAAAATACCACTCCAGCACTGCTTCCAGCCGCTGCCGGCTGCCATCTCGTGTCAGGCAGACGACGGTCCCGGCGCCAGATTCCACCAAAGCCTGAAGCACATGAGCGCCCAGGAAACCGGTCGCTCCTGTCAGAAGTACAACAGCCATGCTTCTGCGTTCCGGCGCCACACGCGAAAGCTCCGGCACAAGGCGGGGATAACGCTCGTGTTTCTGGGACGGAAGGGAGTCAGCGGGTGTATGAGCGGGTAACGGTGTCAATGTGCGGGCGTCTTCCGGAGCACTGTTCGGCGCGGCAATCTGAGCAGGACGCAGCAGCCGCGTCTGCGCCTGGATAGTGGGGTTATTGTAAAATTGGGACAACGACATCATAAGCCCGTGATTGTTGTAGCGGCTCAACATACTCAAGGCGCTCAGAGATGTGCCGCCCTGTTCGAAGAAGGAGCGATCTGCGGCAATATCTGTCCGATTCAGGGCCTTTTTCCACATGTCCAAAAGCCATTCCCTGCTGCCGGGCTCCGCATTGGTTACCGGGCCGTCCGGCTGCACGGCGGCAGAGGCGCCGCACGGCTGCTCCGCCTGAACAGGAACAGCTTCGCCGCCCGCCGCCAGATCCTTCAGCTGCCGCAGATCGATTTTTCCTGTGGGAGTGCGCGGCATGGTGTCAAGTGCTTGGAAACGAGAAGGTATCATATACACGGGGAGAATGGTTTCAAGGCGGCGTCGGATATCCTCAACCGTCAGGGCCGGCTCTCCCGGGATATAGTAGGTAAACAGCTCCATCGAGCCGTCTTCCCTGCGCCCAGGCACTGTAGCGGATTGAAGGCCGCAGCCCTGAGAGACAAAGGCGCCATTGATTTCGTCCAGCTCAATGCGTTGACCGTTGAGCTTGACCTGCGCATCCCGACGCCCCAGGAAATCATAAGAGCCGTCCAAACGCTGGCGGGCAATGTCTCCGGTACGGTACATCCTCTGCCCCGGGAAGAACGGATCGGGCAGGTATGCCTTTTCCGTCAGATCAGGGCGAGAGATGTAGCCCAGGCTGACGCCCTCTCCGCCCAAATAGATCTCACCTGCAGCGGCAGGCAGAACGGGCGACAGATTCTCGTCCAGAAGATAGACCCGGTTGTTCTGCATGGGCCAGCCAATGCTGATGTGCTCCTGCCAGCTGCAGCGGCAGGTAGTGCTGTAAACCGTACCTTCCGTGGGGCCGTACATATTGATCTGAATGGCATCGTGAGAAGCCTCCTGCGCCTTGTGCAGCAGCGCTTCTGTCACCACTTCGCCGCCGTAGATCATCATCTCCAGTGCAGGAGCGGCAGCGCAGAAGGCTTCGTTGAAAAGCCACATCTGCACGCGCGACGGAGTAGATTGCGTGATCGTCACGCCGTCCCTGCGGATGATCTCCGCCAGTTTCCACGGAAGCATCATCTCCTCTTCGTCAGTCATGACAATAACCTTGCCCATGGACAGGGGAATGACCACTTCACCGTTGAACATATCAAATACCACGTTGGTGGTGCAGAGAACAGGTCCGTCGGACTGCTTGAGGATATCCCGGAAGCCTGCGGCCATATTGGCGATGGAGCGCCATGCCAGCATGACACCCTTAGGCTGTCCGGTGGAGCCTGAGGTAAACAGGACCTCGGCCAGATCGCTTTCCTTCAGCGGTGCGGCATTAAAATGATCCGGAGCTTCCTCCCAGGTGCAAACGAGCGTAACACCGAGGTCATCAGGCAGTTGAGCGGCGGTCACCCGGTCGCACAGCACATGTGTCATGCCCGCAATGCCGATCATATAGTCCAGTCGCTGCTTCGGATAGCTGGCAAGCAGCGGAGAATATGCGGCGCCGACTTTCCAGATACCCAGAACCGCCGCAACAAGATCGACATTCCGGCTCAGCGCAATGCCTATCCTCGCTCCGGGGCAGGCGCCCGCCCTGACCAGCAGGTTGGCGATCTGATTGGCACGGCGATCCAACTCGCGGCGAGAAGTAACCTCGCCATGGAAAATCACCGCAGGCGCCTCTGGCGCAAGCTCCATCTGCCGTTGGAACAACGCGGGGACAGGAAGATTGAGGAAAGGAACGACAGTATTTTGCGGAATGTCCAACAGTTCCATCCGATCACCGGGGGCAAGAGATTCCAGCTGAGAAAGCGGAAGCTCCGACCCCGCATACGCAAGAGATGTGCATAGCGCTGTGAAGCAGCGTCCGAAATAGCGGACCGTCTCCGGCAGGAACAGCTGCGCGGCATATTCCATCTGAATGCAATAGCAATCGCGCTCACGGTAAAGCTCTGTCACCAGATCCATTTTGGCGCTTCCGGTAGAGAGCGGCAGATAAGTCATAGGATGACCCTGCAAAGCAAAGCTGTCGGCATCCAGCGGGCGCTGCGTAAACATCACCTGATATAGCGGGCTTTGGGAAAGCACTCTCGGCAATTCCAGCGCGGCGGCAATTTCTTCCAAGCCTGCCTGCTGGTGATCCAGCATTCCGTTTACGGCCTCGCGTACAGCATGAAGGAAATCTTCCACGCCGCGGTCGCCCGCGGCATTCAGCCGCAGAGGAAGTGTGTTGATGAAGGGGCCGCACATCTCACGGCTTTCCGGCAGCAGCCTTCCCGCAGCAGGAACACCCACCACCAATTCCTGCTTTCCGGACAGGCGGGAAAGCAGCAGAGAAAACGCAGCCAGGAAGAACATATACGGAGATACTCCCCACTTGGCGCAGGCGTTATCGCAGGCGTTACTGAGTTCTCGGGACAGTTCTGTGCAAACGTGTCCTCCCCGATAATTGAAATCATAGGTGCGCGGAAAATCGCCGGGCAGCTCCAGAGGCTCCGGCAGCGGAGAAAGGGTTTGCGTCCAGTAGGTCAGCTGCTCCGACCTGTTCGGCAGCCGGGAATAGTGCCATGCATAGTCCAGATAAGACACGCGAGGCGCAAGGAGCACATCGCCCCGGTAGCAGCGATCCAAACGGTGGAGAAGCACCGGCGTGGTCAAACCGTCGCCGATGATGTGGTGCAGGTTGATCACAAGCGTCCAGACTCCGTTCTGCTCCCACAGTCCCGCCCGCAGCAAAGGAGGCTGATCCAGGCAGAATGGCTCCAGCAAGGGTGCACAGGCAAGCTCGAGCGTGCTCCCGGTGAGAATGTCAAGTTGAAAATTCACCTGAGGAAGTACGCGCATGAAAACGCCATCTTCCTCCTGCACAAAGGCGGTCCGCAGCAAGGGCTCCGCAGCGATCATGCGGCGGAAGGCATCTTGCAGACGTTCCGGTTCCGGAGCGGCAGAAAGGCGGAACGCCCCGGGCATCTGGTATGCCCGGCCGGTAGGATCCATAAGCGATTGGATATAAAGTCCCTGCTGAATGGGGGTAAGCGGATAGCGTTCCGCATGCGGCGCAGGGGAAAGCTCCATCGGCGCTGTCTGCTCCGCCCCGCTCAGCAGCGCGGCAAGCCGGCGTACAGTGCGGCAGGCGTACAGATCCGCAATGCGGACGGAGCGGCCGATGCACTCCTGAATACGTCCGACAGTTTCCATGGCATTCAGCGAATTCCCCCCGCAGAGGAAATAGTCGCTTTCCGGTCCCAGATCGCGCTTGTTCAGCACCTGAGCGAATATCTCAAGCAGCGAACGTTCCAGTGCATTGGCAGGTGCGCCGGAGGAGGCCGCGGAAGAAAGCTCCGGCAGATGCGCGGTATCCAGCTTTCCGTTTTGGGTTAAAGGCAGGGCATCCAGCCGAACAACGGCGGCCGGGATCATATAGTGAGGCAAATATGACGCGGCAAAGGACAGCAGTTCCGACTCGGAAATATCATTTTCAGAAGTATAGTAGGCAGCAAGAACGTCCTGTCCGGCGCAGGAGCGAACGATTACAGCGCACTGTTTGATGCCGGGATAGCGGCGCAGGCAGGCGGATACCTCCTGCAGTTCCACACGAAGCCCCCGGAGCTTCACCTGGCTGTCAGTACGTCCTCCGAGAACGATCTCGCCGTCATTGGTCCAACAGGCGGTATCGCCGGTGCGGTAGAGTCGTTCCCCCGGTTCGAAGGGACTGTCCAGAAAGCTGGCGGCGGTCAGCTCCGGCTGATTCCGGTAGCCGAGCCCTACGCAGAGTCCGCCGATATAAAGATCGCCATAAACGCCTGCCGGCAGAGGATTCAGGAACGAATCAAGCACATAGAGCCGGCAATTTGGCATAGGCGCTCCCGCAGTAATCGCGGGCGCATCGTTCAGCAGCTTCATGCTTACCGCCACAGTTGCCTCGGTGGGTCCATACTGATTGTAGATCCTGGCATTGGTCAAAAGCCGGAGACGATACAGCAGATCGCTCGGAAATGCCTCACCGCCGCAAATGATACACTCCATCCGCCGCAGAGCACGCGCAAAGCTGTCATGCTTCATAAGCGCCGCCAGACGGGACGGAGTGGTCGCCAGAAAGCCTACGCCGTAATCTCTGACATACCGAGCCAGATGCTCCGGCATCTCCAAATCAGCGTCTGCGGGCAGGAGAACGGTACGTCCGTTCAACAATGCAGCGGCGCTTTCCAGCAAAAACGCGTCGAAGCCTACGCTGCAAAGCGACAGCACCGCACCGGGCCCGTAGACCGGCGCCATGGCGGCGGCAAGATTCAAAAGAGAGCGGCGCGAAATCTCTACGCCCTTCGGGGTGCCCGTGCTGCCGGAAGTATAAACGACATAGGCCGGTGCGTCGGGAGAGACTTCGGCAGCGGGAAGGCCGTCCGCATCGGGCAGAGCGTTTACGTCCAGCAGCGGAAGGCCGCAGTCGGACAGCCCTTCCGCATTCAGGAAGGATGCATCCGTAATGAGCGCCGCCGCACCGCTTTGCCGCAGGATATCAAGGAGGCGGTTGGTGGGCTGCCCCGGCGTTAGAAGCAGAAAGCTCCGTCCGGCACGAAGGATGCCCAGCATTGCGCCGTGGAGCGCCGGAATCCGCGGCAGCAGGACTGCCACCAGGCCGGGTTTGGCCCCGCAGGAACTCAGGCCCGCCTGAATTCCGATCGCAGTGCGCTCCAGTTCCCGATACGAGGTCCGTCTGCCGCCGCAGATCAGAGCCGCCTTGCCGGGATGCCGTGCGGCGAAGCGGGCGAAGCGAGCGTACAAATCCTTGTCGTAGAGAGGGGCATCCGTCCGATTGAAGAGATACAGGACCCGTTCCCGCTCATGGGAACCCAGCATAGACAGCTGATGAATCGGCTGCTGAGGGAAGCGCAGGCCCTCATCCAGAATATTCATCAGGCAGCGGTGCAGCTCGTCAATCTCGTGTGCTGAAAAGGCCTGGGTAAGATAATCATAATCGATGGAATAATGCCGCTCATCCATGAGATTGCTCATGTGGATGCACAGCTGCTCCATCTGGTAGCCGCTGTAATGCCAACGTCCGGAAAAAGACACCGCAGCGTCAGGACTGGAGATCATCACCCCATTCTGATAGGACAAAGCGATATGGAAAAGCCTCCCGCCTTCGGAGCCGCTGCTCCGATTCAGTTCCTGAATGCAGGAAAAGGGAAGTCTCTGGTGACGAAGCATCTCCATCCATCGCTCCGTCAGGTGATCACTGCACTGGGAAAAGCTCCAATCCTCCTGCAATTCATTGCAAAAAGGCAGCGTACTGACAAACATGCCGCTGGTCTGCTTAAAGGCAAAGCTGGTGCGATTGAATACCGGCACGCCGATAATAAAGCCTTGCGCGCCGCCGACGCGGCGGAGGTAGATCGCCAAGGCAAGATAGATCACCGAAAAGGGAGATACCCTGTTCTTTGTGCAGAACGTATAGATCGCGTTGTTTAGGGATTGCGGCAGGTCAAAGCTCTTTCGGCAGCCAACGGGGCTGATCACTGCGCCTTTGACCGATTTCAGAACAGACGGTTCACCCGCGCTTCGCAGCGTGTCTGTCCAGTAACGCTCGTCCCGTTTCCGGGCAGGCGATGCAAGATAGGCCGCTTCCTCTTCAATGTGTGCCTGATAGCTCGGGAAAGTCCCAAGCTCCGGCGTTTTGCCGGCAAGCAAATCCAGGTAAGTCTGACCAATGCGGTTGCACAGCAGGATCTGCGACCAGCCGTCGGAGATAATGTGGTGCAGCTTAATGAGAATACCGCCCTCCTGCTCGCCGCAGCGGAACAGATAAAAGCGATACAGCGGGCCGCCCAGCAGGGAAAAGGTCTCCCTTGTCACACTCTCTTCCCAGCGGGAAATGCCGTCGGCACTGGTCTGGGTAAAATCATAGAACGGAAACTGTTCCGGTTGAAAGGGCGCGTGATATTGCATGGGGACGCCGTTTTCCAAAACGATCCGTACACGAAGCGAGGGGTCGGCGGCAATCACCATCGAGATACTCTCTTGAAGCAGCGCAAGATCCACCCTGCCGCGGATACGCAAGGTGGTACTGATATGGTTGATAGAGGTTCCGGGGCAGGTCTGCTCCAGAGCCCAGATATTCTGTTGGCTCAGTGACAGGGAGAAGATCGCGGTTTCTCCATTTTGAGATCGTTCCATCATTCAGCTCCAAAGTGTTCGATTAACGGTAAGTGCGTTTCGGCTCTATTCCCTGTGAAACGTGAAGACTGCGCGGCTGCGGCCATTTCTCTCAGCTTCATACAACGCTCTGCCGGCAATGCTGACTCAGAGGGATGCCGCTCCAATGCCCGCAGTGCCTGTCAGCGCAGAAAAAGCGCAGTCCAACGGTTTTCCCCGTAGTTCCCCCGCCATGGTAAGGGCTCCTTCGGGGGAAGGAACGCGAATCCGGCAAAAAAATTCATCGCCGCCCCATCGACAGGCCGGATCATCGCGGCGCAGCGCGCCGCCAATAGCTTTAATCAGGTGCTGATCACCGCAAAGATGACGGCAGACGCCGTTGACCGACATGAAATGATCGATATCGGCCGGAAGCTCGGAGTGCCGGCGTCGATGTGCCGTGCAATTTTATTCTGATCCGGGAGTGCTTTCCTCCCGCTCGAAAAACTATTGTATTATACCATTTTCTTGCAGTTTTGCCAATATACTTTGCAAATTTTGTGGGTTCTGATCGGAATTCTTTGAAATAGATGTTGACGCGGAGAAAAATACATGGTATAAAAGAAATGCAGAGTCTGTGTTATACAGCTCCGCCTTAAAAAGAGAGCACCGGAAAGCGGAGCGCTTCCTGTACTCAAACGATAATAGCAAAGCAGCCGAAAGGCTGTGACGCAAAGCTACAGGGTCTAACCCCGAAAGGGTATGACAGCCAGCTGCCGAAAGGAGTCCGCCATGAAGCGAACGATCCGTTTTGCCGGTATTTTTTTGTCCGTTGCCCTGCTGACCGCTTTTCTGCTGTGCGGAACCGGTCTGGCGGAAGAGAAGATGATCGACGTTTCTCATGCCGCCGACGGCTACTTTACAGTGTGCGACACCGTAAACACCAACGTCAGGATGAAGATCGGCGTGACAATGGACGGGCAGACCTCCTATTACGATTATACGCCAGGCGCAGCGGCGTCCTACGCCTTTACCAAGGGAAACGGCACTTATACCCTGACATTGTACCGCAACATTTCCGGGACGAAATACCGCAAAGTAACCGGCACGCAGGTGGAAGTTCAGATGTCAAGCGCACTGGCTCCTTATCTGGTCAGCACTGCGGAGATCACCTTTTCGGAAAGCGACAGCGTTGGCGCAGCGGCTACCGGGCTGTGCAGCGGGCTGAAGAGCGATAGCGAGAAGGCAGTCGCGATCCATAATTTCATTGCCGCCGGCTTTACATACGACCACGACTTTGCCTCCCGGGTCAGCTCCAGCGCCGTTAGGAGCTATACGCCGCAGACGGGCGCGATCCTGGCGGACAAAGACGGTATCTGTTACGATTTTGCCGCACTGTATGCTGCCATGTGCCGCAGTCAGGGCATCCCATGCGCAATCGCACGCGGCAGCTTGGACGGAACGAGCCACGCCTGGAATCTGGTGTGGTTAAACGAAGAGTGGGTTGCCCTGGATCTGACCCGTTCCGTTGCCTGCCGAACCGACGCCGTCTCTATTTCCGAATGCGCCATTACCAATGTGCCCGGTTATGTTATGACAGGCTATTGAGCGCCAGATTTCCGTTTGATGGTTTGTCCCCCCTCGACAGAGGAGAATAAGTATGTATACGCAGCTCCCGGCAGATGCTGTATCTACGATACCTGTCGGGGGCTGTATGATTCATGCGAGAGGGAGATCCCCGAGTCGGGGACCCGGAGATAAAGAAGCCGTGATGAACATTCTCCATTCCGCCGACAACGATCGCTATCCGTTCACTGATCGCCCGTAAAGGAAAGCGCTCTCCGGTCCATACCCGGCCAAGGCGCAGACTATTGTCGCTTCGATCCCCTGTAAACAGGATATGAAACAGGCATACCATCCGCTTTCGGGGCGGAGGGTATGCCTGTTTGCAGTTCCGCTGCTTTTTTCGCCAAAAAATCCCGTCCCGCCTTTTTGATCTGATTCTATTCCGCCGCTTTGCGGCACCGCACTGTAACGCGGCTCTGTCCCCCGTATGTGCAGGTGAACAGCGTCAGATCCCAGCTGCCGGATCCCATCTCCTCCACGGCATACTTGTCCAGAGTTTCCGTCTCCTCCACCGTGTATCGGAATACGTTGCCCTCTGTATCGGTAAATCGGACTTCATCCCCCGGCCGCAAATTCTTCAGCTTGCCAAAATGGGTCCTATAGTTATGCGCCGCTATGATCATATCGTCCTTATAGGCAGAGCCGCCGTATCGGCACGGAGCAACCCTCAGCTTGGAATCGCTCCAAGTTTCCATCACCGGCAGTTCCAGGCCCAGGCACGGGATCGTCAGCGTGCCGATATACGAGTTGCCGTCGATCTCTGTCGTGGGCATCTCCCTGGCGGGATCCAGAATATAGGCAGGGATCTCCTGCTCCGCCGGATCTGATGAAGGCAGCGTTTCCGGCAGCGCATTTTCCAGCGCCTGCGCCGCATTTTCGGCGGAAGCGGCGGCGCGGCGCTCATCCCATACATTGTACAAGGTGAGCAGAAGGGCTGCCGCCATCAGCAGCAGCCCTCCCATCATAAACCATGTTCCAGGCTTTTTATTCTTCATCGTGTTCCTCTTTCTGCCGTTTGACCCAGCCCACCAGGAACAGCGCCATGCCGCAGCAGGCAAGCACCGGCGCCGGCCACCAGAGGACCCCCGTCTGCGGCAGGACCGGCCCCTGAGGGGGCGTCTCATCCGGAATATCCTCGTCAGGCTCTCTTGGCGGCAGGTCGCCCGGAGGCGGCTCGTCGGGGATCTCTTCCGACAGAGTATTGGTCACCACGAAGGTAATCCCCTCTCTGCTGACGGTCACCGTATAGTCCCCCGCCACGTCGATCTCTACGATCTGCCAGGTATCCTCTTTATTCAGATCATCCCAGATATAGCTCCAGTTGTTTGCTTCGCTGAGTATCACCCTGTCGTAGACCTCTCCGTTTCGCAGCAGCAGCACGGTAACCGTCTTTGGGCGATCCGTCTTGTCGCCGTTGTCCCTCCAGACCTTCAGAACCCTGCGGCGCACGGTCTCGTCCTCCGGCTGATCCGGTTCCTTTTCTCTGTCATACTTCGGCGCAGCCGTCACGTCGTAGATCCATTCATCCTCTTCATCCAGCCCCGGCACGCAAACCAGAAACGGCTCCGGCGTATAGGTATAACCGTCGGCGGTATGCTTCTGCCCGATCACCAGATACATGCCCCGCTCCAGGTCGTAGAACACCACCTGCCCGCGGCTGTCCGTAATTCCCGCTGCCAGCGGCTGCCGCCGGTCACGGGCCACATAACCGTCCAGCGCCGCGGCCAAAGCTCTCCATCCGGCCTGATCCGGCTGATCCAGCGTCACAGGATCGTTCCGGAAATCCCCCGTCAGCGTATATTCCCCGTAGGCGGACACCTCCGCAACACGGTAGATCCGGAATTCTACCCCCGAGCAGGGATAGTTCAGGGTAAGGGAAAGCGACCGGCCGGTGTCGATCACCCCGCGGGCTGCGGCAGTCGTAGGAAGCAGCGCGCAGAGCAGCGCCGCGCAGAGCAGCAGTCTTGCCCATCTGTTCACTCGTTTCATATAGACATCCCTCCTGTTAATGGGTGTTTTTCCGTTTCTTTTTCGGGTTCCGCAGAAGGACCCACAGCATCAGCCCCAGCAGCATGGGGGCGGCCACGATCGGCGCGACGATGACCGGTTCGATCTGCATGGCGTCCGCCGTGACGCGGATCGCCTGAGCGTCCGCCTGATTCTCGACCCGGTGCCCCCGGACCAGCAGCCGGTGCGTATTGATGCCGTACGGCGTGCAGGTGACCAGCGTGCAGTAGTCCTGCTCCGGGTCGATGGCGATATCGTCCACCTCCTGCGGCTCCACAATGAGGATCTGATCCACCTCGTATGTCAGCGTTTCGTCCAGAACGCGGAGCAGGAAGCGATCCCCCTCCCGCAGTTCATCCAGATCGGTAAACAGCTTGGCGGAGGGCAAGCCGCGGTGGCCGGAAAGAACGCAGTGCGTTCCCTTTCCTCCCACGGGCAGCGACGACCCCGGGATATGCCCCACGGCGATCTGCAAAACGCCCTCGTCCACCCCGTGGTAGATCGGCAGCGAGACCTTCAGCTCCGGGATCTCGATATAGCCCATAACGCCGGTCGCATCCACGTTCAGCAGCCGTTCGTATTCATCCATCCGCTTTTCCGTCTGCCGCAGCGGCTCCTCCCGCCGGAGCAGGCGCTTGTTATATGCCTGGGCGTCCTCCCACAGCTTTTCATAGGTCTGATCGTCCATCGCCGCCACATCCGAGGCATAGGTGGCGATCGCTTTGGACTGGTGGAACGAGTTCCAGTAGTCGCTGACAGAGGGGTACAGCAGCAGGGAGAGCCCTGTCAGGAAGACCAGTATTAAGATGACGGTCGACAGGTTTTTCTTCATCACAGGGTTCTCCTTGCCGTTGTCCCCCCCGGGAGAGCGTGGTCTCCCGGGGGATATGATGTTACTCGGGGAAAAATGCTTTTACTTCTCGGTGTCCATGCGCTTTTTGGTCACCAGCAGGACGCCGGCGCCCACCGCCAGAACTGCGCCCAGAGCGTAGAAAATGGTGGTGCCGATGCCGCCGGTCTCGGGAAGCTCCATGCCGGCCTTGTTGACAATGGTCGTAAACAGCGTATTGTCCTCCTCGACAGTAATCGTTTTGCTATCCGTACGGAATGTCTTTTTCTCAGTATCAAAGAGGATCTTAAAGTTGATCGGGGCGATGGTGTTATAGCCGGCAGGGGTCTTGCTTTCGGTGAGGGTATAATCGCCCGCGCCCAGGCCGGTAAAGGTCAGCTCACCGGTCTTAGAATCAACGGTGCCGACAACCTTGGTCTCGGTCTCACCCTTGCCCTTGGCAGTGGTTTTCACTTCCTTTGCATATTTGGTCGTCGTGTCTGCGTAGGCGTTCTTCGTGGCCTCAGTGGGCTCCGTAGTGGTATAAGTGCCGTCTTTCAGCTGGTAATAGGGACCGCTCGCACTCTCAGTGAAGACCTCTTCCGTCACCAGGACGATGTTCACGCCCTCGCCGCTCAGGGTGAACTCGGCGCCGGGGAGGATATTGCCCTCATCGTCGGTCTTCTTGATGGTCAGTTCGGTGGTGTAAGTAATGACCTCGTCCTTGGGGGTCTCGCCCTTGGGGTCATTCTCGCCGCCGCCGCTCTGGTTCGGGTCGTTGGAATAGGTGAGCTTCACGTCGTTGGGGTTGCCGTCGCCGGCAATGACCGCATCCTCATTCAGCGTGGCGCTGTAGGTGACGACCACCTCGGTATCCTTGTCGATCGTAACGCCATCGATGCCCTTTAGGTTTGTGAACTCGACGGTGATGGTGGTTCCTTTATCTTTGTCGTAATCCGAGACGGTCAGCTCGTAATTGCTGGCAGCGACTTCCGTGCCGTTAATCGTGACCTTCAGGGAATCCGGCGTGTAAGTCAGGCCCTTGGACAGGGTATCGGTGAACTGATAGTAGTAGGTATTGTATTCGTCGATGTTGCTGGGCAGGGTGCCGGTGATCTGATAGTTCACGGTATCGCCGATGGACGCCGAATTGGCATCAACTTCTTCTCCGCCCTCTAAGATCTTCTTTTCAGACGTGGGCACATCGCCCTTGGGGGTGAAGGTGAGCGTACCGTTCGTGACCTGGACCACATAGAGCGTGTAGAAGCCGCCCTCGCCACTCTGTGAGCCGTCCTTATCCTTGATCAGGTAGTAACCGGAAGGAACAGATGCAGTGACTGTCTTGTCGCTACTCGTCACATCCTTTGTGACAGTTGTGAACGCTTTCGAATCCAGATTCACATATTTCTCAATGACTTTCAGCTTTTCGGTATCTGATTTGTTAACAACTGCCTTCAGGTCGTTCAGAACATTATCTTCCACTTCCGTATTCACAGAGCCGGTGCCGTTCCGGCCCCACTTCACGTTGGAAAGGGTCTTGCCGGACACGTTGCCGGTGAAGATCTGATAGATCTCGTAGGTATGGCTCGCCGCCAGGGCGGGGATG
>ERZ808258.338-NODE-338-length-19911-cov-4.669571_pt1 | contig 19911 bp, 19 predicted proteins | sample MGYA00521280_ERZ808258 | MGnify/ENA primary metagenome ERZ808258 (study PRJEB31516, sample SAMN03275585) | gut metagenome | biome: mammalia-associated habitat; material: feces | host: Papio cynocephalus | place: Kenya | collected 2012-07-19 ...
GCGTTGCGATATACCCTTTATCATGACGCGATTAACGCTTTATCGCATCGCGATATACCCTTTATCGCAACACAATATACCCTTTATCGCAAAATTACCCCACGCAAATCGCGGCACGACCGGCAAAAAACGCCATTTTCGCGTTCTATTTCATCCGCTCTCCGTGACAAACTTTTGCACCAAAAATCATGACATCAAGATATCGCACACCAAGTGGCGCTTATCGCGAGAAGCGAAAAACGTTCCGGAAACGAAGGCATCAGAACTCCACATAGTGGCTGAGACGCTCCATGTCGTCGGCCGAGAAATCCTTGAGCAGCCGCAGGTCGGCCAGGCTCTTCAGCGGTCCGCGCAGACGGCGGTGGTCAATGATGGCCTTAGCTTGGTAGTAATTGATGTAAGGATGACGCTTGAGCTGATTGAGCGTGAGGCGGTTGACGGCCAACTTGGTGGTAGCACCTTCGACCACAAAATAAGAGAGGGCCTTCTCGGGGAAATCATCTATCTCAAGCAACTGGTCGGCACTGTAGAAACCACCAAGCCGCTGGCGGTAGCTGGCAATCTCACGAGCAAAATAGGAACCCACACCCGGCACGCGCTTCAGCAGTGCGGTGTCAGCAGCGTTGAGATCGATGGTCTCAGAGAGTTGCAGTTTGGCGGGATAATGGGGACGAATGCTGTCATGGTGTGAGGGCTGGCGGGTGCCATAGCGATCGGCGGCTGGCTGATAGTCGGCGGCGATGCGGATATAAGGTTCCAGTTCGCGGTACTCCTTTTGGGTAAGTCCATAGAGCCTGGCGAAATCGGAGGGTTGGCGATAGACACCGCCCGCCGCCCGGTAACGATAGACGCTGCGCACCTGCCAAGGGCGGAGGCCCAACCGGAGCAATTGGGAGCTGTCGGCCGTGTTGGGGTCAAAGGGGAAACGCTCGACACGCCGGACCGCATCTTGACGATAATATCCGTCATGTGCGTAACCGTGGCGCGGAAGCGACCGGCGATGCGAGAAATCATCCCGCAAACTGTCGGTCGGCGGTGGCTCGACGGACACCTCACTGCGCCCAAGATAAAGCACGACGCCGCTGGCAACGACAAGCAACAATGAGAAAAAGGCGACCAGCATGCGGTCGGAATGGTTGAAGTAGAAGAGGTTTTTGAGTTTCACGGAGACTGGCGATTGGGTTAGGCTGGCGTACAGCGCTCATTCAGATGACGCCCATCTGATGGAGGAAGACCAGCAGGATGCACGCAGGCGAGATGAAACGGATGACGAAATACCACACGCCGAGGAGAACGGAGCGGAGGGTTCCCCAGTTGCTCACCTCGTCGCGCACCACCTGCCGCGGCACCACCCACCCCACGAGGATGCAGGTGAAGAAGGAGCCAAGGGGCAGGAGTATGTTGGAAGTCAGGTAATCGCAACAGTCGAGGAAACTCTTGCCGAACAGGCTGATGTCGACAGCGCCGCACGACAGCGAGCACAGCACGCCGATGGCACAGCACACCAGGGTCTCGATGAGGGCGCCCTTCTTGCGCGAGATGTGGAGCTCCTCATAGAAGAGGGCGGTGCCTATCTCGTGCATGGAGATGGTGGAGGTGAGGGCGGCCAGCGACAACAGGGCATAGAACAGGATGCCGATGATGTAGCCCAAGGTGGGTGTGAAGGCCTGCTGGAACACATTGGGCAGTGTGATGAAGATGAGCGACGGACCACTGTCGGGCTTGATGCCCACGGAGAAGGCGGCTGGGAAAATCATGAGGCCGGCCAGAATGGCAATGGCCGTGTCGACACCGGCTATCTGTCCGGCGGTCTTCAGCAGGTTGGTCTGGCGGCCGAAATAGGAGGCGTAGGTGCAGAGACACGCCGTGCCCAGCGAGAGGGAGAAGAAAGCCTGGCCCAGGGAGTCGAGCAGCATGCTGCGTGTGACCTTGGAGAAGTCGGGCTTGAACAGGAACTCCACGCCCTTGCCCGCACCCGGAAGGGCACAGGAGGCCACGACAATGACGAGCAACAGGATGAAGAGGATGGGCATGAGTGTGTTGCTGAACTTCTCGATGCCCTTGCGCACGCCACGGATGACCACCAGGTGGGTGATGACGATGAACACAAGGGTCCACACAAGCGGTTCCAGCGGGTCGGAGGAGAACGACTTGAAGTACTCGGTCACATAAGTGGCGTCTCCACGGAGATGGCCCATGACCGAGGCCACAAGGTACTGCAGGCACCAGCCGGCGATCACCGCATAGAAGCCGAGGATGATCATGGCCGTGACGACGCCCATATATCCCACTGCCGCCCAGCGGCGACCGCCCATCTTGTGATAGGCCCGAACAGCATTGGAGGCTCCATGACGGCCCACGATAAACTCTGCCACCATGCCGGGGATGCCCAGCAGCAGGATGCAGACGGCATAGATGAGGATGAAGGCTGCACCACCATCCTGGCCGGTCATGTAGGGGAAACGCCATATGTTGCCCAGGCCAACAGCCGAACCGGCCGTGGCGAGCACGACGCCTATCTTGGTTCCGAAATTACCGCGTTCTGCCGTCATGTCATATCACATTGAACTGATGGAGGAAGATGCACAGGATGGCCAAAGGGCACACATAGCGCACAAGGAACAGGAATATGCCTAAGAAACGGCCGCTGGCGGTGCCCCAGTTGGTAAACTCATCGCGGACGACCTGGCGGGGCACAAACCAGCCCAGGAAGAGGCAGGTGAGAAAACCGCCTATGGGAAGGAAGATCTGTCCCGTGACGAAATCGAAGACGTCGAAGAGGTTCTTGCCGCCTATGGTCAGCCAGTCGAGCCGCCCCAGCGACAGGGAGCAGAACGCTCCGATGACGATCGTGGTGACGGTGACAATGCTGGCGCCCTTCTTGCGAGAGATGTGGAGTTCCTCGTAGAAAAAGGCAGTGCTCACCTCATGGAGAGACATGAGCGACGTGAGGGCGGCAAGCGACAGCAGGGCATAGAACAATAGCGAGATCACCCAACCCAGGACGGGCATGCCCGAGAAGGCCTGGTTGAACACATTGGGCAAGGTGATGAAGATGAGCGACGGGCCACTGTCGGGGTTGACGCCCACGGAGAAAGCCGCAGGGAAGATCATGAGGCCTGCGAGGATGGCCACAAGGGAATCGATGACGGAGATCTGGACGGCCGAACGCAAGAGATTGGTCTGCCGCGAATAGTAGGAGGCATAAGTGCAGATGCAACCCATGGCCAGGCTCAACGAATAGAACGACTGGCCGAGAGCTCCAAGAAACATGCCTTGGTTGACCTTGCTGAAGTCGGGCTTGAACAGGAAGGCGATGCCCTTCTCGGCTCCAGGAAGCATGCACGAGGCACCGACAATGATAAGCAACAGCACAAACAGGGTGGGCATGAGCATCTTAGACGCCTTCTCGATGCCACCCCGCACTCCATGGATGATGACAAGGTGGGTGATGCCCAGGATGACCACAAGCCAGACTATGGGACGCACGGGATCGGAAGAGAAGGCCTGGAAGTAGGTCTTCACAAACTCGGGGTCGCCATGCAGGTGCCCGGCGACCGATGCGTATATGTACTGCAGGCACCAACCGGACACCACGGCATAGTAGCCGGTAATGAGATAACCGGTCAGCACGCCCAACAGACCGACATATTTCCAGGCGCGGCCATGGGCCATCTTCGAATAGGCGCGGAAGGTGTTGGAGGCTCCATGACGACCTATGATAAACTCGGAGACCATGCACGGGATGCCCAACAACAGCACACACCCTATATAAATAAGGATAAAGACGGCGCCTCCGTTCTGTCCGGTCATGTAGGGGAAACGCCACACATTGCCCAGTCCCACTGCACCGCCGGCAGTGGCCAATATCATTCCTATCTTACTCCCAAAATTAGCTCTTTCTTCAGACATACTAAGCTTTTCATTTCTTAACGCTTGCAAAATTATAAAATATTATCTACTTTTGCATTAAAATGAAAGTAAAAATGAACAAACCGTATGACTTTTTAAAGGAATATCCTTTAAGTTGGATATGCACAGCCATCATTTGGGTACTGTGCCTCATCCCCATCCCCGAGACGCCGCTTAGCGACATCAGCATGATTGACAAGTGGACACACTTCGTGATGTATGGGGGATTGTGCCTCATCGTGTGGGGCGAGCATGCCTACAGGAACGCCACACTCAGCAAGCGGTTTCTCTGGACGTGGGCTTTTGCCGCGCCCCTGGTGATGGGCGGACTGGTGGAGGTGGTGCAAGCCACTTGCACGGGAGGCCGGCGGAGCGGCGATGTCGTCGACTGGTTGGCCGACGGCATCGGTGTTCTCATCGGACAGGTGCTTGGTATGCTTCTGGCACGAGTTGCCGCCAGTTGCAGAAAGGGTCGGAAAGCAGATGGGAGTTGCGGTAATGCACATCGCCCGTGACTTCCGGCCCGATGAAATCGGGCTTTTCGTAGCTTTCGTTCTCGTCGCCCAGTTCCACCTCGGCCACCACAAGCCCGGCATTGGCTCCATGAAACTCGTCGACCTCAAAGGTGTGTGAACCACTCTTCACCAACCAGCGATGCTTGTCAACCACACCGCCTTGGCACAGGGCCATCAGGTGGGTGGCCTCGTCGAGGCTGATCTCTTTCTCAAATTCGTAACGGGTCAGGCCCCCGTTGGTACTGTGACTCTTGATGGTCAGGTACCCCTTCTCGTCGCGCACACGGATGCGAACCGTGGCCCCCTGCGCGGGGATGTAGCCCTGCTGGATGTGGCTACAAGAAAAGGCGGCGCGTTTGTACGCGTCGCCTTTCTTGACGAGAAACTTGCGCTCTATCTCAAGTCCACTCATTATCTCACTACATACATTGACCATATGACATAGAGGACGGCAAGTGCAATCAGCACACCAAAGATCCACTTGACGACCTTGTCGCCCTGGTTCTTCTGCTTGTCCTCATGATTCTCTCGCTTGCGAGGCTGAACCGCCGGGTTCACCTCGTGCACCACTGGGTGCTTCTCAACTTTCTTCTTACTCATGATTTCAATATTTTAAGGTTGATAAGATGCTTTTCTTCCGGGAGGCACAGCGCTCGCCACGCCCTTCATCGGCACACGCCACGACGCTTACTGCTCCTCGCCCTCAGTAGGGAACTCCATGAGGTAGGCCTTGATGAAGCCGTCTATCTTGCCGTCCATCACGCCATCGACATCCGAGGTCTGGTAGCCTGTGCGGTGGTCCTTCACGCGACGGTCATCAAAGACATAACTGCGTATCTGGCTGCCCCACTCGATCTTCTTCTTGCCGGCCTCTATCTTGGCTTGTGCCTCCTGCTTCTTCTTCAGCGCGCGGTCATAGAGCTGGCTCTTCAGAAGCTGCATGGCCTTGGCCCTGTTCTTCGGCTGGTCACGAGTCTCGGTGTTCTCAATGAGGATTTCCTCCTTCTCTCCCGTGTCGGGATCCTCGTATTGGTAACGAAGACGGACGCCCGACTCCACCTTGTTCACGTTCTGTCCTCCTGCGCCCGAACTGCGGAAGGTGTCCCAACTGACTTTGGCGGGATCAACATAGACCTCTATGGTGTCGTCGACAAGTGGTGTCACGAAGACGCTGGCAAAGCTGGTCATGCGCTTGCCCTGTGCGTTGTAGGGCGACACGCGCACCAGGCGATGCACGCCGTTCTCACTCTTCAAGAAGCCATAGGCATACTCGCCGCCCTCGATGGTCATGGTCATGCTCTTGACGCCAACCTCTTCACCGGGCTGCAGGTCGGTGATGGTCACCTTGTAACCGTTGGCTTCGCACCAGCGCATGTACATGCGCATGAGCATCTGAGCCCAGTCCTGCGCCTCGGTGCCGCCGGCACCCGAGTTGATCTTCATCACCGCGTCCATGGAGTCTTCCTCCTGACGGAGCATGTTCTTCAGCTCAAGCTCCTCTATGGCGTGGATGGCCTTGGCATAGTCGCTGTCGACCTCCTCCTCGGTCACCATGTCTTCCTTGTAGAAGTCGAAAGCCAACTGGAGTTCATCGGCAAACTGGCGAACCTCCTGATAGCCCTTCAGCCACTTCTCGATGCCCTTCACCTTCTTCATCTGGGCTTGGGCACGCTTGGGATCCTCCCAGAAATCGGGAGCCTGAGTGCGAAGCTGTTCCTCTTCGAACTCCACTTTCTTTTGGTCGATATTAAGATAATGATGGAGCTTGTCGGCTCGATCCATCACATCTTTCAATTGATCTGCTGTTATCATCTGTCGTTACTCTTTCTTTTTTGGGTGAAAACTTGGGAACACATGGTCTACCGCCACTCTCAGTCTTCGTACATCTTGTCGATGACGTCCTTGTAGTTCTTGTTGATGACAGGACGGCGCATCTTCAACGTATTGGTCAATTCGCCCGATTCCATCGAGAAGTGATGGGGCAACAAGGTGAAGCGCTTGATCTGCTCATAGCTGGCCAGTGACTGCTGGAGGGTGACGATGCGCTCCATCATCATCTCGTGGACTTGCGGGTTGACGCATAGGTCTTCGCGGTTTTCAAACGGGATGTTGTGGTCGCGTGCCCACTCTTCCACCAGGCGAAACTCGGGCACGATGAGCGCAGAGACAAACTTGCGCTGGTCAGCGATGACCGCCACCTGGTCGACATACTTGTCGACAAGCAGCAACGACTCCACCATCTGGGGAGCCACATACTTGCCATTGCTGGTCTTGAAGAGGTCCTTGATGCGCTCACGGAGGAAGAGCTCGCCGTCCTTCATGTAACCGGCATCGCCCGTATGGAAGAAGCCGTCCTTGTCGAAAGCTTGCGCATTGGCATCGTCACGGTGGTAATAGCCTTTCGTGATGGTGGGGCCTTTCAAGAGTATCTCGTCATTGTCGCCAATCTTAATCTGCAGCCCGCTGACAGGACGCCCCACCGATCCGATGGTGTATTTCTTGCCCTTGTGGTCGCATGAGACCGTGGCAAGGCTCTCAGTGAGGCCATACCCCACTATCATCGAAATGCCGATGGAATGGACGAATTGCTCCACTTCGGGCGAGACATACGCTCCCGCTGTCGGGAATATATTGGGATGTTCCAAGCCAAGCTGCTTGCGCACCAAGCTCAAGATCGTCCGGTTCACCATCTGATACTCCAAGGCGAGGGCCAAGGGAGGACGCTTGCCATTGGCCAGGTACTCAATGTTGTACTTCCGCCCAATGCTCAAGGCGTGATTGAAAAGCTTGCGCTGCACACTGCTGGCGTTGTCCATCTTCGCCTTGACGGCCTGATAGACCTTCTCCCAGAAACGTGGCACACTCGACATGCTCGTCGGATGCGTTTCGCGCATGGACTCTTGTATCTCCTTAGGATAGGTATTGATGATGAGTTGTGCTCCTTCAGAAAGTGCGAGGTAAGCCCAGCCGCGCTCAAAGATGTGGGTGAAAGGCAAGAAGTCGATGACACGGTCTTTCTCGGTAAGGTCGACCACCTCATCGTTGGCCTTGAGGGCGGCGTGGTATTGTCCGTAAGAAAGGACGACACCCTTGCTGTCGCCTGTGGTTCCGCTGGTGTAAAGGATATTGCAAACATCGTCGTCATTGGCCTCGCTCCAGCGCTTCTCAACTTCCGTCTGGCGAGGAAAATCCTCTCCCAACTTCAAGAAATCGTCGAAATAAAGGGCATTGGGATCATGTGAGCTGATGCGGACGCTATCGTCGAAAATAATGATTCGCTCCAGCGAATGGCAAAGAGGGAAAATGCGATGGGCTTTGTCATACTGCTCCTGCTCGCCTACAAAGAGGTATTTCACTTCCCCGTCATTGACCATGTACTGTATCTGTCGCTCAGAACTGGTGGCATAAAAGGGAATGGAAATGGCTCGCACACCGTAAGCGCCGAAGTCGGTATACAAATACTGAATGCAGTTCTGCGCAAACACTGCTATCTTCTCCTGCGGCTTGAGGCCAAGGTTCAGCAGGGCGTTGCTCACCTGTTTCACACGCATGGAAAACTGATTCCATGACACCGTCTTCCACTTCAAACTACCAAAGTTGCGGAATGTCAAGGCAGGGCGAGAGCCATACTTCTTTGCCTGCTCATGTACGAGCACAGAGAGATGACATAAATTCTGCATGATGTTTAGGCTTATGTTTATCCGTAAAGAGTGTTGGCCGCTTTCATGAACCGTTCCCGCTTGAGACTGGCAAAGACTTCAGATGTCCCATTTCCTGCCTTGGCGTCTTCTGGACCATTTACCTATCCGTCGTGACGCCTACGGTGTTCATTCAGCGTGTCACTCTTTTATCATGCAAAGGTAAATAATATTCCTTAAAGTAGGAAATAATTAGGCCTTTTTTCTTAATTTTGCTGTCGTTATGAAACATCAAGATTACGTGAGCGACGCAGTCGACTTATTGCGCGCCCTGATTAGCACACCCAGCGTGAGCCGTTCGGAAGCCGACGCGGCCGACGTGATGGAGCGACGGATGGTGAGCTATGGCTTCACGCCACACCGCGAGGCCAACAACTTGTGGATCATGGCCGATGGCTATGACGAGAAGAAGCCCACCTTGCTGCTCAATGCCCACATCGACACGGTGAAACCGTCTGCCTCGTGGACTCGTGACCCCTTCAAGCCCACCCTTGAGGGCGACTTGCTCTACGGATTGGGCAGCAATGATTGCGGTGGCGGATTGACCACACTGTTGCAAGCCTTCCGATACCTGGCCTTGCGACCTCAACCTTACAATCTTATTTACCTGGCATCAGCAGAGGAGGAGGTGTCGGGGAAAGACGGCGTCAGCCGCGTCTTGCCCTTGTTGCCCCCAATCGACGTGGCCATCGTGGGCGAGCCCACGGGCATGCAGCCGGCCATCGCCGAGAAAGGCCTGATGGTGCTCGACGTCATCGCACACGGCAAGAGTGGCCACGCTGCGCGCAACGAAGGGGTCAACGCCATCTATGAGGCACTCGACGACATGCGCTGGTTACGCGACTACCGCTTTGAGAAGGTGAGTCCGTTCCTCGGTCCGACAAAGATGACGCTGACCGTGGTGCACGCCGGCACGCAACACAATGTCATCCCCGACACTTGCCAGATGCTGGTGGACGTGAGGACCAACGAATATTACACCAACGAAGAAGTGTATGACATCATCCGCCAACATGTCAAGAGCGAGGTGCGCGCCCACTCCTTCCGCCTGCACTCTTCACACATCGACACACGTCACCCGCTGGTCAGGCGCTGCGTGGAAATGGGCCTGACGCCCTATGGCTCGCCCACGCTGAGCGACCAAGCGCTCATGCCATTCGCCTCGTTCAAGCTCGGCCCGGGAGAGTCGTCACGCAGCCACAGCGCCGATGAGTTCATCAAAATCAGCGAGATGCGCCACGCCTTTGACACCTATGTCCAGCTTCTCGACGGCAAGGATGTCGGCGACGGGATGCCAAGCCATGCATGACTGGCGCAAAGGCGGCAACAAAAAAGCTTTCCATCGTCTCCCCGCCGGGGATTCCATGGAAAGCTTTTTCAATAGGGTGGGTCCTTTCAATTAACGTGACAACCATAAGCCAAGTTATGCCGCTCACGCTAACAAATAGTCCAGTTCTTGTCGACCGTAATCTTTAAAACGTCCTTGCTTCATCCAAACATCGGACGGACCTTAACTTTTGTCATATACCTGACGACAGCTCAGCGCCCCAGCCAAGCCTCGGGATTCAGTTTGGCGCGCTCCTTGCGCAACTGGAACTGCAGGATATGGTCGGAGCCAACGGTTCCCAGTATTTGACGGGTGCTCACCTTTTGGCCACGACTGACGGTCACCGACTTCAAGTTGCTATATACGGAGATGTAAGCACCATGGCGCACCATGACCACCATACTGCCCCCATAACCGATGACAGCACTCACCTCTCCATCATAGATGGCACGCGCCTGGCACCCTGCTCCACCCATGATGTTGATACCCTTGTTGTCGAGGGTCACCCCCTTGAGTCCTTCCACCTGATACTGTCCGAAGTGGCTCACAATCTTGTATCCACCTGTGATGGGCATGGGCAACCGTCCGCGATTGGCCTCAAAGCCACTGTTCATCATTCGGTCTACGGTTGAGAACTTCAACATGTTTTCCGAGTTTTCCTTCGCCTCCGCAATTTCTTCCTTGGCTCTCGCAGCGTCAGCCTTCTGCTTGCGTTCAGCAGCCTGCCGCTGCGACTCAGCCTCGCGTGCCGCCTGCTCAGCCCTCGCCTTCTTGGCAGCCGCCTCCGCGGCCATGCGCTGGGCTGCCGCCTCCTTAACAGCAGCAGCCTTGGCCGCCTGCTCAGCCTTGGCCGCTTGCTCAGCCAACTCACGGGCGGCAGCCTTCTGGCGTGCCCGCTCTTCAGCCAACGCCTGCTCGCGCGCCCTCGCCTTGGCCGCCTCAGCCGCCTCAGCGCGTGCCCTGCGAGCAGCCGCCTCAGCTTCGGCTGCCTTGCGGGCCTCTTCCTTCAACTGCTCCTCACGGGCCTTGGCTTCCGCGATGCGCCGCGCATTCTCACGTGCTGCCGCCTCGGCCTCCGCCTTCTTGCGGGCAATCTCCGCAGCCCTACGCTTGGCAGCCTCTGCGGCCGCGGCCTTGCGCTTGGCCTCAGCAGCCGCGCGCTCCCGCACCTTCCGCACCTCGATCTCCACCAACCGGTCAATCTGGGCATTGAGTGCGGCATCCTTCTTATGTTGTTCGGCAATGATGGTCTGGATGGTTTTCTGCTGTTTTTGCAACCCTTGGACAATCTGCTGCTGCTCATTCTTGTTACCCTCGAGCTTCAACTTCTCCTGTCGGCCCTGGTAGAGGAGGTTGCTCTTCTGCCCACGCACATGTTCCAGCTGCGTGTTTTTGTGGGTCACCTGGTTCTGCTTGGCCCTGACAGCCTCACCCTGTGCGCGCTGATACTGCGCATATTCGCGCACAAAGCGCAAGCGCCGGTACATCTGTGCAAAGTTCTTGGCTGAGAAGATAAACATCAACCGGTCTTGCACCGACCGGTGACGCGCCATGTAACGCATGGACTTCACATACCTGGCCTGTCGTTCCTTGAGTTGCATTTGCAAGGTGGCCAGTTGTGACTTCAAGATGCCAATGTTGCCCTCTATATGCTTGATATCCGTCTGGATGTTGTCGATGTTTTTTTGCCGCTGGTCAATTTCCCCGTTGATGAGCAACAAGTTTTTAAGTCTTTTGGCCACATCCTCCTTGTTGGCTTTCAACGCCTGTTCCTGTTCCTTGATTTTTTTCTGTATGGCCGCCCTTTGGCTTTGCAGTCCTCGAATGGACGCTGTGGAATAGCTGGCGGCATGGTCCTGCCTTCCACGGTTGGCGGCAGTTTTGGTCTGCTTGCGCTGCGGGGCACGCTTCACCTGTTTGCGCTGTACGGCTGTGGTACCCGCATGACGGCGGGTCTTACCGGAACTCTTCGTTTGCGCCCCTGCAACAGCCACCAGGCACAGGGTCATCATGATGCAAAAAAATCTTCTCAAGGTACTTGGGTTTATGAAATAAGATACACCTAAATTAAAGCAATGGGCACACGCGCCAGCAAAGGCAGACGTCCATCCCCCGGACAACTCGTTACCAAGCCTACATCTCCAGCAACTTGCCCAAGATGTTATTGGCGTCCACCTTCTTATATTTGCTCGACAATGTCGTAGTCTCCTCCCAGTCGTCAGCAGTCTTCAGTTCATCCAAGGCCAGCTTAACCGTCGCCTTTCGGGCCTGCTTGGTAGCGTTGGTGACGAAGGAAAACACCTGTGTTGCGGGGAAGGTCTTCACCCCCAACGCCTTGAAGTCAGAATAATCCCAGGTAAGGGTCGAGGTGCGTTGCGACGGACTGCTGTATCTGACCACAGCCTCCCCAATCCTGCCACTGTTGCGTTCCGCCTGCCATGTAAACGACAAGTTGCCGTTCTTGACAGTGACAGGCACATTTGCGCCGGTTCCATCAAGGTTCACGGCAAACTTTGCCAAGTCGCCCTCTGTCACCCGATTGGTTCCAGGCAACAACAGTTGGTTCCAAAACAAGGCTTGCAGGGAATAGAAGTTCAGTCCGTTGTTGCGCAGAAAATCAAGCTGGTTATAGTCCCCTTTGACATACTGCTTATGCAACCTGTCGACAACCAGCACGTAATCGGGCGTAAACTCCAGCCTCCCCACCTCCGTACCGATATAAGGAACGAAGAGTTGGAGGCGAATGACCTTGTCACGCCGCATGCGCAACGCTCCCGGCACACTGACGGTCTTGCCATCCATGGTGGCTGTGAACGTGAGGCTACCCACAATGTTCTTGGCATACACTTTCCGGTCACTGACCTTCTGAACAAAAGCCAACTGCTGACCTGCAGCCTGCTTGCCCGCCGCCTGCGATGTGGCAACCTGGCCATTGTCCTTGACCAACGACTTCTTGGCGCCACACGAGGCAAGTGCCAAAGGCGCGCAAAGCGCCAGTATCTTAACGATGGATGTCTTCATTTCTCTTTCCTATATAAATTCATTTTTCGTGTCAGGGCGCTCTTGTCACCGCCGGCGTCAATGGCCTTCTGAAGGAAGTCAAGCGCCTTGCTCTTCTCTCCCACTTCCATATAGATATCGGCCGCATGCTCCAGGACCACGTCACCGATTGAGTCTTCAGAACTGTTCTTCAGTGTCGCGTCCATATAAATCTTAGCCTCCGCATACCGTCCCTGTTTGTAGAGAATCCACGCATAGGTATCAAGGAAGGTCGCATTGTTGGGTTCCGACTTCACCGCCTTGGCACTCATCTGCTCAGCCTTTTTGAGATCGCCCCCTTCTTGCGACAGGAAGTAAGCGTAGTTGTTGAGCGTCATGGCGTGGTCAGGCTTCCACTGCAGGCAACTGTCAAAGGCGGCATACGCCTTGTCCGTCTCCCCTTGTGAGTGATAGATCTCGCCCATGATGGCATAAAAGTCGCTGACGATGTCCGGATTGCTCTTGTCGTTGATTTCCGCCGTTCCCCGCTGGAAGGCATCGAGCGCGCCCTTGTCGTCCCCCTGGTAATAGCGAGCCAAGCCCGTGAAGTAATAAAAAGCCATTTCATCGGGGTTGTAAAGCATGCCCGGTTCGGCCAAGGCCGCAATGGCTTTCCAGTCTTGTGAGGCCCATTTGTTCTGAATCAGTTGGAACCGTGCCGACGCATTGTCAGGCGCGAGCCCCAGCAACCGCACCAGTGCCGTGTCGACCTGCGCCTCCGGCATTTTCTTCATTTGGCAATAGGCAGCCCTCATCTCCGCCAACGACACATCCTTGGGCACCACTTGGGCCATGCGGTCCATGAGGGACATGATGACAGAGGAGTCGCCTCCGTTTCGTTCATTTTCCTGGATGGCCTGCTTGAGGAATTGCGCACGACTGTCCTCAGGCGTGTTCTTGCCCATGAGGATGCGCTCCATCATCTGCCGTGCCAGCGAATCCTTGCCCGTTGAACGATAATAATCATACATGGAACTCTGCGCGTAGGTATTGTCAGGACTTTCCTTCAAGGTCTGCGCAAAGAGCTTATAAGCATCCTTCTGGCGCTTGTGCTGCATGAGCCAATTGCCGAGCATGACAGCGAAAGTCTTGTCGTTAGGGTGCTTGTCAGCCAGTCGCTTCAGTGTCAAGCAGGCGTTGTGATAGTCGCCCTTCATCTCAAAGACATTCATTTTGGCCAGTTCAAACTGGTCATCGGCCCCTTCGAGCTCCTCCATCTTGCCGATGGCATCAAGCATCTTGTCATAGTCCTTCTGTTGCTGGTACAGTTGCACAAGCACGTTGAGCACGTCACTACGGTCACGATTGTTGGCGAAGAGGCGCTCGTAGGCGTTGGTAGACTTGGCATAATCACCCATGCCGATGTAGAACTGCGCCACTTTCTCCTGATAGATACCATTACCCGGTCTCAATTCGGCCGCCTTCTCCAAGCATTGCAAGGCCAGGGTGTCTTGCCGCAACATCGACAAGAAGCGCGCCTTGAGGAAATAAGCCTCTGCCGCCTTGGGATTGATCTCCAGGCAATGGCGCAACAGGTCGAACGCTGCCGCATAATGGCCCTCTTCCTGCTGCCTCACGGCCTCCAGGAAGAAGTAGTCGTAACGGCGGCTGTCGTTGTAGCCCAGTGTGTCGGCCACCACCGTTGCCGTCATTGTCTTCTTTGCCTTCTTGCCAGGAGAGGGCATAGCCGCTCCGCCCATCGCCACGATGGCGAGGGCCAGCAACGTGATATTTCTGAACCTTCTGTACATTCGAGTCAAGTTCCCTCTATCATTTCACACCCGTATGCCCATAGCCGCCATCGCCCCTTTCCGTCTCATCGAGGGCACTGACCGGCTCAAAGTCGACCTGCTCATAGCGCGCCACGACCATCTGCGCGATACGCTCCCCGTCACGAATGACAAAGTCCTCACTGGAGAAGTTGACCAGCAACACCTTGAGCTCGCCTCGGTAATCGGCGTCAATCGTTCCGGGCGTATTGAGCACGGTGACACCATACTTCAGCGCCAAGCCGCTGCGGGGACGCACCTGCGCCTCGTAACCATCGGGCAAGGCTATATGCAATCCCGTGGGCACAAGCACACGCTGCATGGGGTGCAAGACGATGGGGTCCGACAGGTTGGCGCGGAGGTCGAGACCTGCGCTCTGCACGGTGGCATAGGCCGGGAGGGGCTGATGCCCCGTGTTGACTACTTTTATTTTCAGCATAACAGTTGCAAAATTAATAAATTCCGCCCACTTACATACTTTTTAATTATTAAAAAGGCGAAAAATGAAGAAATATCAAGTAACTTTGCCACATCAATCCACACCGCCACAACCACCTGTCGGCAGGGATCACGAAAAACTTAACGACATGAACTGGAACCAACTCATTTCCAACAAGCGTTTCGGGCAGGAGGAGCGCCATGCCCTTCGCCACGATGACCGTTCGGAGTTTAAGCGCGACGGTGACCGCCTGATCTACTCAGCGCCCTTCCGCCGCCTGCAAAACAAGACCCAAGTGTTTCCTCTGCCAGGCAGCGTCTTCGTGCACAACCGCCTGACCCACTCACTCGAGGTGTCGTCGCTGGGCAAGTCACTGGGCGACGACGTGGCCCGCCGCCTGACGGAGCTCCATCCCGAGCTGCGAGGCACACTGTTTGAGGAGATCGGGACCATCGTGCAGACTGCCGGCCTGGCGCACGACATGGGCAACCCACCCTTCGGTCACTCCGGCGAGAAGGCCATCCAGACCTACTTCACCGAGGGTCCCGGCTCACAATTGCGCAGCCGGGTGAGCGATGCTTTCTGGGCAGACATCACCCACTTTGAGGGTAACGCCAACGCTTTCCGCCTGTTGGTCCATCAGTTTGTGGGCCGGCGCGCCGGCGGCTACGTCATGACCTACGCCACCCTGGCGTCAATCGTGAAGTACCCCTTCTCCAGCCAACTGGCAGGCGCCCATGGCAAGTTTGGCTTCTTCACGTCAGAAGCGTCCAGTTTTGAGAAGATTGCCGATGAATTGGGGCTTATTCGCCTCTCCGCCCCCGGTGCTCCGCTACGTTACACCCGTCATCCGCTGGTCTACCTCATGGAGGCCGCAGATGACATCTGCTACGAAATCATGGACATCGAGGACTCGCACAAACTGAAGATTCTCTCCTACGAGGAGACGCGCGAGTTGCTGCTGGGCTTCCTCGACACAGAGACACAAGCCCACATCCTCCGACGCCTCGAAGACGAGGGCGTGACCGACCGCAACGAGCAAGTGGTCTACATGCGGGCCTGCGTGGTGGGCGCCTTGGAACGGGCCTGCGTCAACACGTTTGTGGAGAACGAGGCGGCCATCCTGGACGGCACGTTCAGCGGCAGCCTCATCAGCCACATCGAACCAGAGCTGCGCGACGCCTACCAGCGATGCGTGGCGTTGTCGCGCCAGAAGATCTATCGCAGCAAGCCAGTGCTCGACGTGGAGCTGAGTGGTTACAAGATCATGGAGACGCTGATGGAGACGCTCATCTCCGCCGCCATCCACCCCGAGAAGTTCCACTCCCAGCAGCTCATCTGCCGCTTCAGCAGCCAATACGCCATCGAGAGTCCCGACCTGGAGACGCGCATCATGGCCGTGCTCGACTACATCAGCGGCATGACCGACATCTACGCCCTCGACATCTACCAGAAGATCGAAGGCATCGCCCTACCCATTGTATAACCTCCCGAAAACATCCTAAACATCGATGAAACGGCGCATTTTCTTCAATCACAAGGAGGAGTTATGGAACAGCTGGAGCCACGCTGGCGGCATAGCCATCGGCGTGGTGTTTGGGGTCATCTTCCTCGTCTGGTGTTTTCGCGACGGCAACGGTTGGGCCACAGCAAGCATCATCCTCTATCTGTTCGGCATGCTCTGCTCCTACATCGCCTCCACGGTCTATCATGCGCTGAACGCCTGGTCACCCTGGAAGGAGCGTCTGCGCAAATGGGACCACGCCGCCATCTACTGGCACATTGCAGGTTCCTACTCACCCATCACGCTCATCTGCCTGCGCGACCAAGGCTACTGGGGCTGGACGCTTTTCTGCTTCATCTGGGCGGCAGCCATCGCAGGGACCATCGTCAGCTTTCGCGGGCTGAAGGGCCACAGCAACCTGGAGACTGTCTGCTTCGTGGCCATGGGGCTCAGCGTGCTGGTCGCCCTGAAGCCTCTGACCGACGCCTTGCCGACAGCCTCGTTCTGGTGGATCATCGGCGAGGGCGTCAGCTATATCACGGGTGCCGTGTTCTACAGTCTAAACCGCCGTCGCTTCATGCACACGGTGTTCCACTTCTTTGTGCTCATAGGTTCGGTCTGTCACATCATCGCCGTGTGGGACATCCTCATGAAGTACCTCTAATTGGCCGACAGAGACAACCATCCAAATGCCACAGGGCCACTCCCGCCAGTGCATGTCGCACCTTTGCGTGAGTGGCCCTGCGGTTGCCATAAAAAGATTATTTCGCCAACGCTTGGGACATCTTGTTAAAGTCACTGACAATGTCCGCCAGCAATGGATTGGAGTTGTCAACTATTATTGCAGCATATATCCCCTGTTCTTCGACTGTTGCATTTGCAGTTCGTATCGTATAATGCCGCGTACCATTGTACTCATCAAACCACTTTATAAAGAGCTTGGCTCTTGCCTGTTCTCGATGGTCGCTATTGTCACAAATATACAAAAGTACATTCTTGTTAAGTTCAAAAAAATTCTCAATGATAGCGATTATCGTTTTGCGGATTTTCGTATCCATAGAGCCATGACTGCCATTTTCATTGCTGATGCTAAATTGGTAACTCATACATCCCCCAATCTCAAATTCTTCTGAAAATGAGATGGCATACACGATGTGTTGGTTTGTTTCAAAAAGGTAATAGTCCGTTTTGGCTAAGTCATGATAGACTTCGTATGGAGCGTCCCTATTGATTTGTCCAATGTCAAGCCTATTCATACTTTACCAAACGTGGCCTTTAAGTCCACGCCATAATACTTTTTGGCCCCTTCTTCCATTTCCGCCTTATGCTTCAGCAGGAGTTTAAACTTCTTAATGGCATCTTCTTTAGTCATTTTCATATATCTACCATTTATGTTCACTTGCAAATTTACGCTTAGTTTTAGTAATTACAAAATAATTTATCAATATATTAGAAAAAAATGCCGCAGGGCCACTCCCGCCAGTGCATGTCGCACCTTTGCGTGAGTGGCCCTGCGGCTATTGGGGTAACATCTGAAAATCTACGATTCCATCGTTTCTTGAGTCTACAGCATCACCGTGTTGGGGCGTCCGGGAATGCGGAGCGCCTCAGGGTGCTCCTCCACGAAACTGTTGATGTGGCGCACTCGCTTCTCCTCAAAGATCTCATCAACAGCAATGAGGATGCCACTCTCCTCCACCTCGCCAAACTCGTGGTTGATTGCCGTCCCGAAGAATTTCATCGTCGGCGACAGGTTCATGTAAGCGTTGACCAGCGGCGGGATGTTGTAGCCCAACTGGCGCACATGACGGTTGAGTATGCGGTAGTCCTTGCGGAAGTCATCCTCACAGAATATCTCGCGCAACTCATCCTCGGGGGTCTCCAAAAGTACCGGTTCCATCGGGGTTACCAGTCCGTCCTTGTCTCCGAAGTGCTTGCGCAGGAAATAGAGAATCATGTCGCGCCCACGCCTGTTGAACGAAGGATACATGGTCATCTTTCCCAAGAAATACTTGCAGCGCGGATTGATGACCGTGAGAGCACCGAGACCGTCCCAAAGGTTGTCGAGCGCAAAGATCGACTTGCTGTTCTTGCGCACATTCTGGTAATCGACCGACACAAACGAGCGGCCGAGCTCCACGGTGTAAGGAGCATAGTCGCGCATGAACTCCTCGGAGAAATGGAACATGTGCGCCATGGCCACCTGAGGCTGTCCGTCCTCGTTGATTTTCCAGTCATCGCAAAACAAGTAGCGATAGCCTCCGATGATTTCCTCCGCCTCGGGGTTCCACACGATAAGCTGCCGGCAGCCATCGTCCATGAGGTCAAACTCATCGATGTCAACCGACTTTCCCGTTCCGCCTCCCGCCGTACGGAAAGCGATCTCACGCAGCCGTCCGATCTCGCGCATGACATTGGGCGAATCCTTGGCTGTGATGACATAAATCTCGTTGTGGCTCTTGTTGGTTGTCCGCAGTTCTCGCTCGGGCGTAAGCTCCGCCTTGAGAAGTTCCTTGCTGACAGGTTGGCAAATCTCTTCTTCCATCATACCATACTACATAATATCGGCCTACTCGCCTCTCTCCGAGGCCGGCCCTGCTTGTTCGTAAACCTTGTCTTCTACAAATTTTGCCCATTCCATCGGTGTCCGGCTCTTGTCGAATGTCTGCCAGGGAATGGGTTTCCCGATGACCACACGATAGTCCTTGCCCACGTTTTCATACATCTCGTCGACAAGGAAAAGCATGGCAATGTTGAGCTTCAGTCCCAGCTTCTTCTGCCACTTGGCTATGCGGTAGAACCGCTTGGAGTTTCGCCCGCTGAAATAGATGGGCACCACGTCGCGATGATACTCCACGCTCTTGGTGACAAACGTCTTCTTCCAAGGCAGGTCGTGTATCTTGCCGTCAATCATCCTCGAGTTGAGCCCCGCAGGAAACATGAGCATGTGATTGTCACTCTGGAAACCGGCCTCCACCATGCGGGGGAAGTCACGGCTCTGCTTGCCCGTCTTGTTGATACCGATGCTGACGGGGCGCAACCCCGGGAGCGAGAGCAAGAGGTCGTTGACCAAATAGCGGAAACGGCCGTCGTAATGGGTTCCTATGATAGAGCCCAGGCACACACCGTCCTCACCGCCCAGCGGATGATTGGACACGAAGGTGTAGAGCTTGCCGTCACACTTGTCGGGCAAGTTCTCCTCGCCCTCGATGGTGACGTTCATCTTCAGGTATTTCACACACTCGGTGAGCCACTCCGTGCCAGTCTTCTCCCGACTTTCCCACAGGAAACGGTTCACCTCGTCCTCATGCACGATACGCTTCAGCCAGCTCACCAGGAAACGAGGCACCCACTTGGCCTTGTCACCCATTTTGCCACGAAGAATCTTATCAATGTCGATGGTCTTTTCCATGCTTTCGCTAATCAAGCTAATCTACTAACAAGATGCAAAAATAACACTTCTTTTTCTAAATCAGTGCCTTTTGCCACAAAAAATCATCTTTTAATCAGAAATGCAACCGAAATGACACGTCCACTCGCTGCCAGAACCCCAACAGGCTGCGCTACCGAGCTTGCACCTCCCAACTCCAGACACAGGAATGGCCGAGCACGGAATAAAACGGACAATGTATATAAAAAAACAGCGATTATTTTCAACTTCAAAATATTTTGGCCGAAATACGCGAAAATACGGCACTTTTCATAATC
>ERZ808258.341-NODE-341-length-19795-cov-3.302786_pt1 | contig 19795 bp, 10 predicted proteins | sample MGYA00521280_ERZ808258 | MGnify/ENA primary metagenome ERZ808258 (study PRJEB31516, sample SAMN03275585) | gut metagenome | biome: mammalia-associated habitat; material: feces | host: Papio cynocephalus | place: Kenya | collected 2012-07-19 ...
AGGGCACTTACACAAGCTTCATAGTTAAAAGCTGCTATTCTGTTTTCAAAACTTTTGCTTAGTTGCTTAACGCAACCGCTCGAGTATATTACCGCTAAGCACCTACTCTGTCAAGCACCTACACGCAAAAATGTGCAAAAATTTTACGCAATGCATGTTAGTGCAAAATTTATAGCCTCGTTGATTAGTTCGTTATATCCCTCCTCGAAAACGTCGCTAACGCGAAAAGTTTTCTCCGGTGGTATAACGAACAGTTTGGCAGCTATAAATTTTATTTACGCCCGCCATAATAGCAAAGCTAATAATTAGTGAAGATCAAAATCATCTAAATTTAAGCTTTTGCTATTTTCTTCGATAGCGCTGACAATTTCAGCAGGTATGCCCTGTTTGGCGTTAGCCTCAACAGAGAAAGTAAGATTGAGCTCACAATCTTCCAAATTTACCAAGTCATAAACAATATTTTCCAAAATTTTCTTTACGACCTGATTACAGCAATTGGGATCGATCTTGCTTACAGAAGCATACAGACTCGTTTTGAGAGACTCGCTCTTTTCCGTTTCAAGAGGCTTTGTAAAATTGGCAGAGCTAGAATTAGAGCACGTAGCGCTACAATTTGAGGTATAGCCGCTGGCAATAGCCTTGAAGCTTTGTTGCTCACTTCTGACTTTCTCCGCTGCCTCTTCTTCAGCTTGGCGCTGCTGACGTGCTTTTTCTGCAGGTACCAGCAAATTGTCTAAACTAATAGTGTCAATCTTTTCTGCAAATTTTAAGTCTTTAAAATAGCCTTTTTCATCTTGGCTACTGGCTATAGCAAAACAGCCAGAAGCTGCACCTTCTTTAAGACAATCTTCTAAAACTTTATAATTAGCCAGCCTTTGCATGTAGCAATAAGTGCACAATTGGCTCCAAGCTTGCTTGACAGTAATAACTGAACTATCATCGTCGCTATTTCTGGCAAATAAATCCAACACTTCTTCGCGGAAAAAAATTGGATTCCATCTTGTAATTACAAGTTCGTCATCTTTCAGCTTACGCACAACTTTCTCAATAAGTTTGCCGCTACCTAAATTGTAAGGATGCCAAGTAATCTCCGTTTGTTTTTCACCTTGTTTGGTAGAAGGAACAAGCAACCAACGGTAGGTTTCTTTTAGGCAACTGTCAATATTGTCACTGTAAGTCTCAATTCTTTGTTTGACCTCTTTTTGCTGATTTTTATCTAAATTCTGCTCTTTATCTTCTTGAATTGATTTCCAAGCTAAATAAGTTACTACAGCAGATTTTAAGGTAGGATAATTGCCTTTATCAGGAGCTAAAAAGACCAACATATTTTGGTTGGTACGATTTCCGCTGCCTCTAGTTTTTAGTAAACTATCTAAAATTTCAAAAAGCTCACTATTTACAGCAGCCTTATCCATACTTGTCGACTCGTAGTTATTGTAGGCACAATTCAATCCTAAGATCACTAAACGGACATCAGAGCTATCGTTAACATCTGCAGAAGACTCAGGACAAATATGCAAACCTCCCAAAGGCTCTTCTTGATGCTGCGATTTGCGCAAGCGCGACGTTATTTCAGCTTGAATGTCGACAGAATCTATTTTACTCCCTCGCTCGCGAGCCAACTTTTGTAAAGTAGGATGTACGTCATACCAGTATCGCTCACTAGAGCAATATAAATAGGACGACTCTTCACGCAAAGCACTTAAAACATCATTAAAAGTGGATATTTGCTGTCCAGGCTGGACAGTTGCCAAATAAAGGCGCTTTTTATCTAGGCCGCGCACCCCTTGAGAGCCGACTTTAGGAGCGCTGCCTAACATGATGGCGCAAGCTACTTTTTGGGCCGCTTTAATTTGTTTGTAACGCCAATCCTTCTGATCTATTTTATAAGGTAGAGAATTTTTGCCATCAACGTCAGAATAGATAATAGAAGACCAACTCTCTCCGTCTGGAAGATACTTTACCATTTCGTCGCCGATATTTTTGTCACCGAAAGCTACTGTACCGGGCATAATCATGGGGCTAGGATCTTGATCTTCACTAAGCTTATGAATTAAAGCGGCCATAAAGCGCAACACTCCGCGTGTGCGCTGAAAGTTAGGTAAAGCGGCCCAATCATTGTACAAAATATCAAATAATTCAGGGTGGATAGGATAACAATCAAGCAACCGCTTGTCATAGTCGGCTTCTTTAGTTTCTAGCGGGAATTGCTCACTGTACTCGCTATACATAGCGGAGAAACTGCGGCAAATATTTTCTTTGGCATCTTCGTCAGCACATTTAGAGAAAAGGCGGCGACGCACTACTTCAAAGCCTTCTTGAGCTCCAATAGGTTTCCAAATAGACTCTACACGGCCAAAGTAATGCTCAATTGTTCTTAAAGCTTCGCGACCGCCCTCGCCCACTAGTTCTCTTTCTGATTCTGGCAAAGAAGCCACTACTAAGCTATTTTTACTAGCTTTCACCGCTTCGGTAAGCTCTTGCACAAAATTCATCAAATTTTCGAAAGTGCCGGCCGGAAGATCGTTTTTTTTATAAATTTTTCTTGCATAAGCAACCAATTCATCAATAAGAATTAAGCAAGGGCCGCAAGTATCGAAAATTTCGCACAAAGTAGAGCTACCTGGGGAAATGCTCTTTTGATCGCTCCCTTTAATTTTTTTGTAAAGTTCACTATTGCCAGAAGCTTTGGCCAATTGGTAGACCATTTCGCCCCATAAGGTTTTAACGGTAATGCCGGAAAAATCTGGTGGGCGCTTAGTGTCAGCTGGATTTAAAGCGGTACCAACCAAGACAGCTATATTTACTTTAGGTAATTGGTCTAAGCCAACTTCTTCTAAAATAGGCTTTAAAACAGGCAGCTTTTCCGCAGCAACTTTGCCTTGCAACATGTGGTACAAGGCCAGCATAGTGTGAGTTTTTCCCCCGCCAAAAGCTGTTTTCAGTTGAATAACCGGATCACCATCTTGTCCAGTTACTCTTTTAAGAGCTTGCACCAGCAACTTTTTCATACTCTCGGTAATGTAGGTTCTTTCAAAGAACATTACTGGATCTCGGTATTCAAAAGCACCTTTTCCGTCGGCAATTTGTTGTAAGTCAACAGCAAATTCGGCAGTTTTATATCTCCCGCTCACAACGTCTGGGTGAGGTACCATAACGTTTCGCCAGCTGGGTAAACAATTGCTAGTAACAGTATTATCCTTTTCACCCTCAGCTTTATTTACTGTCGCAACTTTACTTTCAACTTCGGCAGCGGGCGCTTCAGGGATGTTTTTTTGCTCGGGCGCATTTCTGTATCGCATATCGCGCAAAATTTCCCTGATTTTTTCGGCACTTTCATCATCAAAGATTTCGCACACTCTGGCCATAGTGTCCAGAGCCCGTTCCATGTCGTCATCTTTCATGGGGTTGCCGTTTTGGTGAGCAATACCATTGCGAGTATCTAATAATTCGTTGACATAGGAGCGATATCTTTTGCTTCCGAATTTCTGCCTAAAGACGTCCGCCCACTTTATATCAATAATTTTTAAGCAAGCAGCAAAATCTAGAGAATCTACCAATTCAGCATATTCTCCAGTAGCTGGCAAACTGTAATTAGATCGGCTCAAACTCTCTAAAACTACGGACCACCAGCCGCTTTGACCGTATACTTTTTCTAGACTTTGAGCGACAAAAGCAGCCAACATGGGATGCATAATGTTGAAAGCTTTAGTAATTACTACATTATTGTCTTCTTTAGTTTCCATGGCTGCTCTCCTTTAAAACATAGTGCCTTGATCGGCTTTAGCTTGCTTTTTCAAGCTGTCGGCTTTAGCGCTAATTTGTGACCAAGACATAATTAAAGAGTTGTAAGCTAAAGCGTCTTGGTTCCAGCCTTGGCGCTCGGCAATAGTATAGAGGCGATAGGCCAGCTCTTTAGCGTTGGTTGCTTTGGTATTTGTAGCTACAATTTGCGCACATTGGACTATGCCGCCTTCTTGTAAAGCTTTGGCTAGCTTCTGGCAAATTGTCCAGCCGCAGTCGTTGGAGCTAACTTTTAGTTCCATTTCTGAGCGATCTACTAAACAAACTTTGCCTTTTTCAGCTTTAATGACGTTGCCTTTTATTAAACTATCTAAAGAAATATTTTTGGCTTTAGCTAAAACTTCAGCTTCACCAAAAGGCAGCTCTTTAAAAGCATATTGAGAGTAAATATCTACACAAAAACGGCTAGCCGAATCGAGTTGGCCGCTTTGTTCATTTAGGCAAGCGTCAAGCTCTTGATTTATTAGTTGCAAAGCGCTGCGCACACTTACAGGCGTACCGTCAGCTTCCAAAACGGCGCTATATTTAGAGTAGACAGCCATACCTGGGCCAATAGCCGCTTGAGCTAAATCTACTGGCGCTATTTGGCTGCTTTGCAACTTCTTTAAAGCTGGTTGCAATTCACTACTAAGCTCAGTAACAAAGCGGCGGCGACTAATTGTGGACGCAGAAGCAGGACGTTTGCGACAAACTAGCACTATTGATGAAGCTAGAGCGTTAGCTTCAGAAGCTACTGAGCGATTGGCCATTTCTGTACTAATAGGCCAAGTGCCGGTAATAGCAAAGCCGACTTTGATAATGGCCGAAAGCATAGTTTCCCAACCGCTGGAAGAAGTAACTTTTTGGCCCGCTTGCTCTTTAGTTTCGCTTTGCTTGTAGGCGTAGTAAATAGTTACAGGTAATTTATCGCTGGCATATTGGTAAAGCTGGCGACAAGCTTGCGACATACCCTCTTCAAAAAATTCCTTAGCCTTAGCTTTATTGTTTTCATGGCGATAAGGTGTAGCAATTAGTTCTTCAGCTTTGGGAACAAGCATAGTGCGGAAAAGCTCGGGATAAACCGAACGCAAAGATTGGCGCAACCAAATATAAAAATAATCGGCAAGATCAGCATAGCCAATATTGTCATAATAAGGAGGATCAGTAGAGATCATTATCTGGCGCAAACCGCAGTCACTTTGAGCATCCCACTGTTTAGCTTCGCCAAAAGCTTCAACAGGCAAGGCTAGCAAACATTTAGTGATCCACTCCAGCATATTGTCAAAGCAACCAGAAGAACTACAAAAAGGATTACCTTCAGCATAATCCCAAGCCATGGGAATAGCTTGACGACCGAAGGTATTACGCATTTTTTCTCCAGAGGCATTCCAAGTACAAACTAAAGAATGATAGTCTGCTAATTTATCAATTAAAAAGGCTAAATAAACACTAATGGCTTGACTGTAAGCTAAAGCGCCTGCACCGCCTTTATTGAGCGGCACTTTATCATCTTCCCAACCAGCTTCTAAAGCGTCAGCTTCAGCCTGCTGCTGGGCTTCTTTAACTAATTGGCTAAAAGTTGTTAAAGCTGTTAGCTGGCGATTAGTAAAAAGATCAGCAAAAGTTATCATTCCATAATTTGGAGTCTTAAAATCTCTGGGGTTTGAAGGCAAAATGCTATTAGGAATATCTTCTGGCCTTACCACATCTGCCGCTTTTATTTGTTCTTCATCAGCATTTAAGTATATGCGTCTATTTTGGCCTTCCGCTACTACGGCTATTAAAGCAGAACCTAAACGGCCAGCTTGGCCTTCTTGGCGGATATATTCAAAAGGTACGTTGGCTCCGCAACATATACAGCGAGCGCCTTTTCTATTGACGGTACCTTCTAAAGGACATGGGCCTTGGCGCACTTGGTAAGTAATAGATGTACCGTCAACAATTGGTTCAACCCAAGCTTCGCGATCTTTTTTCTTAGAGAGGATAAAACTATTAACTAGCGGCATTTGACAACCGCAAGTGGGATTGGGACATTTGACGGTGCGAGCCCAAATCCAGGCAATAACTGTAGCTTCTCCGCCTCCATATTGGGCGGGCAATTTTACTTTAGGATAGAGTTGGCCTATACGTTTAAAGGCTTCATTTTTAAGCCATTGGCCATAATAACGGACATCTTGGGCTAAGCCCTGAGCGCCAGCGTAGAAGGTGCTGCGGCGATTAGCAGCAGCCCTTCTCCCCAGGCAGCAGCCCTTCTCCGCGATTTTGCGGATTAACTGGAGCTAATCCACAAAATCGCGGAGGAATTTCAATCATAGCTTTATTGATAAGTACGGCTACAGGATTAAGATCGTGAGCATGAGCTTCTAAGGGAATAGAGCCGCCACCAGCAAAAGGATCTAATAAAGCTGGTGGATGATTTTCGGTATATTTTAATATTTCGGCTTTAGCTTCTTGTAAAACCTCTTGATTATTGGCATTTTCCCATTCTACAAGCTTTTCCAAAATAGCAAAAAGGCGCTGCCGCTCTTTCTGTTGCTCAACTTCAGTGGGGAAAAGCTCCGGGTGCTCTGAAGGATCGTCAACTAAACTAGACCAGATAACCGCTCTAGCTGTAGCTGTGGGCTTACGCGACCACCATAAATGGAGCGTAGAAGGATGGCCGTGACGAATCGATTTTTCGCGAGCGGAAGCTTTATTTATGGCTTCCAAAGGCAAAGCCACCTCAATTAGTTTTTTCTTATACATGCTCTATCCTTAGTCTTGATAGACAATTTCTGCATAACGCAAAAGATCGTCTATATTGTAATTGATACTAGTTGCCGAAATATCGGGAGCTTGGACAAAAGGCCGCTTTAAATAAACGGTCTTAGTCTTATTTCCATCTACTTCGACTATAGCTAAAATAAATTCTTCAGGCTTATTTAGGCCAGTTAAAATTTCATTTTTAGAAACAGTAACTGTAGCTGCCCCCGAAGCACGCCCTTTTACTTCTATAAAGCGCAAGCTCTTTCCATTTTTTGAGCTGGCCACAATTTCCGATTCAATATCGTAACCACACTTGGCAGCGCTTACATCTTTAGGCAAGTTGCCTAAGCTCTTCTCAATATTTATTACCGCTTGCATAGCTAATTGCTCAATTTGCTTTTTATTATGAGCAACTAAAGGCTTCGCTTCAGCGTAACCATTCAATTTATACAATAAACCTTGAGATACTACTAGAGCGCCACTAACAATAATTGGAGGCGCAAAACTAAGGGCCGCTTCCCTAACCAATTCTTGTAAACGCTTTTCTTTTCTAGCTTGCAATAATTGCATTTGCTCTTCAGCATAGCGAAGTTTACTATCGGCATTAGCTTTACCATTTTTGGCGTCTTGAGCCAATTTAACGCTCTCACTATCGTAATAGCGAATTTCTTGATTTAAACGCTTCTCTACTTCGCGTTTAATCTTCTTAAACATAGGCTCGCGCTGCTGTTCTACTTCAAGTAAAAGCTGCGGCGCTATCTCTTGAAGAGCATACTCTTTAGCTCGTTTGGCTAAATCATCATGCAACCAAGCTTGGGTCTTTATATAATCAATAATTAAAGCCTTTTCTATAACGCTTGGCTCAGCATAATCTAAGTAAGGAGCAGCTCCAGCTTTACCAACGTTACCTTCGCGATCTATTTCTATAAAATCAAACTTTTTAGCTAAAACTGTAGCCGAATCGTCTATATTTTGGCCATCATTTACAATTGTATTTTCAAGACAAGTTAAAAGCTTTATATTTTCACTTTCATCATGACGATCAACTAAAATAGCACCGTCAGCCAATTCTTTTTGCCATTGCTGGCAACTTAAACCAACTACAGCTTGCAAAAGTGGATGCTCTAAATTAACTAAGTCTGCCTGAACTTGGTTAGGTATATTTACTAATTCTGAAGCAAAACAAATACGCTTATAATGGCGAGCTAAACTTTTGGAGCTTTGCCTAGCATAATTATAAATTTCCGAAGGCACATGCAATATTTCATAGCGCCCTCTTTCAGCTTGATTGCCGACAACTCTAAAGCGGCCTTTAAGTTGAGCAAAAGCTTGGAGAAAAAAAGCCTCGATAAAATAAGGCTGAAGCTGGCGAATTTTAGCTCGTTCCAAGTCTTTTTTAATAGCATAAACTTGTTCTGTAGCCAAAATATCTTCAGTCAAAGCTTGCTCTTGAATAATTTTTTGCAATTTTTCAGTAGCTAAAGAATTATCGATTATTGTATGCCAACAATTTTCGATTGCAGAATCATTTTGGCGTATAGCTTCAATAAGCAATTGGCGCAAAGATTTATTGTCAAAATTGATTTTACCCAAAATATCAAAGACTTGACCGCCTAAAGCGGCTTTTTCTTCTTCCAATTTAGCTAAAAGGCGTTCAAAAACTTGACCTTCGCGAGTTTGTATAGCAACTAAATTCCATAAGTGACAAACTTTGCTCTGCCCAATACGGTGAATGCGGCCAAAGCGCTGCTCTAAACGGTTGGGATTCCAAGGTAAATCATAATTGATCATAAGGTGAGCGCGTTGTAAATTTATACCTTCGCCGGCTGCGTCGGTAGCTAAAAGGATATAAACTTGCTCTTCTTGCTTAAAACGCTCTTCAGCGCGGCGCCGTTCGCTACGGCTCATACCTCCAGCAATAATTGCTACACTATCAGTATTACCTATAAGATTAGTAATTTTGCGCTGTAAATAATTTAAGGTATCGCGATGCTCAGTAAAAATAATGAGCTTTTCTTGCTGACCATTTGTAGTAGAAAAAATGTCGGTCTTATCTTGCAATAAATCGGATAAAGCCGCCCATTTACTGTCAGTTCCGCTATAAACAAGCTTTTTAGCTTCTTCTTCCAATCGGCATAAAGAGGCAATCTCAGCTTCCAATTCTTGAGCGCTTCGAGCGGCCGAAACTGAGCAACTTAAATTATCTTCAAAATCATCAAGATCGGCGGCGCTCAGTTCATCGTCATAGTCGTCGACAATTTTTTCACCGGCGGCAGCATTTAAAGCACAGCGCTCCAGCAAACATTCTTGCAATTGTTCTTCTAAGCGCTGGCGACGGCGGCTTAAAGATTGATATATCGCTTCAGGAGACGAAGCCAAGCGGCGTTGCAAAATAGTTAAAGCAAAACCTACTCTATTTTTGCATTGATCGTTGAGCTTTTCCGCACGATTAAATTCGCAGCGCACATATTCAGTTACGTGTTCATAAAGGCTAGCTTCAGCTCGAGATAGGTTATACTGTACGGTATGAGCCACCCTTTCGGGGAAAAGCGGAGTACCGTCAAATTTGAGCAACTTCTCTTTAACTAAGCGGCGCATTAAATCGGAAACATCTGGAGCTTTTTTAGCATTTAAGCCGTGATTGGCTCCTTCAAAGCGATCTGGATCGACTAAAGACATAAAAAGTTGAAAGTCTTCATTTTTGCCATTGTGAGGTGTAGCCGTCAGTAACAAAAAATTGGTAGCCAACGTGCGCAACAATTGCCCCAATTTAAAGCGACCAGTGCGATATATTTTTTTGCCAAACACAGTGGCCGCCATTTTATGGGCTTCGTCACAAACAATTAAATCCCAACGTTTAGCTTGGCTGAGCATATTTTGCAAAGCGCTGTTTCTAGCTAATTGATCGAGGCGAGCAATACAAAAATTGAGGCTATCAAAAATATTGCTGCTACAATTTTGTATTTTTTCGTTGGTCAAAATCTCAAAATTTAGGTTAAATTTGCTAGCCAACTCCTCTTGCCATTGCTCAGCCAAGCTGCCGGGAGAAACGATTAAGCACCGCTCTAAGCTGCCGCGCAAGAGTAGTTCTTTAATAAAAAGGCCGGTCATAATAGTTTTGCCGGCCCCAGGATCGTCAGCTAAAACATAATGCAAAGGCAAGCGCGGCAGCAGCTCTTGGTAGACAGCCGAAATTTGGTGGGGCAAAGGCTCAATAGCTGAAGTGTGCACTGCTGCATAAGGCTCGAAAAGATAAGCAAATTTAAGGCGGTAAGCTTCAGAAGCCAACTTGAAAAGTCGGCTGTCAGCTTGAAAGTTCCATTGTTGCTCGCTCTTATACTCCAAACTAGCCAACTTAAAGTGCTCCACAAAAAAAATCAGCGCCAAGCGCTGCGCCATATTTGTTTGCAGCCCAAGCAAAATATCCTAGTCTAAAAATAGTACATCAAAAGAAACTTGCAAAAATGTATATTTTTTATGCTTTACATGTTATTGCTAAATTTATAGCCTCGTTGATTAGTTCGTTATATCCCTCCTCGAAAATGTCGCTGGCGCGATAAAGTTTTCTCCGGTGGGTATAACGAACATTTTGTGGCGGCTATAAATTTCATTTTAGGTAAGTGCAGATTTTATGCTGCGCCACACAGTATAGTTACACTCGTAGTTTTTAACCAGCAGGCGGAGACAGCGGTGATGGAAGGCGAAGAATATTGGCCGAAGCTTTTAGCTCGGCCAGTTCGAGCCTGGAAGAACCGCTGTTGGAGCCAGCCAACATGAACACGAGCCCGCAGCCATAACTTATAGCGAAATTTTTTCACCATATCGGTAGCGCAGGCCTCTGGCCGTTAGGCCAGTCAGCCGGAGCGTAGATATGGTAAAAAATTAAGCTAACACTATATAGCTAATGGGCGGGCGGAACACTATTAGCGTCTCTGCAATGAAAAATTACGCACAACAAACAAGCAAGCAAACAAGTGCAGAATATTAGTCACGTTGATTGCGTTTTGTATAAGCAAAGCATCCTATAAGCAGCAAAGCATAAATAAGCACTTGCCAATCACCTAAGCGAGCGTAAAGTGTTAAAGCGCTGTTAGGTACGACATAATCGACCATAATATTTTTTTCGTTGATAGCTGACTCTTGCTGAACACGACCGTATTTATCGATAAAACCAGAAATGCCAGTATTACCTACCGGAAGAACAGGACGAGCTAATTCTACAGCACGCATAATATCTATATCAAAATGGCCTGGTAATTCGGCAGTTTCTTTAAACCAAGCGTCATTAGTAGGTGCAAAAAGCACCTCAGCACCTTTAAGCACATGTTGCCTAGCTACCCAAGTGCACATCGACTCAAAGCAAATAAGCACACCAACTTTATGGTCTTTAACTTGCAAAGCACAGCTTCCCTCACCAGGCTTATAGTTCATAACTAACTTAACGCCGGGGATCCATTCTGGCCAATATTCACGCCCTGGTAAGTACTCACCGAAAGGTACGATGTTCCATTTATTGTAGCGTTCGCGATAAATACCTATATTATCCCAGGTACTAATGGCATTATAAGAGCCATTGTCTGGAGCACTCTCAATAGAACCAACTGAATACCAAGCGCGATTGCGACGGATAAGGCGCCTCATCTGACGTCTATAATAATTATCATCTAAGAACTGACGATACGGAACGGAAGTTTCCGGCCAACCTATAATTTCGGCGCCTTCTTTTATAGCTTGGCGGCTGGCTTCACCTAGAGCTTCAAAGTTTTCGTCAGCAAAAAACGGATGGAAGCGTTTTTCTTGCGGAATGGAAAGCTGAATAAGGCCCCACTTTACTGCACCAGGTTGTTTAGCTTGCTCAGCTAAAGACGGAGCTTGAAGCAAAGTTACCGTACCCCAGATAATAATAAAAGCCCAAAGCGAAATGCTTACATAAGCCCAGTTTTTTATTCCACGATGCATATCATGGTCGTCAGTAGACTTGTTATCGGCACAAACTTGGCTTTGTTCTTGTTGGACAACTTCTGCAATTTCAGAAGCAAAGATGCGGCGATGAATGATACACCACACAATTTCTGCCAAGCCAACATTTATTAAAGCTATGGCAAAGCTTAAGCCCCACATTCCCCACAAACTGTTAGTTTGTAATAGTAAAGGTACTCTAGCTAAAGCGATTGACAAAAAGGCCCAATCCATGCCGAAGACCCCTACGGTTTGTAAATACTCAGCTAAAGTATAAAGTGCGGCTAAACCGATAGCATAAAGGCAAAAATTGGTTTGCTTGGAGCGCAATTTTACAGCCAACCAAGCTACAAGAGCTGGAATTATAGCTTTTTCTATGGCTAAAGCTATAGGAGCTCCCCAACCAAAAACTTTCAACCAATACATGGAAATAACATGGAGGACAAAACCAAAAGAAAATCCCAACGCTAAAGCTTTTTTACTTTCTTTTATAGTAATAATTCCCAGTAAAAAAGGTACTAAAGCCACAAAAACTAGCGGCCGACAACGCACAAATGGGAAACACAAACTTAATAAAACACCAGATAAAGCGCCTAAAATTGCTGCGCTAATATAACTATTACCTGACAAAATTTTTTGCCCAAAACTATCAGCTTTACCTTTTGCCTGAGCGTCAGGAATTGCCTTATTTTCTTCTGATTTGGTCAACTTGCATGACCTCCATTTTTACCTGTACAAAATTGATTTTCTGTGAAATTATGACTAGCGGCCACATTTTCTCTTGCCTCCAGAGCTATCCTCTTGTCAAATTGTTGAGGCTACTGACAAGGATTTACCCTTACACGAAAAAAAGATTTTGTCAGCCTTACGCGAATAAGGCGCGGGTTTTCTCTATTTATATTTTTCGTGGTGGGTAAAAATCTAAAATGCTTAACAAATCGGCGATTTTAGGCGGAGCTTTGACCTTATTTTTGGGCGGAGTTGTAGTACTAGGTGTTGGCGGTTGTGCTTCCGATACTGGCCCAAAGTATTCGTCTATTCCCAATAGCAGCGGTTCGTCTTGCTTGCGTTTTACCCTTACGGTCAATCCCAATGGAAAGATTGATACCGAAGGTAATGGCTTTTACGCAATTTTACTCAATTCTACCGGCAGTACCATCGAAGTAACAGATTCCGACACTTTTACCGACTTTATCAGATTCGACGGTATCAATTTCGACTGGTACACCCGCCAAGCAAATTTGCCTAACGCTGGCTTTACTTTCTATCAAGTTGGCAGTCTCAACCCCGAAGGCTCAATCAGTTCAGATGGCCGCAGTATCAATATATTGCTTGATACTTACGATTCTAACACTTACCTAAATCAATATATTGTCAATTCTAACTTCTCAGCTCAAGTAGTTACTACTGACAATACAAGTGACGCTTATTTAGGCCGTGTAATAGACTTCATGGGCGATGACTTAAATTCCAACAGTTTATATACTTTAAGTATAGATAAGCTGTATGGCGTAATTAGTCCCCGTCCGTCTTTGTATCCCAATGACTACATAAATGACTGGATTTCTCACAACGATTTAGACGCAGCTTTCCCCTATGCCAATTTTGACATAGATACTTTTGAAATTTCGATAAGCTATCCTGACGAATGGTGATAAAATAAACCAACTTAGAACAAAGTTTGTCAGTCTCTTTTCTTTGAGTACATGTAAAAAAAACTTACGAGCAAGGAATAAATTAAAATTATGAATTTAGGAGCGTCTTCCGGCAAATATCTGGCGGCAGCGGCTGCCGTCGTGGCTTGCAGCTTAGTTTGTGCTGGCCAAGTTTCAGCTCAACAGCCTGATGAGACCGCTCCAACTCCCCAAAGCTACCAATCACCGCAAAATGGTTCGTTTCTCAATCCTTTCAACACTCTTTTGCCTCGTTTGGAACGCTTGGAAGATGCTCAGCAGCAGACAAAAAGAAGCTACAATGTAGAAGGTTTCGTTGGCGGCTATGGCCGTTTTTTTGCCCAATCCAACGATAATGGCAACGCTTTTACTGGCCAAACTTCCACCGACAATAGTTCATCTTATGCCAATTATTACGGAAACTACCAAGATGGAAGCGAAAACGGAAATACCTTGCGCGTATCTTTCAACGCAAGTAATTCTGATACAAACGAAGTAGATAGCGACATATCGACAGAACAAGCGGAATTTAACACTCCTGTTCACTTAATTGCCGATAAAGTGACGGTTACAGAAGATTCCATCAAAGCTGAAGGCAACGCCTCCATCGACGTTATGGGTGCCCGCATGCTTTGCAATTATTTAGTTTTAGATAAAACTACTGGCAAAGTTACCGCTGTGGGCGAATGTATCGTTTATTGGAACAATAACTTTGTAGCTGCCGATTGGCTTACTTACGATCCCAACGGCCAAGTTACGGTAATGCATAACGTAACTGGTCAGGGCCACGATTTTTCTACTAACGAAAATAGCAATATTGACGGAGATGTCTTCTTCTGGGCCGATACTTTGCAATGGACTAAAGAGAAGATGGTACTTACCGATTCTACTTTTACTACTTGCGACAAACCTACCGACGAACTAGATTACAAATTTGTCTCCAAATATGTAGAAATTTATCCTAATGATAAATTAGTGGCCAGCAATACAGCCATTTATTTAAAAGATAAACGCCTTTACACTATGCCTACTATGAATGTTCCCTTGGACAATCAAAGGCGAGCTCAAAATTCTATTATCCCGCAAATTGGCAGCAACTCTGTAGATGGATGGTTTGCCAGAAATACTTTTGATTACGTTTTTAATAACGATAATTACGGTCAAATCTTGCTTGACTATTACAGCAAAACCGGTATTGGCACCGGAATTAAGCACTACTATACTTTGGGTGGAAAAGGTGGAGGCGATTTTTATTACTATCGCCTAAATGGCGATAAAATCAACTCGCGCTACGATTTAAGTAGCAATATCCATTATGATTTTGATGATAAAACCAGGGTTTCTTGGGAATTTTCTTCTAATAGATCTGAAACTCCCGGTTTTACCAGCGAAAGTCGTATCAATTCGCTCTTCAGCTTCCAACACAAGGATGAGCGCCAGGATTTGCATTTTTCGCAAAACTATAATACTAAAGGCAGCGAAAGCACCAACAATACTTGGCGCAGCTATTATAGTTTGCAACTCACTCCGGAGCTTTCTACTACCTGGAAAGCTGAAATGTCTACTATTTCTACAGCTCATCGTACTGCCGATAGATTCCATTATCAAATTGGCTTGCGCCATACGAGCGAGCTTTTTGATAGTGAGTTGCAAGTAGAAAATACTAATGGCAGTCGCAATTATAGCCTTAACCGCAATCCGGAATTTACTTTGCGCTCTCACCCTATTTTTATAGGCGACGTTCCAGTGCTTACTTCCATTAGTTTAGGCCACGTTACCGAATCGCCCAGTATGTATTCTACTAACCGCTACGATTTGCGCTTCCAAATTCCAGATCAATCTTTCGAATACGATTCAGGAAGGTTCTTGGCTGGCGCCGGTTTTAGGCAGCTTTTCTATGGTAATGGACAAAGTATGTATTCTTTAGCGGCGCGTTTAGGCTGGATGCAAGAATTAGGCGATGTGGGTACTTTGCGTTTGGATTATAACTGGCTCAACCCACGCGGAGAAACTCCTTTGCAATACGATCATATAGTAGGATATGAAAACCTTACTGGCGGTATCGAATTCTTTAAGGACGATGTTTTCAATTTCTCAGTAGTCAGCGGTTATAACCTTAAGACTGATCAATTCCAGAATGTTACTCCGCGTTTGCAATTTCGTCCCAATAACAATTTGCTTATAGGGGCTAGTTGCAGCTACGATCCGCGCTCCCATTCTTGGAGAAATTTGGATACCAATTTGCGTACTAGATTGTTCGATGGTTTGTATGCCAGCCACTGGAGCGTTTACGACTTATTCAACCATCGCTTTACTTATCAAGACTACCAACTCGATTATGAAGCTCACGACTGGGTTACTAGCTTAGTTTATCGCAGTGTTCAAAACGAGCTTTATTTTCAGTTTAGCTTGAAAGCCTTCCCTATGCCCGATGTTACTATTGGGCCCAACTACACTAACGAAATTATTCCTAAAAATAGGCGCAACGCTTTTGTAAAATAATTAGATAAACACAAAAGCAAAGAAAAAAGAAAAACTCCCCTGATTATTCGTTTTTTCGTTTTATCGAATCTTCCAGGAGAGTTTTCTTATATAAACAACTGTATTAACTTATTACTACAAAATTTAAGCTTGCAAAGCTAAATAATTTTGCACATAATCTTTTACGCCGTCTTCCAAAGAGGCAAAAGGCTCGGTGTAGCCTGCTTCATGCAAACGTTTAGTATCAGCGCAAGTGTAATATTGATATTTGCCTTGCAAATAATCAGGCATTTCTATATAGCGAATGTCAGCCTTTTTATCCATAGAAGCAAATACAGCATTTACTAAATCATTCCAAGAGCGAGCTATGCCGCTACCACAATTAAATAAGCCATGCTTTTCTCTATGCTCAAAGAAATAGAGCATAACCTTTACCGCGTCATCGACATAGACAAAATCACGAAGCTGCTGGCCGTCTTTATAATCAGGATGATAAGACTTAAATAACTCTACGTAGCCACGCTCTAAAATTTGATAAAAAGCTTTGCAAACTACTGAACGCATGCTGCCTTTATGATCTTCATGTGGACCATAAACATTGAAAAACTTCAGACCGACCAAATTTTCTTCATATAAGCCGTTGCGCAAAGCCCATTTGTCAAAAAGATGCTTGGACATGCCATACATATTTAAAGGCATATATTTAGGAACCATAGCTGGATCATCGCTGTAGCCAAGTTTACCATTGCCATAAGTAGCTGCAGAAGAGGCTAAAATCATAGGAATTTTGCGATCCGCTGTCCATTGAGCAAGCTTCTTAGTATAGCGATAGTTATTTTCCATTAAAAAGTTAGAATCAGTTTCAGTCGTGCTGCTGCAAGCGCCCAAATGGAATACAGCTTCAACTTGAGAAGTTAAGGTATTAGAATCTACCAATTTAATAAAAGCTTCTCGATCTAAATAGTCAGTAAATTCCAAATGACCAAAATTGCGCCACTTATCGGTATTATTCAAGTGATCGACCAAAAGAAGATTTGTATACCCTTTTTTATTCAAAGCTTCAGCTAAATTGGCGCCAATAAATCCTAAAGATCCAGTAACAATTATCAGCTTATCCATAATTTTTATTATTTGTTTACTCCTGCTAAAAACTCGGCGAACATTTTTATCAAATTGAGCTAAAGCCCTGCCCTGCTTTTAGTCAAAATAGAGTGAAAACAGTATAAGCCTTAAAAATAGCCACCTTTAGAAGGTTCTTATGGCTATTATGCGAAATTCAGACAGCGAAAGCTATTTGTAAAAAATAGTCAAAAGTGCATTAGGAGTTTTTAGGTTATGCAACCTGTGCAAATGAATCCCGCTTCTCTTAACGCTATTACCGGCTCAACGGCCATGGCAGCCCCAACTGCAACTGAAGCTCTCAGCAACGCTTCAGTCTTGGGGATCATGAGCGGAATTACTCAAAAGCTGGTCAAAAAAAGTAACGGTATAAATAAAAGTTCTTCTGTAAGCGTCAGCTCCTCCGTGCCCATTAGCGTAGCCTTGAGCGAATCTATAAATAGTATTATGGTTATGGATACAAGTACGCCCCAGGAAGAATGGATGCAAGACATAGCCTCTTCCTCAACTCCTCAAAATGAAGAGATGCACGCTATGCAACAAAGCTTCCAAAAAAGCCAAGAAGAAATGAATGGACGAGTGTCCTCTTTGGGAGTACCTATTCCCGGCATGGCTTCCGATGATTTGCAACAACTTATGCAATAACGATATTTTTTCGCCTTTTTGTTTCTGTTAAATGCTTGGAATGGAAGTTAAAATATGATTGGTTACGACACTACTTTAGAAGGAAATACTCCGGAGACTTTGTTGCCCCAAGATTTGGTTACGCCTTCAGAAACAACCAATCGCCTTATCTTACTTTGCGTAAAAGTATCTAAAAGGAATGCTAATCCACGCGCTTTGGGCATAGTTTTAGAAGCCTATATAAAAGAGTTGCTCACTTCTAGAGACAATTTCCAGAAGCAAACTGCAACTACAGCTCAAAGTCCTATTCCAGCTTTAGCCCAATCTGTAAAAGATGTAATTGATTCATTTCAGCAATATGCAAATATTATAGCTGGGGTGCGCTCTTGGTTTTCTTCTCCGACTAACTATCCTTTAGAATCGGCCCCGGAACAAATTTTTGAGGGATATGCCGACTTACACAATAGCTTATTAGCCTATGAGTGGAACTATCTTTGTCAGGGAGATAATCCCCATCCAGCCATCAATTTAATGGAAAAAGTTATCCAAGCTACCAAGCAAGGAGCTATGGATGATGATAGACTTAGTGAGATTTTTGATCGCCTTTGGGATCATTTTGCCAATAGCTTAGATACATTTGAAAAAGATAACGATTTAGCCAGACGCAATCGCGGTAGTAGTGCTATTCGTCAAATTATGGCCGGTATCCAAAGTATGGATACTTACTTTCTGCAATATGATCTTAATGCCTTAGACGCTGGCTTTGTTAAGTTTAGTGAGGGTTGCTTACTATTAGTTGAGCTTATGCAAGAAAGTACTGGCGAAGCTTTAGCTGATAAGCCCACACCTTCTCCGCAAGTAAACTGGGTTATTCACGCTGCCCGAGCTGTACTTTCCGGTTTAGACCCCAACATCTTGGAGCGAGCTCAGTCTTGGTTTGAGCCGCAATTAGCTGAGAGTTATTTCCGCTTCGAGCAATGTGCCAACCAAGCTTTAGAAAGCTCTCCACGTTTGGCTGAGCAAGTTCCCATTGCTCGCGATGGTTTTGATCGTTTAAATCGCGCTTTGCCTCTTTTGCGTTTAGGTATTACCAGGCGTCCGCTATTGCATAAAGCTATCCAATACTTGGAAGATGGCGCTGATCTTATTTGCCAAGCCTGGACTGTCTTTACCAAGTTTGAAGAGGAAGCCAGTAGTATCAGTTGCTTACATTGTGGTTTTGAAAATAAAGCCTATTCTAAAGTATGTGATCGCTGCGGAGCTCGCTTGGTACTTCCGGCTGGATATCAAGATCCACAAGAAGGAGCAGCCACAGTTACCAACTACACTAGCCAAGGAGAGCCAGAAGAAACCGACACTTCTGACCATTTGTCCAGGCTTATTGAAGCTTGTGATGCCGTTAAATTTGGGCGTATTGCCAAGGCAGAATTTGTCAACGTTTTGGCTTGGGGTAAGCAATTGCTTCGCTCTGCCTCGACCAGCTTAAGTAAGCTTCCGCCTTCCAGCGATGATCCCAACATAAACAAAGCGCTTCACAGTTTGCGTCAAGGCGTAGAAGAATTTAGACAAGGTATTGATGAAATGCAATGGTGGGCCGATACTGGCGCCAACTCTCATTTGGATATAGCTTCACATATTCTTTTGCAAGCCTATACCCACTTTGTAGAAGTGCAAGAAATGGCTGGAAACTAGCTCCAACAATTCCTTGCAATTACAAGAAGCAACTAGGCTTTACTCATTCTGCATCCTAAAGCAATCGAATAGAATTTAGATTCTTCTGAGTCGGCTCGGCTGGTCAAAATGCATGGCACATTAGCTCCAGCGACAATTCCGGCCACTTTTGCTCCAGCTAAAGTGGTGCAAGCCTTGTAAAAAGTATTGCCAGCTTCTAAACAGTGAAAAATTAATATATCGGCGCTACCTTCAACAGCTGTATGCACATTTTTAGTTTGACAACTCTTGGGCGAAATAGCCACATCTAGAGCTAAAGGGCCATCCACAATACAAGTACCGAGCTGACCACGTTCTCCCATTTTAGCTAAAGCTGCCGCCTCTACACATGAAGCAATTTTAGGCAATACTTTTTCAGTGGGAGCAATTACCGCAACTTTAGGGATTTCCACACCAAACGAATGGGCAATTTCTACGGCATAACTAATTATCTTAGCTTTAGTATTTAAATCTGGAGCCGGAATTATGGCCGCGTCACCAGCAAAAAGCAACTTATTATGTGAGCTTATGTACTCAGGGATTTCCAAACAAGTGATATGGGTAAGCACATTACCTTTAGATAAAAGGCCATGCTCTTTATCTAAAATTATATGCATATATTGATCAGTATTGATTAGCCCTTTCATGAGCACATCAGCTCGGCCTTCAAAAACCATGTCGCGGGCAATAATGCCTGCGCC
>ERZ808258.344-NODE-344-length-19690-cov-3.406926_pt1 | contig 19690 bp, 13 predicted proteins | sample MGYA00521280_ERZ808258 | MGnify/ENA primary metagenome ERZ808258 (study PRJEB31516, sample SAMN03275585) | gut metagenome | biome: mammalia-associated habitat; material: feces | host: Papio cynocephalus | place: Kenya | collected 2012-07-19 ...
TCCTAAAGTTGTTGTTCCCGCCCACATAGCTGCCGCTTTAAAAATTTGTGGATAGATGGAAGAACTGGGAGCTATGTAGGAATCTTGCATACGCAAAGCGGCTACTTCAGCTAAGTGCTGATTTTGAAAAACGGCCATGCCACCGCCCAAGGTTGTGAAATTACTAGTTAAAGCAAATGAAAAGATTGCGGCATCACCGAAAAAACCTACTTTTTGGCCGTTTATAGTAGCTCCAAAACCTTGGGCGCAATCTTCAATTACAAATATGTTTTTGCTTCTAGCTATAGCGGCTAGCTCTTCTGCTGGAGCTGGACAACCGTACATGTGGGTAATAATAATAGCCGAAACGCCTTCCCAATCTTCATCTTTGATAGTTTCAGGCCCCATTACCCAGCTGCCCTGACGGATATCCACTAAGTGCGGTTGTAGGCCAGCGGCAATAATAGCGGCAGGTACGGAGTGATGGGTCCAGGCCGGGATCATTACTTTAGAATGGGGAGCTAAGTTTAGACATTGTAAAATAAGATATAGAGCACCCCTAGCCGAACTCATATAAATGGCTTTTTTGACGCCTATATGTTCGGCAAATTTATTTTCAAATTTTTCTACTTCGCTGTTTCTGGCTTGGCTTATTTCGCTGACAAGCCATTGAATATCTGTAAAATTTAAGGCCAAATCGAACCTAGGAATGGGCCATCCGTTTTTGAAAATACTGGACATTTTTGCTGTAAATTGACTAACTCTATTTAGTTCAACTCTGCGATAGCTCCGGTTTGGAGCCGACAGTTATTGGCAGAAAAAGTCAATTGTTCCTTTCTAAAAATTAAATTGTCTATTTTGTGCGTTGTCGGCAAAAAGCGAGTAACTGAAATTTAAAAACATCTCCCCTGGCCGGATTTAGGAAATACCAATTAACTTCCTTCAATACGAATTATACTTAAGTATTAAAACTATCTAACTGAAGAAAATGTTTGGCCGTTGTATTTGACAAACTATTATATGACGACCCAAACAATACACTCTCTGTAATAAAAGTTACGTTATAAGTCTAATTCACTATCTTTTGCGGGGATTCTCTGCATTTTAGATTGTGAAGAAATATTATAAATTTTTAACATTGCGCCATAATTGAAAAATAAAAAAATATTTTTGGGGCTTGGTATCAATAAGTAAAAAATATCTTATATACAGTGTATACCTTGGCTAAATAAGACGATATGTCTCATTTATGGCCCTGCTGAGTGTCTCGCTTGTAACCGAATATATACAATATAGAGTTTGAAAGAATACTATATGTAGTGTAAAAAGGCAGGAAAAATGGGAACCTAAGTCGAACGGGACTTGTCTGGTTTTAATTGACGAAATCAGCTGTGATAGTTAGTATCAGAGAAGATGCGGAGTAGGGTGCGGTACTTATTGGAACGGTTGAAGCTGCGTGTGGGTGGTTTTCTCTGTCGGTCGGGAAAATATAGCGGTTCCGGTGGCGCCAAAGCAGACAATGCTCATATAAATAAAGATCCGGAGGCGGCGATCTTTGAAGAGTGTGGCTGGTAACAATATAAGAGGAATCGTCTATCCTATAAGAGCTCAGCTCAGTCTTAACGATTGGCAGCGAGTGAGCACAGATAAGGCTATGCCAGAAATATCAGGTATAGCTAGATATACAACTATAAAATTTGCTTTCAAATCTGCTTCGTCTGCGTCTATAAAAAGTATTAACGGTAAGTTGGAAAAAATATAAAGGTTTTGTTTTCGGCATAATATCAAATGAGCGAATATCATGTCCCCGTTCTTCTGCATGAAGTTCTGGATTTTCTGAAAATTGAGCGTGGCGGTACCTACTTAGATGCAACTTTGGGAGGTGGTGGCCATACTTTGGCTATTTTGCAAAAGTTGCGCGAGTGTGGCGGCGGAAGTCTATTTTCTATAGATCAGGATCCTGAGGCTATAGCTGAAGCTACGAAAACCGTAGAGACAAGTGGAGTTCTACAAGGGGAGGCTGGAAGTAAAGTTTCTTTCAATATTTTACGTGGCAATTTCTCTAATATGAAGGAACTACTTGCTCGGGCTGGAACTTTTAAGGTGAACGGTATTCTTATGGATTTGGGGGTATCTTCTCACCAACTCGACGCACCTTGGCGCGGTTTTTCTTTCAGATATGATGGAAATTTAGACATGAGAATGTCTGACTCTGAAGAGATAGCCAGTGCTGCCGAATTGGTCAATAGTGCGTCCTACGAAGACTTATATAGAATAATAAGCGATTATGGAGAAGAACGCTTCGCCGGGAGAATAGCCAGAGCTATCATTGCCGAGCGAGAATTAAAGCCTATAGCTACTACCTTCGAGCTAGCCAACCTTATCTCTCATGTTGTCCCCACTCCCAGAGCTTCCTCACACGGTAAGGGTAAAGCTATACATCCAGCCACTCGAACTTTTCAAGCTTTGCGCATTGCGGTAAATGACGAACTGACTGTTTTAGAAAAAGGTGTGCATGCTGCTATCAGTCTGCTTGACGCTGGGGGGCGTATCGCCGTGATCAGCTATCACTCTTTAGAAGATCGTATCGTCAAGACGGCTATAAAACAATGCTTGGGACACTGCACTTGTCCTCCTCTGGCTCCCATTTGTACTTGTGGCGCCAAGGCTACTCTCAAAGAACTCACAAAGCGTCCGGTAGTTCCAAGTGAAGAAGAATTAAAATTAAATCCGCGCTCTCGTTCGGCTAAGTTGCGTGTAGCCGAGCGTTTGTAATAAGAGGTAGTCTCTATTTTAGAGATTGCCTTTTAGGTAAAAAATTGGTTGGTCATTTTACGCAAGTTTTTCTGTGGTGGAGGAAAACAAATGTCTCAGTTTAGTGTGCGTCCTGCTATCAGTATGGGCAGGTTGCCTGAATGGACTAGACAGATTCGGAGGCGGGCAGTGCGTTCAACGGAGGGTTTGAACACGATTTCAGCTCAGGCTAAGGCTGAAATTCCTAAGCTAGCTACCGTTCCCAAAGTATGGTGCTTTTGTGTTTCGGCCGTATTGCTATCATTCTTGTTTTTAGTTACTTTGCAATACGCCGGCATAGTAGAAGTACAATACGAGTTGAATAGGGCCCAATATAAGTTATCAAGCCTAGAAAAACAAAAAGTTGAGACTGACTTGCAAGTCGAGCAATTGTCTTCTTTAGAGAGAATCTCTGAGCAAGCTCTCAAATTGGGCATGCAATATCCTTCTTCCGATGGTGTGCAAGTAGTGCGCGTATCTGTCGCCAACAATGGCAAGGTGAATGTCGCTTACGTGCCTTCAAAAAACTCTGCCGATTACAATCCGTAAGTAGGGCGTAAAAGTCTACGCTCCCTCCAGGGCTTTTTGTATAAAAAAATGTTGTGGAGGGGCACTTTCGGAATTCTGGATCAAGATCTGCGCAGGTTCCTGCGCGGATATTTTTTTGCGGTATGTACTTGAGACAAAGAGCTTAAAGCAATCGTTCTAATGTAGAATTTTAGAAAGATGCCTTCACCGGTTAAGTGCGACCGGGGTTCGGATAGATCTAGTTTTGTATAATTCGAACCATTTGTTAATAGGCGAAAAAGCTTAAAGTATGGACAAACTCTGGAAAGAAACCTTTAAACAAAGAGCTATATTGGTTTTTGTACTGCTGCTAGTGTTTCTTAGCATAGTCATGCTTAGACAACTCTGGCTTCAGTGCTTTAATGACAGCTTTTATAAATACGAAGCGCAAAAGAAGCAAAGCTACCTAAAACAAGTTGTAGGTGTCAAACGTGGTCTCAGAGGAGACATTCTCGATCGCAATCATCAGGCCTTAGCTACTAGCAGCGATCGCCGTTCCATCAATAGTCACCCTTATCAGATAAAAGACCCGGCTCAAGTGAGCGCTTGGCTGGCCCCTATTTTGAAAATGGATCAGGGCGAACTCTATTCCATTTTAAGCAGCGGCGATACCTTTGTAAACTTAAAGTATAAAGCGCCCGATGACATGTGCGACGCTGTAAAAAAACTTTATAGAGAGAAGCAGCCTAAAGATGATCCTGACGACGAAACTAAAAACCCACTTTACGGTATAGAGGTCGCCAGAGAAAATTCGGGCCACCGTTTTTATCCTAAAGGGCGTTTAGCTTCCCATATTTTAGGTATTGTCAATCGCGATGAAGAAGGTGTGGAAGGAACTGAACTTTTCTTCGATCGTGAGCTTACTCCCAAAGCCTACAAGACTTCCGAAGCAATGGATGTTTCTGGAAATGCTATTCCGGGAGCTCCCTCGGCTACGGTTAAAAAGAGCAAAGATTTTGATGAAAGTTCTCTCAATGGCAGCAGTATAGTTCTCACTATAGATGAGCGCATTCAGTTTATAGTTGAAGAAGAGCTGAAAAAAACAGTAGAAAAGTTCAATGCTTTTGGCGGCTCCGTAGTGGTGCTTGATGCTAAAAATGCCGATATTTTGGCTATGGCCACCTATCCTGACTTCGACCCAGCCACTTATTATAAGTTCCCTCAGGAACGTTGGCGCAACAGGGCTGTTTGTGATGTTTATGAGCCAGGATCTATTTTTAAAGTTCTATCAGCTGGCGTAGCTATCAATAATGGATATAGAGCCAGCTCTCAGTTTTATTGCCCTGGCCGCCTCTACATAGAAGGCGATGTAGTCAATAATGCCGACGATGGACTCTATTCCAAAGGATACGAGACTATTGCTGATATTGTGGCTTACTCTTTTAATACTGGAACGGCGTCTTTCGCTCTAGAATTAGGCAAGAAAAAGATGGGCGAAGGTCTGGATAAATTCGGCATCGGTCACGTTACTGGTACGGAAGTATTGGGCGAGTCTTGCGGTCTCTTCGATGATTGGAGAGAGTGGGGACGTTTTAGATTGGCTAATATTTCCTTTGGACAGGGAGTGGCTATCACGCCTTTGCAACTAGCTTCAGCTGTGCAAGCTATCGCTAATGACGGTGTGCGCATGAAGCCCCATTTGGTAAAAGAAATTATCAATCCAGATGGTAAAGTTGTTCATGAATACATGCGCAGAGAAGCCGACGAAAGTCGAGATGGAGCTTATAAGGAAGTGATTCACTCGCTTAAGCCGGAAGTTTTGAGCAAGCCCATGACTAAAAGTGGAGCTCAAGAAATGCGTGAAGTGATGGCTGGAGTAATTAGTCATGGTACCGGTTCTAGGGCCAGAGTACCTGGTTATAGGGTCGGAGGCAAAACTGGAACTGCTCAAGTTGCTGGTGAACACGGCTACATGGAACAAAAGTACATCGCCGGTTTTGTGGGCATTGCTCCTATCGACAATCCAGAAATTGTGGCTGTTGTCAAGATCGAAAAGCCTTGGCCTATTTATTATGGTGGTTTGGTCGCTGCTCCGGTTTTCAATAAGATTTGTACCAAGATTTTGCCTGTGTTGGGAGTACCTCCAACTCCGGGCTATAAACAACTAAATCCGGAAACGGGTTTGTAAAAGGTACGTTGAGTAAAGTGAGGAGAACTCGAAAAAAGTTATGGCAAGCATAGCTGAGTTAAGTCAACTGCTGAAACATGCTGAAGTTATAGGCGATCCTTGTGTGGAAGTTAGCGGCTTGAGTTGCGATTCTAGACAAGTAAAGCCCGGAGATCTTTTTGTTTGTGTTACCGGCTTCCAAAGTGACGGTCACGCTTTCGCCGCCGACGCTGTGGCCAAAGGTGCTAAAGCTTTGGTAGTAGAGCATATACCCGAGGACGTAGCTAATTCTGGGATCACTTTTATAAAAACCAAAAAGACTCGTCGGGCTCTGGCTATTTTGGCATCTCACTTTTTCGGCAATCCAGCCCAAAAATTGCTTAATATTGGCATTACTGGTACTAATGGCAAAACTACTACTTCCTATTTAGTAGAAGCTGTGCTCAAAGCTGCCGGTTACGATCCTGGCATGTTGGGTACTATTGAAGCTCATGTAGCTGGAGAAGTGCGAAAGCTTTCCAATACTACTCCTGGCTCTTTCGATTTGCATAAAATGTTTGCTCAAATGGTAGAAGCTGGGCAAGACAGTGTCGTTATGGAAGTATCTTCTCACGCCATAGCTTTAGATCGCGTCTATGGTATACCTTATGACATTGCTGTCTTTACCAACTTGACTCAGGATCACTTAGATTTCCATGGTACTATGGAAAACTATTTCCAAGCTAAGGCGAAGCTCTTCACTCGTCTGGGCGTTTACGGCGAAAGAGCGGTGGGGCCTTTTGCTGTGATCAATTTAGATGATCCTTATAGTGAGCGTCTTATCGGGCTTATAAAAGATAGAGTTCCGGTTATCACTTACGGAACTAGTAACAAAGCTGATGTGCGTGCTTTTAATGTAGTTGCCGGCCCCAGCGGTTTGAGCTTTACACTTGAGACTAGAGTTGGCGAGCGTGATGTCAACTTACAATTATCCGGTTTATTTAATTTGCATAACGCTTTGGCGGCTGTGGCCGTAGGTATGGCTTTGCGCATTGGCTTAGATTGTGTGGTAAAAGCGCTTGAATCGGTAGCTGCGGTTCCTGGTCGCTTCCAATTAGTGCGCAGGGGACAAAATTTTACGGTTATTGTCGATTATGCTCACACTCCCGATGGCTTAGAGCATTTGCTTGATTCAGCTCGTCTAATCACGACTGGACGCCTTTGCTTAGTATTTGGTTGCGGAGGCGATCGTGATAAAGGGAAACGTCCCATTATGGGGCGCTTAGCTGTAGAAAAAGCTGACAAAGTTTATATCACTACTGATAATCCGCGCAGCGAAGCTCCTGAGAGTATTGTTAAGCAAATCTTATCTGGCATTTCCACCTCTAATATGGAGCACGTCGAAATTATTTATGATAGGGCTGAAGCTATAGAAAAAGCGATAAGCAATGCTAAGCCAGGTGATACTGTCGTTATTGCTGGTAAAGGCCATGAAACTTATCAAAAATTCGGCGACCACACGACCCACTTCGATGATGTTGAGCAAGCTAAGAAGGCTTTAAGCAAATCTGCTCTTGGGTCGGGAGCTTTAGATAGTTTGGCCATTAGTCGGATCCGTATGCAAACTGCTTGGAATCGTCGAGCTTTAGACCATAGTCGCTACGTTGTCGGCAGCGCTTTCTAATTTTTACCTATTTTCGGCAGTCCTCTCACCTTGGATTCTTTGTCTTTAGGGTGAGGGGACTTTGTTGTACAGTTATCTTTTTAGAAACGGAACTTATCAATCTGAATTATGGACAAAATTTGGCAAGCTGGGGCTGTAGCTCAGGTACTTAATACCGAATTGCCCAAAAATATAGCCAACGACTACTCTTTTACTGGGCTTTTTACTGATAGCAGACATCCTGTGGCGGGAGGATTGTTTGTGCCTTTATGTGGAGAGCGCTTTAATGCTCACAAATTTGTTGAGTTGGCTTTGCAAGGAGGCGCGGCCGCATCCCTTTGGTCGAAGCGTGAAGCTGGAGAAATTTCCGTACCTGAAGCTTACCGAGATCGTATAATTTACGTAGATTCCGGTTTGCAAGCTTATCTGTTGCTCAGTGGCTATTATATGCACTACTGTGGAGTTAAAGTTTTAGGTATCACTGGATCTGTAGGCAAAACTACTACCAAAGATTTTGCTAAGGCCATTCTGGGACAAAAATATTGTGTGGGAGCCACACTGGCCAATCATAATAATGAGGTTGGTTTTGCCGAAACTTTGCTTTCTTTAAGTCAAGAGAGCGAATGGGCTGTAGTGGAAATGGGCATGAGAGCTCGCGGAGAAATCGAGCGCTTGGCTAAAATTGCCCAACCTCAAGTCAGTATTATTACTACAATAGGTGAATCTCATTTAGAACGTTTGGGCACTCGTCGAGAAATAGCCTTAGCTAAAGCTGAGCTTTTGGATTATAGCTCTAAAGATGGTGCAGCTATTCTGCCTGCTGATTCCGATTTTTATGAACTTTTGTGCGAACATGCTTTAGGAAAGCGTGTCTCTTTTGCTGTCAATAATGCTGAAGCTGATTGGCATTTATTGGCTGCTGAAGAAAAGATTCGCCTGGGAGAACGCTCAGAAAATTCGGCTATGCGGCGTTTGACCTGTGGACAAACGGTGCGTTTTGTTTGTCCTGAAGGAGAGAAAGAACTTTTCTTGCCTGCGCCGGGACGCCATAATTGTGCCAATATGTTGGCTGCTTTGGCTGCTGGCTATGAAGTGGGCATTTCGGTAGAGGAGGCGGCCCAAGGGTTAGCTTCTTGTTTGCTTACGGGCAAGCGTTTGGAAATGGAAATAGCTCCAGATGGCACAGTTTTAATCGACGATTCTTATAACGCTGCTCCCAGTTCTGTAAAAGCTGCTCTGGAATTGTTGGCCAAATTGCCGGAGTTATTAGCTAGTGAAAGTCAGCTTACTAGTTGTCAAACTCAGAAAAGGCAGCGCATTGCCGTTCTGGGAGACATGCTTGAACTGGGTGGCAATGAGCGACAAATGCATGAGGAGTTAGGAACTATTTGTGCTAATGGTGGTGTGGAACTTTTAATAGGTGTAGGCGAATTGAGTCGCTATACAGTGCGCCATGCCCAAGAGCGTGGCTTAAAGGCCGTTTGGGCCGCCGACTTTGAGCAAGCTTTAGAAAAGCTAAATGCTTTACGTCATCCTGGCGATTATCTGTTAGTAAAAGCCTCTCATTCTATAAATCTTTCTGCTTTAGCTCAAAAGATTAGAGCCAATTATGTTGTATAATTGGCGATATTTTTGATTATAAAATTAAAGAAAGAGGCGCTTTATGTGTAGTTTGCCTTGGCTGCATTCTGTTGGATTAGCTATCCTGACAGGTTTGGGATTAGCTTTAGTAAGTATGCCCATCTTTTTACGTTGGGCTAAAGGTCACGGTTGGGGACAGGAGGTTCGAGAGGAGGGGCCTAAGGCTCACCTTTCCAAGGCTGGCACTCCTACTATGGGAGGCATTGTACTAATTTTAGCTGGTTTAATTGCCAGTTTTTGGGCTCCCAACAGCCTAGATTTGTGGATATTCCGTTTTACTGTAGTGGTTTGTGCCGGTTTAGGCATGGTAGACGACTTGAGTAAACTTATGAAACATCGCAGCTTAGGTTTAAAGGCGCGTCACAAGATGGCTGTGTTGTTGGTGCTGGGGCTGATCCTTTTCGCCTATTTGGCTCTTACTCGTCAAAATTTTGGCGTAAATATTCCCTTAGTTGGCTTTGTGGGCAGTGTCTGGGTTGTGCTGGCCGTTATCCTTTTACTTACTAGTGGCACTGTCAACGCTGTAAACTTAACTGATGGTTTAGATGGCTTAGCGGGAGGTACATGCACAGCCGCTTTACTGGCTTATGCTATTATTGCCGCTCACACTGGTCATACCGAGTTGTGTATCGCTTCTGCGGCTATGGCTGGAGCTTGCGTAGGTTTTCTTTGGTACAATGTTTTCCCCGCTAGAGTTTTTATGGGAGATACCGGATCTTTGGCTTTGGGAGGAGCTTTGGCATCCTTGGCCCTTTTGACTGGTACAGAGTTCTTACTTGTTTTGGTGGGCGGCATTTTCGTTATAGAAGCTCTTTCCGTAATTATCCAAGTTTCTTACTTCAAATTAACTAATGGTAAGCGCATCTTTAAGATGAGTCCAATTCATCATCATTTTGAGTTGAGCGGTTTGCATGAAGTTCAAGTAACAGCTCGCTTTACGATTATTTCTGTAATCTTAGCTTTGTTAGGCGTTCTTTACTGCTTGGGAGGTCTATAATGACTAACTCCAATACAATTCACGATTATAAAGGCAAAAATATTGCCATTTTGGGAATGGGCAAAAGTGGCGTAGCTTTAGCACAAGTGCTCAGTCAGCGTGGCGCTCATGTTTTAGTTAGCGATACTAGAAAAGCCGAGCAATTGGGGACAGCTCTTGAAGCGTTAAGTAAGCTCCCTGTAGAGTATGAGTGCGGAGGCCACTCCGAGCGTGTTTTGCAAAGCGATATTATCGTGATTAGCCCCGGCGTCTCGATTCACAGTCCCCTGATAGAAAAAGCGCTCTCTATGGGCGTCAAAGTGTTAGGTGAAGTAGAAATTGCTTGGAGCATTTCTCCAGCTCCTTTTATTGCCGTAACTGGTACCAACGGTAAATCTACTACAGTTACTTTGATTGATCGTATGTTAGGAGATCGCTCTGTATTAGCAGGCAATATTGGTAATCCGCTAGTCGCCGAAGTAGGCAAAGCTCGTCCTGATGGTTTTGTAACGGCGGAAATATCTAGTTTCCAATTAGAAAGTGTCGACCAATTCCATCCCCATATTGGCGTACTTACCAATGTAACTCCCGATCATTTGGATCGTCACCCTAATTTAGAGGAATATTTTGCAGCTAAAGCTCGTCTTTTTGCTCGTATGGGCCCCAAAGATCTGGCCATTTTCAGCGATGACGACCCTGAAGCTAGGCATATGGCCACACTTTTGCGTGAAGGCAAATTGCCTTCTTGGTTACCTACTTATCCAGCTCCCGAAGTTCCGGCTTGCCCTCAGATTATGACATTTTCAATTGATCATCCTGTAGCCAAAGGCACTTGGTATGAAAATGGTTTAATTTGGTATCGCAATGAATCTTGTGCCGAGCCAGTAGTTGAATGGAATGAAGATGAATATCCTGGCTTGCCTGGCCCTCACAATTTGGCTAATGCTTTAGCTGCTACTGCTGTAGCTCGTTTTCTTCATATCGACCAAGAGACTATTCGTCGCGCTTTTATTGCCCATAAGCCTTTGCACTATCGTATGGAAGAAGTGCGCGATTATAAGGGCGTGCGTTTTATTGACGATTCCAAGGCTACCAATACCAGCTCTGTGATTGCGGCTGTTGAAGCTTTTAAGAGTGGCCCTCTGGTACTGATTGCTGGAGGCAAAGATAAGGGCTTCGATTTTTCTCCCTTAGGAAAAGCTATTCTCGATTGTTGTAATTATCTGATTTTAATTGGAGAAGCTGCCGATAGATTAGAAAAGTCTGTTTTACAATTTGGAACTTTGCCTATTTTCCGCGCGGCCACTTTAGAAGAAGCTGTTAATTTGGGTTGGGAAAAAGTGAAAGAAAGTGGCGGTACCGTGCTTCTTTCGCCAGCTTGTTCTAGCTTCGATATGTTCCACAATGCTGAAGAGCGTGGCAAACTTTTTGCTGAGTATGCGCTTAAGATCCGCTAAGGTGCCCGACGAAAAAAGGCCGGAGGTTGCATATAATTGAAATTTGAATATTTTAATAAACCGCTGACGGGCACTATCCTAACTATTATTATGGCTCTGGTTGGCTTCGGGCTCTTAGTTATGCTTTCAGCTTCTTTGGGCTTGGGAGCTATGTCGGCAGAGTATGAGTATAATTCGCTCCATTTCTTTGTGCGTCAACTTATGTCTATGCTCATGGGCTTGGTGTTGATGTTTATCATTTACAAAGGCCCCGATATTAGTGAGTTGCGTAGCAAGTTCACCTGGCCGCTGATAGTAGTTACCATCCTCTTACTCATTTGGACTCTGTTAAGTGCTTCTGTAAACGGGGTGCACCGTTGGATTAGCATAGGCGGCTTTCGCTTTCAGCCTGGTGAATTGGCCAAATTGTCCACTATTTTGCTTTGGGCGTGGTATCTAGTAAATAACCGCAAAAAAATTATGGAGGTCAGTCGAGCTCAGCTATCTGTTGTCAAAAGTAAAAATGGAGCTCAAGATAAAAACTCTTGGTGGCATATTTTCAGCCAAGATTGGCTTAAGGCGCAGTGGAAAGGAGCAGTTGAAAGCCTAAAAGTACTCTGGCCTGCTATGTTTATTAGCGGTTTTATGCTTACTCTAATTGAGATAGGTAAAGACTTAGGTACAGTTATCGTAATTGTAGCCACTATGGCTATTATGATTTTTGTAGCCGGTACCGCTTTAGAGCTTATTACTATGGCCTTTTTAGGCGGTTGTCTGGGAGTTGTGGCTCTACTTTTAAAAGAGTCTTACCGTATGTCAAGAATTGTCTCTTGGCTCGATCCTTTTGCCGACAGTCAGGGAGCTGGATATCAGGCAGTCAACTCCTTTATCGCTATTGGCTCTGGCGGTTTTTGGGGAGTAGGGATACCTTTCTCACGTCAAAAGTTCGATTTTCTACCAGAAATGCACTGCGACTTTATTTACGCTATCATTTGTGAGGAATTAGGGTTTGTGGGGGCATTTGGTCTCTTGCTTTTGTTTGTTTGTTTAATTTGTTGCTGTTTGCGTGTGGCTTCAGATTGCAAGGACCCTTACAAATCTATGGTCGCTTTTGGTATTGCCGTTCAGGTGACCGGCCAAGCTCTATTCAATATAGGTGTAGTAACTGGCTTGCTTCCCAATAAGGGATTGCCTTTGCCCTTTGTTTCCGCTGGAGGCAGTTCGCTTATGGTTACTTTGGTCTCTATGGGCATATTGCTTAATATTTCCAGATATGTTGAAACAAATCCTAAGCAAGATATAATTGCGCCCAAAAAGCGCAAGATTCCGCGCGAAGGAGCTACTATTTCTTCTTCGGATCAGCAAGTTTGCGTTACTCCAGTTAATAGTAGCGAGTGGGAAGCTATTGTCGCTGGCGCTCGCGTAAAAAGTGAAGCTAAGTTGCCTCGTCCAGCTATTAAAGCTAGCTGGTCTTCAGTTGCCGAAGCAACGAATACTAATGACGATTCTGAGGATAATTCCGAAGAAAATGGAGAGCAAAAGTCGCCAAGTTAAGTCTTAGGCTACAGATACAAAATAAACAGTCACTCAAGGGAATTGCTCTAGGCCAAGTTGTTCAGATTGGGTGGCTGTTTATTTTGCAATTGCAATTTCTCCGCTATAGCTCAATCCTTTAGGTCGCCTTATACTTATCCCTTGATATAGGGCTAGAGAGAGCTAAAATAATTTTAGTTAAATGCCTAATTAGGCAGTAGACTTATGCTTAAAGGCCAATTTGCTCTGCTTAAATGTTGTAAAATGGACTCGCTTAGCCAGGAAGTCGCGGTCATTTTGACCAATAGTAAGCGGCAAGTTTTTCTAGGGGTGTAGTCGTTTTGCCAGAAGATAATCAGAGCCAGATTAAAAATGAACAGCAGCAGCGTTCTGCCGCTCGTCCTTTGCAAGCAGTTTCTCCGGAAGTGGCTAAAGCTATAGCTAAAGCTTTCGGCAACCGGAGAACTTCCAACTCCGCTTCTGAGGTGCTGGGCCAGCAGCAAAAGGTAGCAGAAGCAAGCCAGAGCGTTAAAGCTTCCGAGCAATCACCTATTTCAAGTGGAGACGTTTGTTTACCCTCTCCAGTTCGTGTTCTTATGGGCTCGCAACCTCTGAAAGTAGCCTTCGCTGGGGGAGGTACAGGAGGTCATTTATATCCTGCTTTAGCTGTGGCTGAGGTGCTCAGGCAGAATGGTGTTCAGACTTTATTTTTCGACTCTTACCGAGGTGTAGGACGCGAAATTGTGGGACCGCTTGGTTACACTCTCAAAAATATTCATGCTCAAGGGCTTAGTGGTAACATCTTTGATAAGCTTTTAGCTGTGGGTAAAACTGGCTTGGGCTTTTTGGAAAGTTTGTATCATCTGTTAATTTTTAAGCCTTCCATTGTAGTCGCTTCTGGTGGCTACGTTTGCGCTCCTGTAGCTTTAGCGGCCGCTTGCTTGGATATTCCCATTTTGCTTATGGAACAAAACGCTTTCTTGGGCAAATCGGCCAAATTTATTTCTTACTTGGCTAAAAAAGTATGCTTATCTTTGCCTGGTAATTATGGCGTCTCTGTAAGTTCCAAAGCTGTTTTGACTGGCAACCCAGTGCGTACTTCCATTTTGCTTAAAGGAAGGGCCGAGGCCAGACAGGCTTTGCAAATTCCTGCTGAGCGTTGTTGTGTGGTTGCTATGGGAGGAAGTCAGGGAGCTTCCAGTTTAAATAACGCTATTCTGGCCGCTTTGCCTACGTTAGTCGATCGTGATCTTACTTTAATTCATCTTACTGGCCCGAAACATATCGAGGAAGTGACTGCTCGCAGCGGCGACTTAGTAGCTGGCCACAAGATAGACTATCGTCCTTTGGCCTACACCGAAGATGTGGCTTCTTTGTATGCTGCTGCCGATTTAGTTATCTGTCGCTCCGGGGCTACTACCTTGGCGGAAATTACCGCTCGTGGTTTGCCTTCTATTCTGGTTCCCTATCCTTATGCTGCTGAAAACCATCAGGAAGCTAACGCCAGAATACTGGAAAGTAATGGAGCTTCTCAGGTTATTTTAGATAAGCAAGTCGAAACCGAGCTGGCTAACAATTTAGTTGCCCTTTTAGATGACAAAGAGAAATTGGCAACAATGGCCCAGGCTTCTGCCGCCTTGGGACATAGGGGAGCTACCGAGGCCGTAATTGCTCAAATCCTTGAGATTGTCTATAAAAATAGGACCCAAGCTTTATCTAAAAAAGGACGCTAGAGGTGTCCTCGTTAAGGCAAACAACTTGTCTTCTTAGGTTGTTAGCCTATATTTTGTTCCGCCCTTCAGTCCAAGTGTTCAGTAGCTGTTTTCTGAAGGTTGCAAAATTCTCGTTAGAATGAAAATGAAAGGTAACGTCATGTTGGACTTTAAACATGCCCATTTTGTTGGTATCGGGGGAATTGGTATGAGCGGTATCGCTCGTATTCTGTTACAGATGGGACATAGCGTTTCTGGTTCCGACTTGAAGAGCTCACGCATTACTCAGCGTTTAGAGGAGCTGGGAGCCCAAATTTTTTGTGGTCATAGTGCGGCTAACGTACCTGCCGACACCGACATTTTAGTGGTCTCTTCTGCCGTACCAGCCGACAACCCGGAAGTTGTGGAAGCTAAAAAACGCCACATTTTAATCGTGCAGCGCGGTCATATGCTTAGCTTGCTTATGAAGCCCACTAAAGGCATAGCTGTAGCTGGTACTCACGGTAAGACTACCACTACTTCCATGATTGCTACTATGTTGGAAAGTGCCAATTTGCATCCCACAGTAGTTGTTGGCGGTGAGCTGAACGATTTAGGATCCAATGCCAAATTGGGTGATGGCAGTTATTTGGTGGCTGAAGCTGATGAATCTGACGCTTCCTTTGTCGATCTTTCCCCCTACGCAGCTGTAATAACTAGCATCGATCCCGACGTCAACTTATCTACTGAAGCTTATTGCGATTGTGGTTATGATCATCAAAAGACCGGCCAGCGTGTAGAAGAGCTCTTTTTACAATTTGCTCACCGCGTAGCTGAAGATGGCTTCGTAGTGATGTGTGGTGATCATGAAGGAGTTCGCTCCCTTATTCCCAGAGTAAAACGCAAAGTTATTACTTATGGCTTAGGCCAAGATAACGAAGTTCACGCTATAGATATTAACTTTGCCGATTACGCTTCTCGCTGTACTGTAGTGCGCAATGGCCAAAAGTTGGGCGAGCTTATTTTGCGTGTGCCTGGTTTGCATAATATTCAAAATGCTCTGGCTACAGTAGCTATCGGCTTAGAAATAGGCTTAAAGTTCGAAGATATTTCTCGCTATATGGCTGGTTTCAGAGGAGTGCAACGTCGCTTCCAAATTTTAGGTGAGTTCGACGGTGTTACTATTGTTGACGATTATGCCCACAATCCTAGCAAAATTAAAGCGGCCATAAAAGCTGCTCATACTGGTGAAGCTAAGCGAGTGATTGCAGTTTTCCAGCCCCATCGTTATACTCGCACTAAGTTTTTCCAGGATGAATATTGCACTATTTTCGGTGAAGCTGATGTTTTGTTGGTAACTGACGTTTACTCTGCTGGCGAGAAGCCCATTGAGGGTGTGAGTGCGGAAGCTATTGTGGAAGGCGTACGCAAGTTCGGTGCTCCTAAGGTTGTAGTTTATACTCCTACTGCCGCTGATATTTTAGATTATATCGGCAAAAACTGCCGTGCTGGTGATATTGTAATCTTCTTGGGTGCTGGTGACATTAATAAATGTGCTGCCCGCTGTGCCGAGTTTTTGACCGCTCCTTCTCAACCTTGCGCTAACTGATCGTCTTTAATTCTTTAGAGCTTCATTGAGGGCACGTTGCCTATATATTAGGGCAGCTGTCCTCTTTTGTTCCGGCTTTGGCCCAGACTATTTGACAAGAACGAGGAATAGACCGTGCATTCCATGCATTTGCTGCGGCGAGTATTATTGATAATCTTTTTCTGTATGGCCCAGGGTATATTTCTTCTTTCGCCTGTATTTAAGATCGCTCACGTTCGTGTGGAGGGCAATAATCTTTTCAGTGCCGAGGAAGTAGAGCGCGAGTCTCCTTACAAGCCTGGTTTGCTTTATTGGGCTGTGTGGCTCAATTGTGGGTCTCATCCTCTAAGTGATCCGGCTATTTTGGAAAATAGTGTCTCTTTGGAGAGAAACGGCCAAGCTGTTATCAAAATTAAAGAGCGCCAGCCTGCGGTATTAGTTTATTCGGAAAAGAGTCGCAACCATTGGTTTATAGTCGATAAAGAAGGCTATATTTTGGGCGAAGAACGTCCCGGCGTGGAGTGTCCTCGTCTCAAGGTCGATTTTGATATACCTAGGCATGGACAAATGAAAAATGCTCTAATTAACGTTGTCCTTAAGGCTGCTCCTCAATTTGAAAAAACTATCGATATAAAGCCTTTATTCTACTCTGTGGATAGTGTGCAAAGCGTCAGCGCTCACATCAACTTTTTGGATCATGAAACCCTTATTAAGTTAGGTACTTTGGATAACTTTAATGTTAAATTAGAAATTGCTCGTACTTTGCTTAATCAATTTAAGATGAAGTTGAAAAAGGTAGATATTATCGACGTTCGTTTTAATAATGTTTTTATAAAAGAATATAAGCCTGGTAAAGTAACAGCCTCGGCTACTTCTAAAAATAACACTAAAGAAGGCGAGGAAGGCAATTCGTCTGGGCCAGCTTCTGAGCAACAGTCTACTGCTGAAACTGAGCCTAGAGTTGAAGTGGATAGTATAAACTCCAATATTGAGCCAAGTTATGATAGTGGCACTGAGCCTACCCAAACTGAACCTACTCCGGAAAGCCAATCTCCAGTTCGAGCTTACGAACCTGCTGCCGAGCCTAGCCCTAGTTCTGAACCTCTTCCCGAAAGCGAAGATGTTTATCCTCAGACGGTCGATATTGGCAACGAAAATTCTGATGCTCCTATTCATGTACCTCATTTCGAGGGCGGAGGAGTGGTCAATGCTGGCGAAGCGCCTTCTATTCCTTAACTTTACAAGGTGGAAAAAGCTGTGGCTTTGCAAGAACGCTGCCAATATTTTTCTATAAAAATTCCCTCCGACTCGACTTCTACTGAAAAGGTCTTGGCGGGGGGATTTTTATTGGATCGCTTTATGGCAGCTTATATTTTGGCTTCCAAAGATGGTCTTTTATTTATTGATAGCGGTTGGGACGAAAACTTAGCCGCTTATATGCTTAGTTGTACTGAAAAATTGTTGGCTGAAAACAGCCTAGAGCCGCGACAGTATTTCTTACTTAATACGCATCGCGATTGGGATCACGCTTGGGCTAATCGGGCTTTCCGGCAAGCTTGGGGCTCAAAATTGCATATAAGTTCTTCTTTAGAAACCTTTTTGGCTATGCGCCAAGATTTACGCTTCCAGGAAGTAAAACGCCGCCAAGAATTTACTGATGGAGCTTATTTTGCAGCCTCTTTTATTGAATTGCCCGATCTTTTGTGGGCAGATGGGGAAAAAATCTTCTTAGGTAATTTAGAAGTAACTTTTGTAAAAGTTTCTGCCCACTGTGAAGGTCAGTTGGCTGTGTGGGTACCGCAATTAAAAATTCTCTTTGCCGCTGATAGCTGTGAAGGGCCCTTGCCTTTTCCCAAAAGTAATTGTAGTTTAGCTGAACAACTGGCTGATTTTAATCGTTTATTAGCTTTGCCAGCTGAACAAATTTGGCCCTCTCACCATTTGGCTTGGTCTAATAATACTGGAGCCGAAGCTTGGACAATTGGTAAACCTGAGCTTTTACAAGCTAATAAGAATTATTATAAGCAAATAGAAATAAATTATCTTCGCTATGCTTCACCTTCACTTAAAAAGAAATGTAGCCTTTGGTTAAGCCAAAATAGACACCTTTTAAGCACATTATTAAATGATGAAGACGCTTGGAATAAAGCGGAAGATTTGGCTAAGCAGCCGCTTCTAGAGCAATTGCTAGCTTGGGAAAAGTGTTGCCATATAGATATTGAGCACCTGGCCAAGCAAACGGAGCGAAATTGCTCTGACTTATTTTATCAAAGAGCTCATCATTTAGCAGTACTTATGGTATTAGAACGATATAACCAAATGGTATAAGGCCTCACGACTCGGACGGGAGGCCTTACACCATGCCTGCTTAACTAAAATTTGTGTAAAATCCTTACTATTTGCTCTATATTGAAGAGCAAAATAACCGAGTTTGGAAATTGCACTTTATGGACAGTCAAGTTGGGAAACTGTCTATGATAGTTGCTTGTGAAGAAGGTGCCAAAAACTTCTTCACTCTCGCTAGAGACACAAAATATCTCTTTTCGGCACATATCCTTATTGGAAACAGACAGTGGACATGTGTTTAGGCGAGCATTTGCTTGCAGGCTTGTTTTTTTTGCTGGTGAATTGCTTGGTTTTTTTCAGGGGATCAGTTGAAAAAAGCCAAGCCTCTGTCTTATATAGCCCTTTTTCAAAGACAGCCCCAAACTCCCGTTGTTCACCACAACAGGGGGCGCACTTAAGCTGATTGAGTCACAAAAAAGGTGCCCATATATTGCTATTATGTTTAGGTGGGCGATATTTTTAATAATAAAAAGGTATATGCTGCCGATATAATCGGTTTATTGTATGTTAATATTGTATTTTATACAATAAATGTATGAATATGTTGGGTGCTAGGATAGCCGAACTTGCCTTTTAATGATTTCTATAATAGAATCATGCTACTAGCAGGGTAAGCGGCATAAACTTCTCCTTTCTCGGGGAAACCTTCCATTCGCAGCGTTTTCTCAGGCCGTTGCGAGCCCCTGGAAGATCTCCCCGAAACGAAGTTTCGTCGGTTGTTGGTTTTAGAACTAAAGCGCATTTTGGGGGCGTTTTTAGCTCTGTTTTGGCGACGTTGTTGCTTTGTACTATGTAAGGAGTAGTGCAAATACAACAGCGTCTCCTCAACTTTTTGAATTTGCCTATTTTTTTCTTAGCAATTCCTTTAGTCGTTTGGCTTGGAGAAGCTACGGAAGGATTGTTCGCTATTGCATCTTTAGTGCAATGAAAATTGCACAGTAACCGGCCTCCACTGTACACGGCCTTGATCAAAGCTGGGGAAAAACTTTAACTTGGTGCTTGCAAATTTGCATTCAAATGGTGTCGTAAAACACATCTACTTCAGCCTAGATAACTATCTGGCCCTAAAATTGATACCGTCTACTCTTCGTTTCGTGTATGCAAGACGCACATGTCACGACAGCTCCAACGCTTAGCGAAGCAGTCCCGTATGACGGATTATATACAATGTTCGCTCAATTGGCAAGTAAAAAGTAAGAAAAAAGCCAAAAAAGGCCCGGAGCTTCTTAAAGAAGATCCGGGCCAGAAAGCCTTTAGCTATAAACTAAAGGCTGAGGGGATGGACTATTACTTAGGGCTCGTCGCCTGGATCAGGGTCTGGGTTGCCACCGGGAGTGGGGCTGGGACTGGGAGTAGGATCTACTTCAGTCTTAGGAGCGATTACCATGTTG
>ERZ808258.348-NODE-348-length-19581-cov-3.106576_pt1 | contig 19581 bp, 16 predicted proteins | sample MGYA00521280_ERZ808258 | MGnify/ENA primary metagenome ERZ808258 (study PRJEB31516, sample SAMN03275585) | gut metagenome | biome: mammalia-associated habitat; material: feces | host: Papio cynocephalus | place: Kenya | collected 2012-07-19 ...
TCTTATATCGCGGTTGCGACCATATTGAACTGTGAGGCAGAGCCTCCTCGGTAGGGCGAACAGATGTATCGAGGGCAAGAACTTCTTTCTTTTGCGTTCGCGTTGCCCGTTAATCCTATTTTGTTTCTGAGTGTTGTGATACAGTCCCAGTGACCGAATCGAAGCCCACCGCTCTCTTTTGAGCGGCATCATAGACGCGATTAGGCATGGAGTCCCGCATGTGCCGTAATGCTTCACGCATTCGACCTGCTACCTCACGGGCAGTAGCAACGTCGGGCTTCGAGAGGTCTCCTTGAGCGGACAACTTGCCCTCGTAGTTTATTTCCCGTGTTTGTTTGACCGACAGGTCGGACTAAAAGGCAGAAGAGGGGAGACCGAAGCGCGAAAAAACAGAGGAAGAAAAAAGCGACCCCCGTAGGATTAGGTGCCAGGGCTAATGCCCACCGCCCACTCAAACGTGCGAAACGCCCTACGCCCATCGCGGGAGAAATTATAGAAGAGTCGAAAGACTTCTTACAACAAGGGCGCTGTTAGAGCAAAGTCCTCTTTTTCCTCTATTTCCCCGTATTCCGAAACTGCTGTATAGGTTTCGTGAGTGCTCGCAATTTATTATGAGAAACCTTCAGTCCAAAGGGAAAAACATGTTAAGTGGCTAGTCGGGAGTTGATCGACAAAGTGCCGTGAACGTCAGCGACGTCAAAAATAAACAAATTAATCTGTGCCTTAACCTCTGGCTTGGACGAGTTTCCTCAGTTTTCTTAGTTTTTTTCGAGTTTTCAAGAAATATGTCATTTATTGAGCAGTGAAAAGCAGAACTTTCCCCATTCATTCATTATGAGTTGTCGCTCGTTTGCCAGAAGTGCACGGTCGTAGGCTGTCCCAAGACCACTTCCTGGCATGTCTGTCGTACGGTTGTTTTTTCCATGCAAAAGACAGAGTTCAACAGCTTCCTGATCAAATCGACGGTTGTTCCCTTTTTTGTCGTCTTTGGCCCAGGTTCTAAAAGTGGCTCGTGCGGTTCCATGAATGGTTATGACACAAGGGCGTCCTTCGGCTTTGCTTTTGTCCGGGTCAATCCAGCCGACATGATCTCTCTCTAAACGTTTCTCATGAAGTCCCCGAAGGAACATGAGAAGAGTAGTGTCCGACATTGGTCGCATCTGACTGCTCATGAAAACAAGATCGTCTTCCTGAGAGCCACGCGGAAGCGATTTGAGAAGAGTAATAGCTTGTGGAGACAAAAAGATAGTGCGATTGCGGTTTGGTGCTTTTGTTTTGTCGTGCTCAATGGGGATTTCCCAAACTCCATTGTCAAGGTCAAATTCGCCCCAGGTTGCCAGTCGCACAGCTTTTGATCGGGCAGCGGTCAGAATTGCAAACTCACAGGCGAAGGCGGACATTGATGTGTACTTTCGCATTTCAACAAACAAACGCGGAATCTCATCAACACTACAAGCGGCAAGGTTCACCGGTGGCTTGATGCTATGTTTCATCGGTTGAAGTAAAACACCGAGAGGGCCTTGGAGCGTGGCTGGGTTGTACTCGTTTTTCCGGAACTCGTTTGCGATAGCAAAATTCAGAACGCCGGAGATATAGGAACGGGCCTTTTTTGCAGTTGGGTTTGTTTTTGTCCAAATGGGAGCCAGGCACTCCATCACACGCTTCGGAGTTATTTCCTCAATTGGTATCGCCCCAAGAACGGGAAATATGTGGTTGTGCAAAATGTTTTCTGTGGTTTTGGCCGAACGAGAATCACGACTGTAGTAACCAGCCTCAAGACGTTCTCTGTGCCACATTGTTGCAACCTCTTGGAAGAGGTACGTTTTTGCAACTCCTTCCATGGATTTCTTTCTTTGAGATTGCCGTAACTCTAGTGGGTCGATGTTTTGCTGCAAAAGTCTAATTGCGCTCCGAGCTTTATCTCGAGCTTCTGCTAAACCAACCAGAGGGAAGGTCCCTAGGGTTAAGTCGCGTCGTTTCCCTTGTGGGGAGGTGTAGCGCAAAAAGAAGTATGAGGGAGTGTTTGTATGAATGCGGATTCGAAGACCAGGGGCCCCACCTACTGAGTAGGTACCTTCTGGCAATCGCTTAAGTTGCAAAATGGTCATTTCCTTGATGATTTTTGGCATAGGAGCCCCCCATTAAGGCTTAAGTGAACATTTTGGGATTATAACCCCTATACCCCCAAAAATACCCCATTAAGGATTGGGATTTTGTGAGACTGCCTGAGCCTATAGGGGAAACTACCTGGGAATAGCGCTTTGAAATTAAATCGTTTTTGAAACTGTGTGGAACTACCTTGGAAAATAAGATGGTGGAGGTGAGGGGAGTTGAACCCCTGTCCGAAACGATTCTTCCGCCGGATCTACATGCTTAGCCCAATCATTTAAATTTCACTCTTGGTACTGCCGATGGACGGGCCTACCGAGAGCAAGTCACTAAAATTTTCGTAGGTATCGTCATGACTCCGACACCTCTTAGTCCCTGTATATGACGGTGCCCTTGGTTTTACCCAAGCCGGACCAGAGACCTTCCGGTGCACCGCTCGCGGCCCTTAGGCGGCGAGAGCGAAACGCTCGTTATTGGCGTTTATATTTTTTCTAGTTGTTTAACGAGGAACCAGACCTCGGCATGCACCGCGCAGCGTCCTACGCCCCGTCGAAGCCAGGACACCCCCACGTACAAATCGAATTATAAGCGGAGCCTGTTGCTTGCTTTCGTTTTTGGAAAGAAAATCGTATCGAAAAGTTGAGCATGCACCAAAACGGGGCGTTCCCCATTTAAAATGCGCCTTGCATATTCGGGAACTGCCTTCGTCTTGTCGGTGGAACCCTCCTACAGATTCCTTTATTAAGAGGTTTTACTCGATGGCAACTCCGGCAGAAGTAATCAAACTCATTGAAGATAACGATGTAAAGTTCGTTGATTTACGCATTACGGACACATTGGGCAAAGAGCAACATTTAACGCTTCCTGCCTCTCACGTGACAGAAGCCCTTTTTGAGGACGGACAGCCTTTTGACGGTTCTTCGATGATCGGTTGGAAAGGCATTGAAGCAAGTGACATGCTTTTGGTTCCGGACCCGAATACGGCTCATATGGACCCGTTTCGTGAGCATGACACGCTTGTTTTAACGTGCGATGTCATTGAGCCCGATACCGGCAACGGATACTCGCGCGATCCTCGGTCGGTTGCGCACCGTGCGGAAAATTATCTCAAATCCACGGGAATCGGCGATAAGGCTTATTTCGGACCGGAACCCGAGTTTTTCATTTTGGACGGTGTGACGTGGGGATGCGAGCCGCAAAATACATTCTTTAAGATTCGCAGTGACGAAGGCGCGTGGTCGAGTCAAATTGACTATGATGCAGGTAACCTCGGTTATCGTCCTCGCACAAAACACGGATATCTGGCTCTTGCTCCCGTCGATAGTCTCACGGACATCCGTTCCGAGGCACTGACACTTTTGGAGCAACAGGGTGTTCCCTGCGAAATCCACCATCACGAAAACGGCGGTGCCGGTCAGTGCGAAATCGGAACGCGTTTTTCTACGCTTGTCGAGCGTGCCGATTGGAATCAAATTCTCAAATACACAGTCTGGAATGTCGCGGCGGCTTACGGTAAAACGGCCACCTTTATGCCAAAGCCCATTACCGGAGACGCCGGTTCAGGCATGCATGTCAATCAGTCGATTTGGAAAGGGGACAAGAACTTATTTGCCGGCAACGGTTATGCGGGCCTGTCGGATATGGCGCTTTATTACATCGGCGGCATCATTCGCCATGCACGTGCCTTAAACGCGATTACCAACCCTTCGACGAATTCCTACAAGCGCCTTGTGCCGGGCTTTGAAGCCCCTGTGAAACTGGCATATTCAGCCCGCAATCGTTCTGCCTCGATTCGCATTCCGCATGTCTCGGGAGAAAAAGCGCGTCGCGTGGAAGTGCGTTTCCCCGACCCTTTAGCAAATCCTTACCTGGCTTTCTCCGCGATGCTGATGGCCGGTCTTGACGGTATTCAAAACAAGATTGATCCGGGCGACCCTGCAACAAAGAATCTCTATGACCTTCCGCCCGAAGAAAACGCCAAGATTGCCGTCGTATGCGCTGACTTGCAAGAAGCTGTCGATGCTCTTGCGGCCGATCGCGAGTTTTTAACCCGAGGGGGTGTATTCTCCGACGATTTGATCGATAGCTACCTGGAGCTTAAGCGTCGTGAGATTTCACAATACCGTCAGACGGTTCAACCTTGTGAATATGCGATGTACTTTGCACTGTAACGGATAGGAAAGGATGTCAGGAGACATGACACCGGACTATGCAAGGTTGCTGGAAAAGTCTTTGGCAACGGGTGTTGTTCTAACGGACAACGCCGGGCGTATCCTTTGGTGCAATGAAGCGGCAGAGACGCTTTTCGGCGTCTCCGGAAGGAGTTTGATCGGATCCGATGCGTCGCAGTTTTTCCCTCCCTTAAAAGACTGGATTCGGGGATTGCATGCCGACTCCGAGAAGCCGGTGCCTTGCAGCGCTCTCGTGCGGTTAAGTCCGGTCGCCGGAACTCCGAAAAGTTCTGTCCTTGCCGTGCTTTCTGTTCCGGAGCCCGGAAAGCTCCTTTTGGAAATGAGTGAGGCCGAGCAAGCTTTTACACTCGACCGCCAGGAACAAAAAGAGGGGCTAAGTGATGCCAGTCGCGTTCTTTTGCGCAATCTCGCGCATGAAATTAAAAATCCTTTAGGAGGGATTCGCGGGGCGGCGCAATTGTTGGAAACCGAACTACCGGATCCTTCGCTCAAAGAATTTACCGGTGTCATCATTCGCGAGTCCGATAGATTGCGTACGCTTGTCGATCGTCTCCTGGAGCCTTATCGGGACGAGCGCCATGTCACAAGCGTGAACTTGCATGAGATTCTCGAAAGCGTACGCAATTTGGTGTCGGCGGAATTTCCCGCAGGCCTTACGGTTGTGCGCGATTACGATGTGTCGGTTCCGACTTTTCAGGCCGACCGCGAACAGTTGACGCAAATCTTTTTAAATCTCATGCGAAATGCAGCACAAGCCATGGAAGACCGTATTGTCGCCGGCTCGGCACGTATTACGCTTAAAACGCGAGTTGCTCGCGGTGTCGTGATACGGCGTCATCGGTGTCGGCTCGCGGTTGTTATTGACGTCATAGATAACGGTCCGGGGGTAGACCCGGCAATTCGGGAAAAGATTTTTTATCCGCTTGTCACAACGCGGGCCCACGGCACGGGCCTGGGACTGTCGATTGTTCGCACGTATGCCGAGCGTAACGGCGGTGAGGTGGAACTGGAAAGTGAACCGGGACGCACGAATTTCCGGATTCTGTTGCCGCTTCAAATGCAAAGTCAAGGGAGACTGTAAATGCCTTCGATTTGGATTGCAGACGATGACCGGTCGATTCGCTGGGTTTTAGGGAAGGCCTTAGAGCGCGAAGGGTTGACGTATCGCCTTTTTGAAGATGCCGTATCTGTCTTAGAAGCCCTTAAAGACGAACGTCCAGCGGTTCTTGTGTCGGATATTCGTATGCCGAGAATGACAGGGACGGATCTTTTGGGAGGCGTTAAAGCAAAGTACCCGGAACTTCCCGTCATCATCATGACCGCGTTCGGGGATCTTGAAAGTGCCGTGACGGCTTTTGAGGGCGGTGCCTATGAGTATTTGGCCAAACCCTTTGATATCACGGCGGCTGTCAGTCTCATAAAGAGGGCAAGTGAAGAGGCGTGTCGCAACAACCCGGAGACACGAGAAGGTGTCCCAGGCATTGCTTCGGAAATTGTCGGGCAGTCACCTGCGATGCAAGAACTCTTTCGGGCAATCGGGCGTCTTTCGCAAAGCCATGTAACGGTGTTAATTACAGGTGAAAGCGGAACGGGAAAGGAACTTGTCGCTCGCGCCCTGCATCGACACAGCCCGCGAAAAAATGCGCCTTTTATTGCTATTAATACGGCAGCCATCCCTGCAGACCTTCTGGAAAGTGAACTTTTCGGACATGAAAAAGGCGCGTTTACGGGGGCGACCGAACAACGCATCGGACGCTTCGAGCAAGCTCGTGGCGGAACGCTCTTTTTAGACGAAATCGGTGATATGCCCATGTCGATGCAAACGAAACTCTTGCGTGTTTTATCCGATGCAAGTTTTTATCGCGTGGGCGGAAAGACCTTGGTGCATTCGGACGTGCGCGTCATTGCTGCGACGAACCAAAATTTAGAAGAGCGGGTGCGTGAGGGACTTTTTCGCGAAGACCTATATCATCGGTTAAACGTTATCCGACTGCGTCTGCCGCCGCTACGGGATCGACCGGAAGATATCCCGGCCTTGGCTGAACATTTCCTCATGCTTTCCGCAAAAAGTCTTAAAACGGAGAAAAAGTATTTATCTGAGAATGCGTGTGAGCGAATCAAGGCATTTGCGTTCCCGGGTAATGTTCGGCAGCTTGAAAACCTTTGCAACTACCTGACGGTCATGGCGCCCTCGCAGGTCATTGAGGCGCAAGATCTCCCGGCCGAATTTAATGAAGATGCGCGCCCTAAGACTCTCGGAGGCAAGGCCCTGTCGGACGAGGACGGCTGGAAAGGCGCATTGCGCCGTATAGCGGACGAGAGCCTTAAGGCCGGCAAGCCCGATTTGATGGTTTCCTTAACGAGGGAATTTGAAACGGTGCTTTACAAGACAGCCTTGGAAGCAACGCACGGAAAGCGCATCCTCGCGGCAAAAAAACTCGGGGTCGGGCGCAATACGCTAACGCGTAAACTCAAAGAGCTCGGGATCGGCTATGCCGATACGTAACATCGCTTCGATCGGAGACGTTGAGCACGCGCTTTGCTCTTTAGGAGCAAAATCGCCGCACATCCGACGGATTTTTCGTGCGTGGTTCGGACGCGCTACTTGGGATGCTCCGTCTCATGGCGCGTATCCGAAGACTCTTGCGGCTGCTCTCCCGAGTGTGCGGGAGACATTAGAAGGACTCGGGCACGTCATTGTCGCGCAGGGAGCGGGGGATGCCCGAAAACTTTTAATCGGTCTTCAAGACGGACAGTGTGTGGAAACGGTCTTACTTCCGCGAGATGCTCTTTGCGTGTCCACACAAGTCGGGTGTGCCGTCGGGTGCTTGTTTTGTCGAACGGGGATGAGCGGTCTTGTTCGTCAGTTAACAAGTGCCGAAATTGTTTTTCAAGTCAGAGAGGCTTTGCAAATCAATTCGCACATTAAAAAAGTGGTTTTCATGGGCATGGGGGAGCCCTCGCATAACCTGAAGAACGTTGCCGAAGCAGTCTTGTTTTTAGGGGAGAATCTCGGATTTGCCCACAAAGAGATTGTGATTTCTTCTGTCGGCGATAGGCGGTTATTTGACGCGATGTCGACCTGGACCGTAAGACCGGCCTTCGCTCTTAGCCTCCATACGACGGACAACGCAAAGCGTCGAACACTTTTGCCGCACGCGCCGGATGTTCCCGTGGAAGAGCTCATTGAAAGAACTCTTCATTATGCAGAAAAAACCAAATATCCGGCACAAATCGAGTGGACGCTTATCGAAGGCGTCAACGATAGCGCCGAAGAAGTCAAGCGCTTGGCCGAGTTACTCAATCCTCGTTTGGCGATGGTGAACTTTATCGCCGTCAATGCCGTAACAGGCTCGCCTTTTAAAAGACCATGCTCCTTGCACATGCAGGACCTTATTACAATTTTGCGCTCACAGGGATTCGTGGCGACGCTCCGCGAAAGCGCCGCCCAAGAGATTGAAGGCGGATGCGGACAGTTGCGGGCTCGCGTTTTAGGAGAAGATATTAATGGCTCGCCGTAAACAAAAATTCAGTCGTGAAAAGGCCCGTACGATGTGGCTTGCCTGGAGTGCCTGGCTTTTTATCGGGGGAATCTTCGTTTTCGAAGACACACAAGGTGGTACGGGGTGGCTTACCTGGACTATGACGGCACCCTTTTGGCTTGCGTTTATCCTCTGGCCTTTTTTATGGGCTTATCTTGCTACGCGTCGCAATCCGGAATATGTCGAAATGGATGATGACATCCGTGCGGGTGATGCGGTTTGTCGCCTTGTTCAAAAAAATGGTGTTCGGTATGCGGAAAAAAGCGCTCTGGATGCAGCATTTGACCTAAAGGGCAAGCTTCCGACGATAACCCTTGAAGGCGGGGACGAAAAGTTTGTCCCGATTGAAGCTCTTCGAGATCCGGCTAAAGACAATGAAAAACTTCGGACGTGGCTGGCGGCTGTTGACTCGATTGCCTCGCCTCAGACCTTCTATTAGAAGGTCTTTGAAGTTAAATGGGAGCGCCGATTGCTACCGCTTAGTCTGGCTTTATCGGCGCTCCCAGGGGGAGAAGCTCAGTTAGTTTCCGTTCACTTTCTTGACAAATCGACTAAAGACTCCGAAGGCGACATCAAGTCCCTTTTCGTCAAAATCAAATTCGCGTTGATGGTGGGCGGCAGTTCGGGTTGCGCCGATAATGCAGAATTCAGACTTTCCGCCATGCGCACGAACGCGCTGGGCTAAAAGGGTAAAGTCCTCTGAACATCCGACATGCTTCCCATCAAGAACGTTTTTGCATTCAGGCGTTTCTTTGGCGCATTCGGCGACAATCTTTCCAAGTTCGGGGTCATTAATCATTTCTCCGGCTTCGCCGACTTTTTCAATTTCATATTTCACGTCGTAAGAAATGGCATTCCCCTTGATGATGCGAAGGGCTTGATTGACCATGAAGTCGTTAATTTCTGCCGTTTCTCCGCGCACTTCCATTTGAATTTGCGCGTGCACAGGAATGACATTACGACATTCGCCGGCGCTTATGATTCCCACATTGACACAGCCGAGTCCTTTCCCGTGGCGAGCCATGCCAAGTAACTGTGTGACCGTAGCACAGGCACATGCAAGGGCGTTCTTACCTAAATGAGGCGTCATTGTCGGATGCGCCGGAGCGCCGACAAAACGCACATCCAACTTGGTTGTGCAAAGAATCCCAAGGGGGTTAATGACGACTTCGCCGGTAGGACTACACATCGCCAAATGTGAGCCGAAGATGTAATCCACATCATCAAGTTTTCCGGAAGCGGCTTGCGCAGCGCCTCCACGTACACCTTCTTCTGCGGGTTGGAAAATAAGCTTAATTTTTCCTTTTAGTTTTTCACTGTTATCAGCAATCCATTGAGCCATTGTGAGACCGACGGCGGTGTGTCCGTCATGGCCGCAAGAGTGCATTTCGCCGGGGTGTGTGGAGGCAAATTTTTCTTTATTAGGAAGGTGCTCAATGCGGTCGGTTTCTTCCACGCCGACACAGTCGATATCAAAACGAAGTGCTGTGACCGGACCGGGGCGCCCCGTATCAAATTCGGCGATACAGCCTGTGTAGCCGTTCATGCGTTTGAGAACTTCCGGGTTAACTCCGGCCTCTCGGGCGCGTTCTAAATGCTTTTCAACCAAATCAAGCGATCGTCCCATGACGGCATCAAGGCCGATTTGATCTGTCCCGAGGAATAACTTCCATCCCGGGATTTTTTCAAGTGTTTCAATAATAAGGGCTGTAGTTTTAAACTCACCCCACCCGAGTTCGGGGATTTTGTGGAGCTTACGCCGCAGAGCGACGGCATTTTCTACGTAATTCATTGAAATTCTCCTAAGTTAGGAAGTTAAACCATTGCAAGAGCAACAAAAATGACGCAAATGACCATCGGAATGGCTAAACGTTTCGTCAGTTCGATAGGGTTAATCATCGTCAGACCGCACAAAACGATGGCTACGCCCGAAATCGGACTCATTGTTCTTCCGAGGGCTCCGGAAAGGGCGGCCATTGCACCGAGTGTCGGAACTTGCATGCCAAAGCTTTGTGCATGCGGTGTAACAGCATCATTGAAGGCGAAGGCCGCCGCGTCGCCCGAACCGCTAATAACGCCCATGAGGAACGGTCCGATGGACCCTCCCCAACGCGCGATGTCATTGGAGTTCTTTAAGACTTCGATGAAAAGCTTTATAAGCCCTGAGGCGTTTAGACCGGCTGCAAAAACGCCGGCAGCGATGATGATTCCGAGTACATCCCCGTAGCCATGCCCCATGCCGGCAAAGAATTTTTTCGAAAATTGCTCCGGATTGGCCAGCGTTATTGCGAGTGTATATACCGCTCCGATCACCATAGCTTGTGCAACTCCCATCTTGAGTGCAGGAATCCAGAGATTGCCGATGACAAGAATGGCAACGGGGACAAGAGGTGCGATTGCCTTAAAAAGATTGACTTGACCGATATCGTTTTGATTGTCGATTAGAGCCTCATCAACGTTCTGATTTTTGTGGAAATCACCGAACAGCAAACAGATGATTGTTACCCCAACAATTGTGATAGCTCCGCAGATAAGCGTGTAGGGCATGTGAATGCCGATGATTTCCATGACATCGAGGCCGGCCATTTTGGCGACGTAAGCGTTGTGGGATAGTCCGGGGGAAAGCATGGATCCGAAAGTTCCGGCAAGAATCGCGGCCGCTGTTCCCTCACGAGAAACGCCACCCCGAAGCAGGATGGGAATCAAAGTCGGTGCGATAGCTGCCGAACAACCTGCTGCAGAGGGAATCGCTATGCTGATGAAATAGGTGATTGCAGTTGCGGCAGGAATAAGAAGAATCCCTAAAGGGCGAAGCGGCGCACTTAACAGCTTTACCAAGTGAACGTCGCATTTGGTCATTTGAATGACGAAAGCGAAGCCCATCGCGGAACAAATTGCCATGATAAGTCCGCTGTTTGTCATGGATTTTGCAAATGCATTAAGTGCCGCGAAAGGATTTAATGAAAGGCAGGAGAGGAAGAGTCCTGCCGCAATAAGAACGAGACGCGTTTCATAGCGCTTAATCAAGGCCCAGACCGTTACAACGATTGTTAAAACGGCGATCCATGATAGGAATGTCATGTGTTTTCTCCTTTTTTGTTGTTGGAAGCTTTCTGCCTTTGAGATTTTCTTTGAAGATTTCCGTTGCAAAAACCCCTTCATCCATAACTCTTATTTGTCTAGAATGAAACACTGTTCGGCCTGGAGGTCCTGATGCAAGCAACCGACGACGCATTCCTTTTTCTACTTTTCTTGAGAACTTGTGAGACAGGGAGCCTTGCGAAAGCTGCGCTTCTCCTCGGAATTTCTCGAGCAACGGCGACACGGCAACTTTCTCAGCTTGAAACGCGGCTCGGACAGAAGCTATTTACGCGGACGGCATCGGGGGTATTGATGACGTCAGAGGCAGTCCGATTGCGACCTCGTATCGAGGCCGTAGTTTCCGGACTTGAACGCATTTCCCGTGTACGAGAAGTTTCTGCGGAAGAGACCGGCGAATCCATCCGAATTTCGGCACCGACAGCCATCGGCCACGATCTTCTGATCCCTTGGCTCGCCCCTTTTCTTCAAGCGCATCCGACATTGACAATCGATATTGCGCACACAATGGGACCTGTTCGCGTCATGCCTGTCGGATGTGATATTCGAATTACTCACAGTCTGTTTTCTTGCGTGCGTGTGATAACGCGGCCTTTAGGCGGAATGTACAGAATGATGGTTGCAAGTCCGGAATATTTGGCGAAAAACGGCTGTCCGCAACACCCTGTCGAGCTGGCGAATCATTCGTTATTGGGAGGAAATGATCTTTTAAATGGCAAACCGCTTGTCGTTAGGCGAAATCACGAACGAATTATTGTTCCGTATCTGCCTCGATTAAGACTATACGACCACGTTGCCTCACGCTCGGCTGCTCTGGCGGGCATCGGAATTGCTGTACATGCCTTCCAATACGATGTTGTTGATTTCGTTCGAGCCGGTCACCTTATTCAGGTTCTGCCGGATTGGAACCCTGAACCGTCCCCTGTGAGCATGCTCTTCCCTGCGCGAGAAATCCGACCGATCGTTCAAGAGTTAGCCGATCACATTGAATCGCGTTGGAGATCAAATCCCTATTTGTTCGGCGCAGATTAAGGACAGATGCAATGAGTCAATCAACAATCAGTACTTTGAGACAGTGGCGCTATTTTGTCAAAGCTGTCGACTGCGGAAGTCTCTCGGGCGTTGCTGAATTTTTCCGAACGGATGTAAGTTTTGTTAGCCGAGAACTGCGCGAACTTGATTTGATAATCGGCGAACCCTTGCTTGAACGTGATAGACGCGGCGTAAAACCCACTTGGCTTGGGATTATGCGGTATCGTGAAGCTAAAGAAATCCTTAAACAAGTCGACGACATCTGTTCGTTTAACCGAAGGAAAAATAAAGAAACGATTCGTACGGCTGTCCCTCTTTCTTTAGCCCCTTTGTTTAGCCAATGGGCAGCCGCTTTTACGGCAACGCAAACCGGAAAAAGGTGTGTCGTGGATATTGAGCCCTATAGTTCGCTTGTTCCGTTGGATGTGGTTGGATTCGATTGTTACGTCTGTGAAGAGTCTCTTCCGAACGTGCGCATGATTGCCAAGCAGCTCGGTTCTCTTGAACGAGCTGTTGTTGCATCGTCTGAATTTTTAAAATCAGAGAAAGCTATTCGTGTTCCCGAAGATCTTGAAGGACGACGACTTATCGCAGGACGAAGGGGACGTTGTTTAATGATCGGTAAACAGGAAAGTTGCGCCATATGGATTGAACCTGCCGTTCGAGTGAAGGGTGCATCAAATCTTGTTGCCGCCGTACAAACAGATACGGGTTATGCAGTCGGAGTTCCCCTCTGGCAAATACAAAATGAGTTGAAGGCAGGGATTCTGACGGATGTTCTGCCAGACTGGAGGCTTGCTCTGCGCCCGGTTTGGTTATTAAGACATCCTGAAAGCAGAAATGATTCTGATGTACGTAGTCTGATTTATTACTTCGAAGAGTGTTGGGCGAAAACTTCCGGATTGCTTTCGTGTCGATCTGATTCGCATTCCCTTGCAATCGGATTCGAGGATATGTAGGTCGAATGCGCGGTACTCAGTCGTTAATTGATAACAACTTGTGAAAACTTCGCTAGAAAACGCCGAGACTTGCGAGAGTTATTGGCTACTTTCTACAGGATCAAACGTAATCTGAATGGTTCTCGGAAGAACTTTACCGGCTTCGGCGGGCGGGAAGGGATTGCACCAGCGAATAGCGCTTTCCACCTCGGCATCAAAGGCAGGAAGTCCTGAGCTTTTTTCCAGCGTCGGGGGTTTCGCTTGCGAGCCGTCGGGCAAAAGGTACACTGTGTAGATTGCTTGCCGTTCCCCGCTTTTAAGCCCCGCCGGCACCTGAAAGATAATGCGCGAACGGAGCATAGCAATGACTTTCGCGACATAGTTTGCTTGCCCGGAAGCACCGGCATTGGGTGTTGTAACGCGCATGTCGCCCGTCGTTTTACCGACGCGTTCGGCGTTTTTGACCGGGGAAGCCCCGAGAATACGGGCAAGTTCTTCTTTTCTCAGTTCCTCCTGGCGACGCCTTTCCGCTTCCTCTCGTCTCTTTTTGGCTTCTAAGGCACGTTTTTGTTCTTGCAGTTTTCGCTCTTGTTCAAGTTTTTTACGCGCCATCTCCTCGAGTTTTTTTTGCTTTTCTTCCTCGGCTAAACGAATCTGCGCTTCGCGGTCGATGCGTTCCTGAATCTCTTCTTGTGTCGGTTTTGTGACAGCCGGCTCCTCGGACACGACATTTTCTTTGACGTTGGGTTTTACGGTCTCTGTGCTCGCACTTTCCGGAGCCCAGAGCTCGGCGGTAAACGTTACCGGTTCCGTGTTCCATTGAAAAACCGTAATGAGACCGAAAATTAAAACCGCATGGGCAGCAAGCGCGGCTACAAATCCCAAGGGTTTGTCGGTAAAGCGCTCGTTTTTTGCTTTTAAGGGCGTTACGGTCTTTTTCTCGTCAGCCATTGCTTTTTTCCTAGCGCTTGGCGTTTTCCAGTTGCAAAGCAAGACCGACGCGTGCAACGTCGGCTTTCTGCAGCGTTTTCATCACGTCGATGACTTTCCCGTAATTGACGTCTTTGTCGGCGGCAATGACAACGGGCGTTGTTTGAAGAGAGCCTTGTGATTTAACGCGTTCAATAAGCGTGCCGACCGTCACGGGTACGAGATGTTTGCCGGCGCGCACGGAAATCTTACCGTCGGCGTGTACGACAACTTCCACGGCTTTGTCCGGGGCTTTGCTGGCCTTTTGCACGCTCGGTAGATTGACGACCGAAGGATTGACAAAGGGTGCGGCGACCATCAGGATGACGACCAAAACAAGCATGACGTCGATGTAAGGCACGACGTTCATCTCGCTCATCATGCGTCGTCTCGTGTGTTTGCCAAGAGACCTTAGGGACATAGGACAAACTCCTAGCGCTTAGCGCTGCCGCGCCAGAATGTTCATGAATTCTTCCGAGAAACTGTCGAAGCGGTTCGTGATGCGGTCAAGACGTGTCGCAAACGTGTTGTAAGCAGCAGTGGCCGGAATGGCGGCAAACAGGCCGATTGCTGTCGCAACAAGCGCCTCGGCAATGCCCGGAGCCACAACGGCAAGCGAGACGTTTTCCAGCGTTGAAAGTCCCGTAAAGGCGTTCATGATGCCCCAAACCGTGCCGAACAGGCCGATATAGGGCGAAACCGATCCGATGGAGGCCAGTAACGGAAGCCCCCGTTCCAGATCATCGATTTCTCGCTGAAATGCCGCACTCATACCGCGTCGCACCCCCGAGAGCATTTCGGCTTCCGGTTTGTCCGAGAGTTTTAAAAATTCGGTCATCCCGGCGACAAAAATGCGTTCTTCGGAACTGGTGCGATTCGTGCGGGATGTGGCCGTTTCAAGGAGCTTGGTTAAGTTTGCGCCCGACCAGAACCGTTGTTCGAATGCATCGGTTTGGCGCAGCGTGCGCGAGAGCACGATCCACTTACTGAAAATTGTGGCCCAACTGGCAAGGCTGGCAAGAACCAAAATCGCGAGCACGCATTGGACAACAGGTGAAGCGTTCATCACCAAGGTGACAATGGACAGATCTGCGGAGGCATTCATTTGTTTTCATCCTCAGGCAAGAGGTAAGACTTAAAGAGCAAAAGAGCGTTCGGGGAAAAGGCAACTGGACGACCGGTTGAGGTATCGACGAGCCCCAAACGCACGTTCGCCGTTGTTAAAAGAGTTTGATCGCGCCAGACGGTTTGCTCGACGACAAACGAGGCGGGCTTAAGGGCAATTAACCGTGAGCGTACCGTCACGGTGTCATCGAGACGTGCCGGACGCTTGTAGGCAATTTCAAGATTGGCCACAACAAGTGCACGGTGTTTTTCAAATAGGAGCGCATCTTGATTCAGACCTAAGGATCTTGCCCACTCCGAACGGGCGCGCTCCATCCAACGGATGTAATTGGCGTGGTACACGATGCCGCTTGCATCGGTATCTTCCCAATACACGCGTATTGTCAGTGAAGGAATCGGATTTGTCATGCTAAGGAGAAAAAACGGTTTCCCGAAAATGAAAAAAGCGAAACAAAACTGCTTTTTAACTCAACACGTCATTGCAATCGGGCCAAGGCGAAAGTATATTGAATAGTCGTGTATTTTTGTTTGTCGAGCGGTTCGATTTTGTTAGCTTGCCGGGAGTGGCAATGACTTGGCCAAAAGGTGTGCGCCAAGGAGTCGGGCTTTTACTGGCCCTTTTCCTTGTGACAACGTCGGGATGTCGGGAGGTTTTAAATGCCCCGCGTCCGCTTTCCGAGTATGCGACGAATACGGTTTTTTCAACGTTTGCCTTAAGTCCGAAAACGCTGGATCCGCAGGTCTCGTACTCGCAAGGAGAAAGTGTATTCGTTTACCTGACGTACGAGCCTCCGTACGCATATCATTATTTAAAGAGGCCGTTTACGCTCACGGCCCGCTCGGTTCAGTCGGTTGTTAAGCCCGTGTATCTGGACAGAGAAGGGAAGGTTCTTTCGGATACCTCTCCGGTTGATGCCATTGCCGTGAGCCGCTACACCTTAAAAGTCAAACCCGGCATTTTCTTTGCTCCGCATCCGGCTTTTGCGAAAGATGAAACGGGATTCTTTCGCTATCACAGACTTTCGGAAGACACGGCCGCTTCCCTTGTCAGTCCTTTGGATCTTCCTTACAAAGGGACGCGGGAACTGACGGCACAAGACTTTGTTTATGCCATCAAGCGCATGGCAAGCCCGAGAATCGTTTGCCCGGTACTGCGTGTTTTAGGCGAACACATGCCGGGCCTTACCGAACTTGCAAAAAGGCTTCGCGCGAAGGAGGCGATAAGCCCTCAGGCCTGGCTTGATCTCCGAGATGAGCCCTTAGAAGGTGTTCGTATCGTGGATCGCTGGACCTTTGAAATTGACGTCAAAGGCAAATACCCGCAGTTTTCCAACTGGCTTGCGATGAACTTTTTCGCACCGGTACCCTGGGAAGCCGAAGCCTTTTACGCCAATGAAAAACTCAGAGAAAACAACATCACGCTTGACTCTTGGCCAGTGGGAACCGGCCCATACTACTTGGCTCTCTCACGACAAAACCGCGAACATATTCTGAAGAAAAACCCTCTCTTTCATACAGTGCTTTATCCGTGTGAAGGAGAGGAATCCGACGCAAAAGCCGGGTTCTTGAAAGATTGCGGGAAAAAACTGCCGCTCACCGATCGCATCGTTTTAACGATTGAAAAAGAATCGGTTCCGACAACGTCTAAATTCCTACAGGGTTTTTACGACAGTCCCGAGATTACGCGTTTGGATGTCGGACAGGGATTTATCACGGCCGCACTTGATAATCCCGAGAAAGGAAAGCTTTATCAAGAACGGCGTCTTCAATTTCCTAAAACCGTCGGGTCGAACATAACCTACTTGGGATTTAATTGGCTTGATCCTGTCGTCGGAGGAGGGAAAACGCCCGAACAGGCGCGTCGCAACCGTCTTTTGCGCCAGGCCGTGAGTATCGCCTTAAATTGGGAAGAAAAAATTTCCATCTTTAACGTCGGGCAAGGTATGGCCGCCTCCGGTCCCTTGCCGCCCGGACTTTTCGGTTGGCGCCCTGAGTCGCCCGCCGCTTTCAATCCCGTTGTTTATAAAAAAGATGCCACAGGACGCGTGCATCGACGTGGTATCGATGAGGCCAGGCGCCTGTTAAAAGAGGCCGGATACCCGGACGGCCGCGATGCTAAGACCGGTCGGCCTCTGGTACTCAATTTTGATTGGCAAGGGGCATCTGCCGGGGCTCGTTCCTATTTAGAGTGGGTCACGCGTCAATTTGCCAAGCTCGGAATTCAATTGGAAATTCGGGCGACCGATTACAATCGCTTCCAAGATAAGATGCAAAAGGGCGCTGAGCAAATTTACGTCTGGGGGTGGCTTGCGGACTATCCGGATGCCGAAAACTTTCTTTTCCTTTTGTACGGAAAGAACGGCAAGGTGGCTTACGGAGGAGAAAATGCCTCCAACTACGTCAATCCCGAGTACGACCGTCTTTTCGAAACGATGCGGTATTTGCAAGACGGCCCGGACAAAGCGCGCCTGATTGATCGGATGATTACCATTGTGCAAGAAGATGCGCCTTGGAGTTTCGGGACGTTTTCGACGGCGGTCGCTGCTGCGCATCACTGGGTCAAAAACCTAAAACCGACGCAGATCGTGCAAGACCGCTTGATGTATGTCGGTATTGATGCTTCCGAGCGGTATGCTGCCGTTCGCGCCTGGAATAAGCCCGTGCTGTGGCCTTTGGCTGTCTTTGCCGGGTTTATCGTGTTCTTTTTGTTCGGGGTGCGCCATGTTTTGAAAAAACGCGCGCGACGCCGAGAGAGTCAGGGAAGTCAGAGATGATTGTCTACATGATTCGTCGCGCTTTTTACGGCATACTGATTTTGCTCGGCGTGAACCTGATTACATTTGCTCTCTTTTTTTCCGTTAATACACCGGATGATATGGCACGGCTCTCGCTTGGCGGAAAGTACGTCACTCCCGAGTTGATTGCCTCTTGGAAAACGACGCACGGTTACGATAAACCGCTTTACTGGAACGCGGCACAATCGGGAATGGAAAAAATGACAGATACCGTGTTTTACACGCGTTCCGTGCCGCTTTTAAAGGGCGATTTCGGTTTGTCCGATGCCGGTCGCAGTATCAATCGCGAGATCGCCGAACGTATCGGTCCGTCGCTCGCTCTTGCCGTGCCGACGTTTGTTCTGGGTTTATTTGTCGTTATTGTGTATTCTCTTTTGTTGGTCCTTGTCAGGCGAACTCGTCTTGAGTGGGCCGGCGTTGCTTTCAGCGTCCTTGTCATGAGCGTTTCCGGCCTTTTTTATATCATCCTCGGGCAGTGGCTTTTCTCTCGCACGCTTCGCCTTGTTCCTGTTTCAGGCTTTGCGGACGGTTGGGCGATGACGTCCTTCCTTGTTCTGCCGATTTTAATCGGTGTCTTTTCGCGCTTAGGCAGTGATGCGCTCCTTTATCGATCGCTTTTTTTGGAAGAGGTCGGAAAGGACTACGTGCGAACGGCGCGAGCCAAAGGGGCAAGCGAGGAGCGAGCTCTTTTTTGCCACGTCCTGCGAAATGCCTTGTTGCCGATTTTAACGAGCACGGTTTCCGTTATTCCGATGCTTTTTATGGGATCGCTTGTGATGGAAAATTTTTTTGCTATTCCGGGCTTGGGGTCCTATACGATCGATGCGATTAACGCCCAGGATTTTTCGATTGTGCGAGCGATGGTTTTCTTGGGGACCGTAGCCTACGTGGTAGGACTTACGCTCACAGACATTACCTACGCGCTCGTCGATCCGCGGATTCGGTTTAAATAAGAGGACGAGGTTGATGCCGCGCTTTGTTTTCCTTTATACGGACGCCGTGATTTGGCTGGTGATGCTTGTCATTGTGCTTTATGCGTGGCACGCACGACGCACACCCGAGCTTGCCGCTAAATGGAAAAAGCTCGCGTCGAACAAAACGGCGCTTTTTTGTGCCGGCCTTTTAAGTGTCTTTTTTACTGTTGCTTTGACCGATAGTCTTCATTTCAGGCCGCGTTTGGAAACGCCGATTTCCCAAGCCGTTATCTATGCTCCGAAGACTGTTTCGGTTTTGGATTTTTACGTTGCAGAACACATTGCCGGAACGGAACGCAGTTATTCGGCTCCGTTTTCGTTGTTCGATTGGGATAAAACAACGGAGATCGTTGATGACAAGCCCGTGCGCCGCTTTGCGCGTTTAACGGGCGCCTCGCCGACGGTCTTGCCCGAGGGAAAAACCCGTGCCCTTTGGAGCGATTTCGGGCGAGGTGTTGCGACAGGCTCCGGTCTAAGTCTTTCCCTTCTTGCAATCGTTGCGGCTTTGCGACGGCGAAGGTCCGAAAGTATTTTTCAAAGCGCAAGGCGTCTTGTCGGAGACAAAAATCCGCTGAGTCCGGTTCTTTGGGTTTGGATGGGCGCATTTTTCGTGGTCGGACTTCTTTGGGCTTTGTGGCCTTCTTGGCACATTTTCGGGACCGATGCCGTCGGCAATGACGTGCTTTTAAGTGCTCTCAAATCTGTTCGGACCGGGGTTGTCATCGGAACGCTTGCGACGTTTTGCATGCTGCCGCCGGCTATCCTTTTAGGGATTACCGCCGGATACTTTAAGGGATGGATTGACG
>ERZ808258.349-NODE-349-length-19577-cov-2.946983_pt1 | contig 19577 bp, 13 predicted proteins | sample MGYA00521280_ERZ808258 | MGnify/ENA primary metagenome ERZ808258 (study PRJEB31516, sample SAMN03275585) | gut metagenome | biome: mammalia-associated habitat; material: feces | host: Papio cynocephalus | place: Kenya | collected 2012-07-19 ...
TTTTATCTTTTGAAGCCGGCATTTCTTTGCCAGTTCCACGGAGTCTGAGCTGAGCCCCACATGTTTCAGAACAGGTCCGAGTCTTGTAGTATTTGTTTGTCTTGAAAGTCCCTCCACATATGACACAAACGCGTTCCTCGTCATCGACCCCGGATGCTCTACGGGCTGCAGATTTACAGGCATTTGAGCAGAATTTTCCATGACCTGGCTTGGCCATATACTCTTTTTTGCAATATTGGCATATGTGTTCGACCGGTTTGAGATTCTGTGCGACTTGTTTTCCATGTTGGACATGCCACTCGTGCCCCTCTTCGGAAGCATGCCACGCTCTGCACAGTGATTGTTGTTTAGAATTGAGGTCCTGCATGGTTTTGCGCCTATCCTCTCTACGCTCCTGCGACCAGGGATGTCTCTGCATATGTTCTGCGCGTGTGAGACATTCGAGATTGGAGATATCGTTGTTGTCTGGATTCTCATCGATATGATGGATTTCATAGCCCTTTGGAATAGGCCCGTTGTATTGTTCCCAAATATATCTGTGTAATAATATACACTTGTATCCATCATATCTTCTGAAATACACGCGCATGTCACGGGCTTTTGCATCAGGATATCTGGACCAGATATACCCGTCATACTCGATACGTTCGCTTTTTGCATTTTCTGAACGGGGTCTTGCCATTGGATTACCTCATCATATACCGTAAGACATCCAAGACACTTAAGCCCTTCCATCGTCATAATCGGATGGTCTTTCGTTCCTTCCAACACAGTACCATTCTCGAATTCTACACGCCATATCTCCGCCGGCAACGGACGGGCGATACCTGCGGCCAGCACCTTCCTGTAGCCGAGATGGGTCAAGACCATGTCCCCGACCTCGATGTCCTCGATAGGCACCTCTCCGTGATCGGTGATCACCATGGTGCCCGCTACAAGACAATGATCGAACTCTTTGATCGGTTTTTCAAGCCATACCCCATCAGCTGAACGATCATACGCGTAATTCTGCAGCTCTATGAGCGTGTTCCTGCACGATTGATGGACGTGCCATTTGAACGACTGGAGCCTCTGGATACCGTTCTTCAGGGAGTCGGGACCCTTCAGAGCGGGACGGATGGCGGGAAGCGCCCATGTGATCGGTATCTGGTTGCCGTGCTCGTCGATGGTCGCCTCGGTGAGCCCTCTCTGGAGCTCGCTGATGGACTTCGGCTCCGCGGCGTCCGCCCAAATAGTCTCCTTGCCGTAGCCCATGGCGCAGATGCGCTTGGCGATGGCGAGGTTGGTCATTCCGCGGTCGTACATCTCGTCGAACACCCACAGCTCCCTTGCTCCGAGGTCGAAGAACACCGCCACGAAGGCGTTGTACGATATCGAGTACCCGAAGTCCAGTCCGAAGGAGAGCACTCCGCGGGGGTGCTGCTCTATGACCTCCTTGATGTCGAAGGCCTCCTCCTGCCAGTTCTCGTAGATCAGACCCTCGGCGATACCCCAGTCCCCGTCGCACACGATACGGGCGAGACGCGGAGCGTCCTTGTAGAGGGCCATGTACTGCGCCCTGTCCACGTCGGAGAGATGCTCGTTGCATCTGAACGTGGTCGTTATCGCGAGGGTGTCGGGACGGGGATGGTCGAAGAACCTCGCCTTTATCCACGAGGTGGCGGACCATGGGTTGAACGTCCCGGTGTACTGCTTCCACAGATACGGCGGAAGGTCTCCGCGTATGGACATGGCCATGGTGTCGAAGTCGTTCTCGTTGCCGAAGTCCGCGAACTCCTCCAACCACACCCAGCAGAGGTATCCTTCGGACACTCCGACTGATGCCAGCTTGAGAGGGTCGTCCATTCCTCTGAACAGGATGACCTGCTCGTTGGGGCGGGACTCGGACTTGCGGTGCGTCATCCTCAGATTGGACGGCGAGACCTCCCAGCTGTCGTGCAGGTACAAGCGGTTGATGGCCCACTCCAGCGTGGCGAACACCGAGTCGCGGAGGGTGTTGGTCTGCTTCTTGATGACCAGCAGATTGGCCTCCGGATAGCGCTCCAGATGCCAGATGAACCACAGAGCGGCGGTGTAGGACTTCTTGGAACCCTTGGAGCCCTTCACCATGCGGTAGAGGTCCTTGCTGTTCCAGAATTCGTCGTATCCCTCTCCGATGAGCCTGCGGAGGGAGATGATCGGCCTTCCGTCGGGACCTATGGGGTCGCCGTAGCGGGTGACGGGCGCATCGCTCGGAGCGATCGCTGTACTCGGCATCGATGCATTCTCCTTCGACCGGGAGCGGTTCGTCATCATCGTCGTCATCGTCATCGGACGATGCGCTCATGGTGACCACCTCGGAGGCCGTCATCACGCCGTTCTCTATGCGGACGTCCTTGGCGGACGTGATGGCCAGGTCGTCCACGAACGTGGGCGCCTCGACCTGCATGAGCTGCTCCTTGACAGGCTCCAGGCCGCCGTACTTGAACAGGAACTCCGCCTTGCGCTGGTCCCCCTGCACGGCATCGGCCGCGAACTGCATGATGATACGGGTCCTGATGTCCACGTTGGCGTTCTTGTACGCCTTGAGAGGCCTCTGTCCGTCCACGTAGTCCATCGGACCCTCCTTCACCGGCGATGCGAGAACGGTGTTGATTATGTTCTGGATGTCGCGGCGGTTGTTTTTTTTTGCGAGGGCCCTCTCCGCCAGCACCTCCGTGGGAGTGTATAGGCTGGGTGCATCGGACATGGGCATCGCCTGTTGAACGCTCCGTCCTTCTTCATCCTTCCGAGAGGAGTCAGCTGTCTGCACCTTAGGCATCTGTCCGGAAGAGTTTTCAGGGACATCCCGTATTTGAGCTTGCATATCGGGCAGGTCCACCCGTCGTCGGGGTTGTCCACGATCTCCCCGCCTTCGAAGTTCTCTCCGTAGAACGAGAAGTACATCTCCGCGAGATTGTCGCTCAGGGCGAACTCCCTGGCGCACATATCGTAGTCTCCCTTGGTGGCGCGGTACTTCTCCATCTCCGCATCCTGTCCCGAACGGACCGTCATCCTCTCGATGCCGCGCTTCTGCTGCCTGTAGATGTCCAGCCTGAGCCTGTTGGCGACCTCCGGGTCCACCCAGCGCTCCAGTAAGCTAGCCGGCATAATCCTCAGCTCGTACGGCGTGAAGGCGTGATGCATCCGTTCCCTGAATTCCTCCGATGCCCGCGATGTCATATGCTGTCTCGATGACAGACTGCATATATGGGCATTTTGAAGGTATGACGTATACAAGTATAGGTGCGGTATATACAGAATAAAAAGAGGTAAGAGGTTTGGCGGAGCAGGAGCCCCGGAGAGGTCATCGGTCGGAACGGACGCGTCCCATCTCGACCCTTCTGGAGGTCAGTCCCTCGTCGTTGGTCTTGGCGGTGGGGATATCCGCGGGCATGCCGCGCTCTCTCCCGTCTCCGCCCATCCGCACGGGCACGCATCCGAACGCGAACACGGAGCCTCCGATAGGTGCTCCGTAGGGGTGTCCGTCCTTGCCCGTGTTCTTCGCTATGCTGTCCATCATGTCCCTGAGGGACATATTCCTCATCTCATCCATTATCCTCACCCTGTTATTCCGATCGGATTCTGTAAACTTTTTGTCGAGCGTCTTATTATATTCCGACCCCGACTTCCATTTGTCGGCCTCCCTGCCATCGAACGAGAGACTCTTGTCTTCCACGATCTTGTCCTTGTTCTCCTTCGTCTGAGCACCGATGATCTTGCCTTGATCGATGAGATTCTTGCCCTGGTACCTGACCGGCACGTTCTGATCCGGTGCGACCTTCGGCAGGTTTTCAACGGAATCATCGGCATTCGTCTTGGAAGAATCATCGGCATTCGTCTTGGAAGAATCATCGGCATTCTTCGCCTCAAGTTTCTTCCGTTCTTCTGCAGCTTTGGCTGCGAGAGCTCTGTCTTCATCAGTAAGGGGCGTAACGATCTCGGACGGATCATCCCCATTGCCCAGTCTCGCCTCCTGTTGCTGGACACTCGCCTGGTATTGATTGACCTTGAACGTGTCCCCTCCGAGCATCTGCAGAAGGTTGCGCTCCCTCTCATTGGAGTTGTGCCAGTTCCTTCTGTCTCCTTCGGAGGGCTTGTCCTCGTTCTCCCGTTTCTCATACGCATTCTGAATATCATAGGTCTTATCCGGCTTGAGGTTCTCGGATTTTTTGGGAATCAATTGTCTGACGATGCGCTTCTCCGCATATCCTTCGTCGCCGGGTTGCACTGCGGTGTTCATGAACTTCTGCTGATCGGACGGCAGCATGTCCATCCATTCTTCATCGGTTATGTTCGCCTGCCTGTTCCCCTTGACCTCATCGTAGCCGATGTCGCCCACGAGGTACTTCATCGGACCGTAGTCGACGTTCCCGAAATCCAGGTCGTCGAATCCCTGGAATCCCTTTTTCTGAAGGAGCTTCCTGAACTCCGGCATCACCTCCGTCCATTCGCCTTCCTTCGAGAGATCCTTATCTTCCAGCAGATCAGTGTCATCCGAATAGGCTCTTTTCTGCCTCATCATATCGACATAGGAGCCTACTGCATCTGCCATGCGCCGCATGATGGGGTCGCGGGTGGACTCGGCTTCATTTTCCAGATCAGACCATATAGAATTCACATCTTTATGTCTGAAAGCACTCTCGGCCAATCTTCTGATTCCGGGGTGGTCGTCGTAGTGAGGCCAGAACTTAGGCTGAGCCATTGATGATTCTGTTGTCAGCTGATCTGCAAGAAACTTGTATAACTCGCTCATATCAGCCTTCGTTTCGTAATCTGATATTGGTGAGAAACCCGCCATTTTTCCATTTTCATCCATCTGGATCGTTTCGGGCGAGGACGGCACGGCTTTTTTCGAAAGAGAATACAGGTACTCTGCGAGGCCTTCGACAGAAGGTTTGAATTTCTCATCTCTGAACTTCGTCTTGTTTTCATCCAGCTTCTCATTGACCCTGGCGTTCATCTCCGCACGGGCTTCCGAAAGCTTGCTCAGCGAATCGGCCCATTGAGCATAGATGGAATCCACATCTCCTTGAGAAAGACGCTTCAAAGTGGCGATGAGTGTTTTCGTCTTGCTGTCTGGAATCGGCACGTTCCGTGTGAAGTCGGCAAGTCTGTTGGATGCATGCACCACTTCTGTAGGCAGTTTGCGGAGCATCTCGCCCCAGACCTCGTCCTCCCAGTTCTCGCCGTATTGGTTCTTCATGGCTCCGGCGAGTCCGTACGTCTTCGCATCGGGATTCTCGCCGAGCATCTCGCTCATGGTTCTATAGAACTGGCTGTCCTTGGACAGAGGGTCGAGACTCTGATATGTGTTCTGCTTTTCTTTGATGTCTTCCAGGAAAGGCACGATACTCTCCTTAGTCAGACCGGGATAGGCATCCATGACCTGTTTGATCACCGCCTCCGCCTTATCAGCATAGCCTCTGCGCGTGTGATTCCTCAATGTATTCAGCAATCCGCCGAATCTGTTGAGAACCTCCAGCTGCTTCGCCCTCAGTTCATCGTCCCTCTCGGGCGAACCCTCAGGCGTCGTGAACGTCGTGCCTGCGGGCAGAGGCACGTCGTACGCATCGTCCAGAACATTCCGGTACAGCTCCGATGCGGAGCGGGCCCGCTCGGCATTCCTTACACCCCTGCGCCTTTCGTCCTCCATGCCCTCTTCGTTGAGGATGATGACGGCGGCATCGATGAGGGCCATCTTGTCATGGTCGAAGTAGCCGGGGAGGCTGTCCGGCAGGTCGTTGGGGTTGCTGTATCTATTATTTTCAAGGAACTCCTTCCCTTCATCGGTATTGAAGAATTCGAGCGCTCTCATCGCCAGGGCCTTGTTGTTGCCGTAATCCAACCACTTCTCGGCGGCGCTTCTGCGGGATTTCAGATCGTCGTTGATGGTCTTGGTCCTCATCACATCTCCTGTGGACAGCCGTCCGGAGGGAGTATAGTTCTGAACGGGCTCCAGACTGAGGGTTCCCGTCTCGATGAACTTCTCCGATACGGAACGGGGGAGAACGGTGAACAGGCGCACGATGTCTTCCAGATCGGTCTTGTTCTCATCACCCAGCAGATCGTACCAGATGTCGGGATTCTTCTGCACCAGACGAACCGCCATGTTGATGGCATCCTCATAGGACACGGGTGCATGCTCCTTCAGATACGTATCAGAGTCGGAAAGAGCCTGTTTTCTTTCATCGAGACCTTGTTCGGAATAGCCTGTCTCCGAATCAGGCAACGCATATCCCCTCTCGCTCTGCTTTCTGAACAGTTCGTTCCTGAGCTTTTTCCACTCAGGGGCTTTGGGATTATTCGGGTCCTGTTCGAGTGCGTTCCGGAGCATTTCCATGGTCTTGCGCTCGTCAGGAGTCAACCCGGGATACAACTTGCCCTGATCCGCGTCCTGGGCCACTTCGCGTTTGACGCCCTCATCCCTATCCAATTTTCCGACAGCATCCTCGAATGCCTTGAGATGCTTCCGCTTCAGCTTGGCTTCGGGTGTGAGGAAGTCGATCCTCCCGTATATCGGATGCCATAGCGCCTCCACCTTCTCTCCTGTCGAGGGATCGATATAGCTGTATGGCCTCGCGATGGACATCCCCGGAGTGGAGTACGGATTGCGATCTTTCAGAGCCTTCTCCGCGAGCGCCTCATGGACATCGGAACCCACCAGATCATCCTTCAGATCCTTGGTGTCCCTGTACCAGCCCATGCCTCCTCTGTCTATGGCGTACCGGGGCATCGGAGCTCCGTTCTCGTCCTTGATGCCCATTCCGATGGAATCGGCTTCTCCGAAGATCTTCCCCAGACGCTTCAGCCATGCATCCTTGTCCCTGTTCTTCAGCTCGGCCTCCTGCGCTCTGTAGAGCCACTCCATGGCCTCGTCCCACGTGGCGCCGTTCTCCAGCATGTCGTTGATGCGCTTGGCATCCCTCATCTCGCTGAAGGCATTGACGACGTATTCCGAATTCAGAGCATCGGGATTGACCATCATGCCCAGATACGTGTTCCCTTTGTCGTCCTTCCTGATTAGGGGGATCCTGTTCCCTTTCTCATCCAGTTCGGGTATGTACCTCCCGAGCTTGTCCTTGGCGAGGCGCATCACCGGCTCGCCGTTCCTGTCGAACTTCGGATTCCCGTTCCTATCCTTCGCCTGGATCTTCTTCAGCCTGTAGGTGATCGGCATGAATCTGGGCGTCGAGAAGGGATCCAGCAGGATCTTCCCGTTGTAAGGCATCGGCTCCTCCTTGATCTCGCCCGTGGTCGGATCCACATCCGGAACCATCCTGATGATGCCGTCCGCACCCTTCTCCTCCTTGAGCCTCGGTATAGGCGTGGCCTCATTGCGGGGAACGGGCGAAGGGACTCCGGATTTGGGATCGACCCTCGCATAAGGCAGTCCGGCGGGGAAGTGATACGAATTGACGGTCTCGCCGGTAGGCGACCTCGCGGTATGGTCCAGCCACGGTCTGTCGCCGGCTCCGCGGTCGGAGTTTCCCGTTCTTCCTCCGTACTTGCGTCTCAGGGATTCTCCCATGGCTCTGTACTTGGCCATGTTGTAATTCTTCTTCTTCTCGATCGGCCGCTTCTTCAGCTCCGATCCCGTTCCGGACGACTTCTTCAGCTCCGATCTCGCGACGAGGGCCTTGTCCAGCTTGGAGAGCATCCTTGCTATGTCGGCCATCGTCTGATCCCCCTCAGGCATTTGTCGTAGCGTGCTTTCATCACGCGCTTCATCATCTCGCCTATCGTCATATCCTTATCGTTCGGGTCGTCCTCTTCGGACTCCCCCTTGCACGCATCCATCACGGACTCGCGCACCGGCTCCTCGGGCTCTCCATCGTCGCAGACGGCGATGCTCACCTCTATCCTCTCAGCCTTCTCCATATCCGTTCAAATACCCCTGCAGCATGGACGAAACCCGTCGGGTCCGCAGCCCGCGTCATGTGCGGACCCGCACCCGTCGTCGATCTCTATGGTGATGTCCATCGCAGGGCTCTGTATGAGCAGGCCCTGCGGAGTGACCGCCATCGCCCTGATGTCATGCACTTCGATGACATTGCGTTTGCGGTCCTGCGCGTACTCGATGCGCAGGTCCGCGGTCCTCACGCGACGGCAGACCTTCATGGACAGGGAGAGCCTCATGTCCTTCTGGGTGACCATCGCGGTGCCCTCGCAGGCATCGCGACGGAACATGGACGAGAGGCTCCTCGCGTTGTCCTCGGTTATCGGTATCATCTCATCCCTTCACGATGAGGATGCTCGGCACGGTCAGGGACGACGGCTGGGACTTCGCCCAGATGTACACTCCGCCTTCGAACGTCTCGCATACCGGGGAGTACCTTCCGCTCACGGCATCGTCCTGGGAGAAGGACACGGTGGCGATATCCGAGGACGACACCGAGCTGTTCGAGTAGGTCCCCTTGTAGCCGTATGCGGTGTTCGAAGCATCCGCGACCCAGGTGAACGAGGCGTTCGAGACGATGAGGCACTTCTTCTGGCATTCGGAGACCTTGGTGTCCACGTAGGTCGTGGCGGCCTTGGCGTTCAGCTCCGTCTTGGTGGCGTAGGTGCTCGTTATGACGTTGCCGGCCGCATCCTGCGTCGCCATCGTGGCGGAGGATGCGCTGGTCGCGGTGGTAGCCTTGGCCGCGCTGTCCGCCTCATCGGCCTTCGTGGCCCTGGCGACGGTGCCGCACGCGGTGGGGACACCGTTGTTCAGATAGATCGGGGTGCTCGCGCTTCCGACGGTCTCCGAGAGGGCGGCCTTGTCCTGCTTCGCAGTGCCTACGAGCACCTTGCCCGCTCCCGCGGGTATCGCGCCCGCCGAGACCAGTCCGCTGAGGTCCACGGTCTCCGAGGGCTTGTCCCATCCCTCGTCGGTATAGAGGATGTTCGCACCCTTGGGTACGGTGATGGTCTCGCCATTGAGTATCGGGAGATCGAAGGGCTCGGAGACGTTCCACACGCCTCCGACCTCGGGATTCGTGGGCACGGTGGCGGTGCTCCCCTTGATCATATAGACGCCCTTCAGGCTGCTGGTGCCAGTGGCGATGGCGGTCTTGACCTGTGCGGCCGTGACCAGCTTGTCGGTCCCTTCCTCGATGGAGGCCGCCACGTCGCGGGAGGCCGCGGTTCCGAGTCCGAGGTCGCATGCCACCGGGACTCCGCCCTGGAAGTACACGGGCGTGTTGGAGCTTCCGCCGTCGGAAGTGAGCTTCTTCGCGGACGCGGCGGCATCGTCCTTGCCGAGCTTGTTCGCGATGTCCTTGACGACCGTATTCAGATTCGCCTTGTCGTCCTTGGACATCAGACCGTTCTCGGATGTCGAAGCGACGGCGGTGGACGCCTTCCCGTTCAACGCGGCCGTGACAGTCTTGTTCTGCACGGGATTGGTGCTGGATGCGTCCAGGGTTGAATCGACCTCGATCTTGCTTCCGGCTTCGACCGTGCAGCTGATGGTGTTGCCGGAGATCGATATCCCTTCGCCCGCCTTGAGCGTATCCTGCTTGCCGTTCACCGCGTTCGTGAGCTCCGTTATCTTCGAACCGTAGCCGGTGTATGTCGAGACCAGGGACGAGGTTATGCCGGAGTCGACCGCGGCCTTCTGAGCCGTGCTCAGAGCATCCTGCTTCCCCGCCGCGTATCCGTCGTACTGCTTCACCTTGTCCGCGGTGATGCCCGAGTCCGTCGCCTTCAGCCGCTCGTCGGAGAGCTGAGCCTGCTTGCCTGCGACATCCGTCTTCAGGGTCTTGATGTCGCTCTCGGTCGCGGTGATGCGGTTCTCGGTCGCGGTGATGCGGTTCTGGTTGTCTGCGATCTGTCCGGACGCCGTTTCGAGTTCTCCCTCGAAGCTCCCGACGCGGGGGTCGCAATCCTCCCATATCGGGTTCCCCGCGTCGTCCGTTCCGGTGCATCTTCTGAGCACGCCGTCGATGAGGGCGACGTCCCCGACCTTCGGTGCCGAGGGAGCGGAATCTCCGATGAGCCGCCCCTGTGCGGTGGAGTAGACCTCCCCCCTCACGTTGACATCCGACCTGAATGTGTAGACCTTTGGATCAGCCATGAATCATGGATGGCGCGGAGGATATAAAGAACAGGAACCCCGCCTGAGGGCGGGTAACGGGTTTGATGTTCACGGTTCGTGTACAGACTCAGTGCTTGTTGAGCTCGTTGAGGACGGGAACAGGCTCGGCAGGCTGCTCGGCAGGCTGCTCGGCGACGATGCCCTTGAGGGCGTCCTTCGTCTTGGCCTTGTCCCTGGAGGACTCCAGCACCGTGCGGAGAAAAGCATCGCCCGCCAGTCCGCAGATGATGGAGATGATGAACACGAGTCCGGCGCAGTCGTAGAAGGTGCTGCCGTCCACGATCCCGGCTCCGATGATCCATCCGCTCACGTAGAACGTGGCGATGATTCCCAGAACGATGGTGGTGACGTTCTGGATGATGTAGTTGAAGCCGTAGTCCATGGCTTCTCCCTTGTCGCGGGCGACCTCCTTGGCCTTGGCCCTGTACTCGCTGATCCCCTTGGTGAAGGTGATGATCGCGATGACGAGGAAGGCGAGGACGAGCAGCTTTGCGACGTATCCGCTGTCGATGTTGAGGATCGTATCGACCGTATCGACGTAATCTGTTGCCATTCTGTCAACTCCTATTATCAGCATGATCTCGACCGTCGTCCCGGTCAACCTCCCCTCCCACGCGAGGCGGGAGGAGAGGGACCAGACGAACAGTCCGATCAAGGTTTCTTCTTGGCCTCCTTGGCGGCCTTGGCTGCATCGAGCTTGCCCTTGACGAGCTTGTAGTTCATCGGGGATGCGGGAGCCACGGCGAGAGCGACGGCTCCGAGGACCACGATGACGATGACCACGAGGGCGATCTGCCCAGAGGTGGTCTCGAAGAACCCGGGCTCCTCGGGAGCCTGAGGCGCGATGGACCTGTAGATGGCCACGAAGGTCACATCTCCGGTGTAGGCGTACTCCATGGGGTCCACATAGTCGGAGGTCCCGGCTACGACCCATCCCTGGAACTCGTATCCCTCGCGGTAGGTGGCGGGAACGGTCAGAGAGTCGGACTTCTGGGTGACATCGGTCTTGCCCTCGATCTGGAAGGTGACGTTGAAGGAAGCCTCCTCGGCGATGGCCTCGACGGTCGTGTTCTCGTTGATGAGGGTCTCGAAATCGAAGTCCCATGCCTTGAATCCCTCGGGGAGAGCAGGGATCTGCTCGGCGGGGATGGCGGTGCCTTCGAGGACGGTGATCTTCGCGACCTCGGTCTCTCCGGCGACGAATGCGACATCGTAGTAGATGTTGTCCCTGAGCTGGATGGTCATGGGTCCGGTGACAGGCACGGAAGCGTCGAAGTTCCACCTCTTGTCCTTCTCGGGGAAGGCCTCGGGGATGACAGGGACCTTGTCGGCGGGGATGAGCTGACCGTGCTCCACCTGGATGGTGACGTTCATGGCGGCGTACATCACTCCGAAGTCGAAGGTGACGTCGTAGACCTTGAGGGCTCCCTTGACGACGACGTTCTCGACGATGGCGTCATCGGCGTTGAAGTCCCACTTGTCGTAGCCCTCGGGGAGGGCGGGGATCTGGTTCTCGGCGAGCTTCTCGCCCTTGATGACCTCGACGGTGGCGACGGTCTCGTCTCCGGCGACGAAGGTCACGGTGCACTTGAGGACCTCCGCGACGGCGTAGAACCTCATGTCGGGTCCGGTGATGGTGACGGGAGAGCCGACGACCTTTCCGTCCTTGTCGGCCCATGCGACGAAGCCCTCGGGGAGGGCGGGGAGGTCGATCTGACCCATGTACTCGGAGGATCTCTCCGCGACGACGGTCTCGCCGTTCATGAAGAAGACCTTGTAGGTGAGAGGGGCGAAGACCGCATACAGAGTAGTGTCCTCGGTGAAGACCACTTTAGCGTCGATCTTGCTGTCCTCAGTGAGTGCTATGATGGCTTCCTTAGAATCATTCACAGTGGACCATCCAAGGAAATTATAATGCTCCTTGGAAGGTGCAGCGGGCACTTCGCGCTTGATGGAATCAGTGGTTGCACCGTAGGTGGAATCTCCATTGACGAAAGTGATCTTGTAGATGGGTGTGAGCTCAAGAACGAGCGTTGCGGATTTGGTCAGGTCGGTAACGTGGACAGCGGTAGAGTCGCTCGAAATCTCAACGGATCCGGCTTCCTTGCCATCCTTGTCTACAAGCTTTCCGATCTCGAACTTAGTCTGATCGATATTCTTCAGAGCCTCGATGAGAGCCTTGTATGCATCAGACTCAGTGGAGATGGCACTATCTTTGACAATGCACTTGAACGAATCCTCGCCGACAGTGATGGTGATGTAGATGTTCTCATCAAGAACCGCAGTGAGAGTAGCATTACCATTGGAATCGGCAGTGAGAGCGCTTACGAGGTATTCCTGACCTGCAACGAACTTGGCGCTACCGCTCTGCCAGTATTCAAATGCCTTTTCGGAAGAAAGGCTCAGCTCGGCGGGAGCGGGCGCGACGAAGGTGGTCGCACCCTCAGCGAGCTTCCTCGTTGCGGACTCACCGTCCATCACATAAGTGATGGTTTTGACGGCAACGGAGTCTTCTCCGTCGGCAGAGGCATCCTCTGCGACGAAGACCACCGACCCGGCGAGAGCCAGCATCGCGAATACGCTGAATGCGATTATGGCCTTGTAATCAGTCATGACTATCATTTTCCCATCCTCTTCGGACCCTGTGCGACGGTCGTTTCGAGAGGATGCGCATCAATCGCAGGTTAGCGATATAAAAGAGTATGAACGGAGGGTCCGAAGACCCCCCGAAAGGGTTTGATATCAGCGGAGACCGACGATGCTGACGGTTCCGTTGAAGGCCTCGGAGAATTCGAGGCTGACGCTGCCGCCGGAGATGGCGATGCCGCACTGGACGACGTTGCCGTTTCCGTCGAGGACCTGCGCCATGAGGGCGGTGGTCAGGCCGGAGGCCACGGAGAGCGCGGTGTTGGCGGTCGCGGTGACGGCCTTGCTGACGGCCACGACGGGGCACTGCTCCAGGGGCAGGGTGCCGGTGGTCTTGCTGAAGGGGATCTTGTCGGGCAGGTCGGAGACCTCGAGAGCCGCTCCCGCGGTGACGAGTCCCTTCGCGTCGTAGGTGATCTTGCAGGCGGTGCCGGCGGTGATGTCGGCGTTCTTGGCGACCTTTCCGTCCGCGGCGGTCTTGGCGGCGTCCGCGGCCTCCTGAGCGGTCGTGATGAGGTCCGCGTATCCATCGTAGGTTCCGACCTTGGCAGCGGTGATCCCCGAGTTCGCGGCGGCGAGCTGGGCCTCGGTGAGGGTGGCCTGCTTGTCCTTGACGGCGTTCTGGATGGCGGTGGTGACCTCGGTCGTCTTGGCGTAGGCGGAGAGGTCGGTGACTCCTCCGAGAGCATCCCACTTGCCATCCTGCGCATCTCCCTCGGTGGCGACATAGACGACGTTGGTTCCCGCAGGATAGTTCTTCCCGTTGTCGGTGAAGGCGGCGGTGATGTTATAGACATCTCCGACTTCCGCGGAGGCGGGGAGCTCGGAAACGGATGCCAGAGTTCCCTTGACCTTGTACACGGACGAGAGCTCGGTCTTCTTGGCGTATCCGGACAGGTCGATGTTGACGGCCTTGTCGGTGACGGTCAGAGCGGTTCCGTCGACCTTGACTGCTTCGATGACATTGACCTGCGCACCGGCGGCGATACCCGTGAGCTTGGTCTTCTCCTCGGTCGTGTAGTCGTTGGTGGACAGTCCCTTTCCGGTGACCTTGTCGACCTTGCCGGCGAGAGCCGTCTCGACCTCGGTCTTGACGGCCGCGGCATCGGCGGTGGCCTTGACTGCGGCGATAGCGGTCGTGTTGTCGGCGACGTCCTTGCAGAGTCCGGTGGCGGCTACGTCTCCGGATGCCTTGGCTCCGACGGTGGTCTTCAGAGCGGAGATGTCCTCGGTCTGGGTTCCCGTGGTGGCCTGCAGGGTCTCGATGGCCGTGGCGTTGGCCGCGGCGGAGTTCTTCGCGGCGGTGGCGTCGGTCTGAGCGGCCTCGGCCGCGGATTTCGCGTCGGCCGCGGATTTCGCGTTCTTGGCGATGTCCGCGGTGTTCTTGGCGATCCTGGCGTAGGCGGAGCCCTCGGCGTTCGCCTCGTCCTCGGCGGTTCCGAGTCCGGCCTCCAGGTTCGCGATCTTCGTGCTGATGGAGTTCTCCCCGGTGCCTCCCTGTCCGAGAGCGGCCTGCAGATCGAGGACGTCCTTGACCAGTCCCTTGCTGGAGTCTCCGACTGCGGTCTTCAGAGTGCCGATGTCGCTTTTGTTGGTCTGCACCTGGGCATCGTCGGCGTACTTGACCCAATTGGTCCCGTTGTACGTCTGGAGGACGCCCTCGAACTCGACGACCTGTCCGGGGAAGGCGTTCTCCGTGGGCAGAGCCGTGACGGTCTCGAACTTGACGTTCTTGACCGCGTTCGTCTTCATGTCGATATCGACATAGAATTCCTGTTTCTTCGCCATTGCAATAGCTCCTGACGTGGATGAGGCTCCGATGCCTCTTCCGTCGCCTCGCTCAACGTCGCATGAGTTGATAAATCCGATATAAGGAAGGAGGGCATACGCCCTCCGATAAGGGGTTTCAGTTGGGGATGGCGACCACCACGGGAACCGTGATGGAGGTGTTCTTCTTGGCCCAGATGTACACCTTTCCGGACGCGCTCTCCGCTATCGGAGCGTAGTCCCCGCTCGTGGCCTGCGCCATGTCGAAGGTGACCTGCGGCACATGGGACGCCGTGCATCCCGAGACCGTGATCGTCCCCTTGTAGGCGTATCCCGTGTACGTGCTGTCCGATGCCCATGTCACGGATGCCGATGTGACGATGATGGGCTTCTTGGCGTAGGTGGTCGTGATGGTGTTCCCGCTTCCGTCCGCGGTGGCCTTGTCTGCAGTCGTTGCGGATGCCGCCTTGCCTGTAGAGGACAGCGCACCCACATCCGAAGCGGAGAGGGATATGTTCGCGCTCAGGGCCTTGCCGTTGACCGTCCTCGTGGTGGGGACCGCACCCACATCCGAGGCCGTGAGGCTGATATTCGAAGACAGGGCGTTGCCGTTGACGGTACGGGATGTGGGGACGTATCCGCTCAGAGAGGGTATATCGGAATACAGAGCGAGGTTGTTCCCGTTCCATGTCGGGCGGGTCTGCTCGCCTCTCAGAAGCGTGTTGTAGTTGCTCGACCCGATGACGAGGTCCGAGGTGCTGGAGAATCCCAGCAACGTGGCGGTGCTGGAGTCGGTGATCTGCCCCTCGTTCGTGTTGTCGAGCATGATCTTCCCGACTCCCGCCTGATCGCCCCCGGTGACCTTCAGAGGAGCGGTGAGCGTGCCGCCCTGCTTGATGTAGGTGCTCGATATGACGTTCCCGTCCCTGTCCTGGGTCGCCTTCGTGGCGCTGGTGGCGCTGGTGGCGTTCCCGGAGAACGTCTTGGCGGTGATGGTGCCGGTATTCGGGTTGGCGTAGATCTGATTGTTGAGGATGGCGGTGTTCGCGCCTCTGGATGACGTGGACGATATCCCGCTCGTGGAGGTCATCAGCAGAGGGTAGGAGTCGTTCGTGGTCGAGTACCTCTGCGTGACCTTGGTGTCGGTGTTGTTGTCCGAAGGGAGCGTCACCGTCTTGGTGTTGATCTTCGTCACGTGTCCGTTGGAATCCCTGGTGATGCTGTCCACCGCGGTGAACGTTCCCCCATGGCTCGGGGACGCGACGGACGTGGTGTCCGTGCCCGTGGTGATGGACGGGTGCGCCGTCAGATAGCCCGCATCGTTGGTGAACGAGCTGACCTTGGTGGGAACCGTGGGTATGGTGGGCTTTCCCGACAGGTCGGAGTACTTCCCGCTGGTGGCGACCGTGGCGAGAGAGGACGTCTTGGCGTATGCGGAGAGGTCGGTGGCGGTGGTGCCTATCTTCTCCCATGCGTTGTTGGCACGCACGTACTCGTCGTAGACGTTGTTCGTCGCCGCGGTGGACGACTTCACCAGATAGATGGTGCTGGTGCTGATGCCCGTCGTAGGGAGGGCGGTCACCACGGACAGCGTGAGCTTCGCGGAGACGAGGCTGTTGACCTCCGCCTTGGTGTACGTGTTGCTCGTCGTATAGTAGTTGGTCAGGTCGGAGACCGCCTTGGTTATGAACGCGCTGTCATTGGTCAGCTCGGAGACCTTGGTGGGCACCGTGATGTTCGCGGTGACGTTCGACGAGGAGTTGGCGGTGAAGGACTTCACCGTGGTGCCGTTCCTCTGGATGGTCAGCGTCCCGTTGTTCACCGTCGGGATGGTCGGAGTCCCGGTCAGGTCGGAGTACTTCCCGCTGGTGGCGACCGTGGCGAGATCCGCGCTCTTGGCATAGGTGCTCGATATGACGTTCCCGTCCCCGTCGGCGGATGCCGCGGCGGCGGTGTCCCCCTCCGCGACGACCGCCTTCCCGTTGCTGTACAGCCTGTCGTCGTCGCCTATGTAGACCTTGGCGTTGGAGTACGTCGTCGCGCTGGCGGCCTGCGACACCGCTCCTGCGAGGAACAGCTTGGTGGACGCCTTCTGCGACGTCCCGGCGGTGTTCTTCGTATCGGTGTCCTTCTGGTACAGGGTCGTGGTCGCGCCGTTGACGGTGATCTCCGCGACCTTGGTCCCGGAGGTCTGCGATGCCGTGACGGACACGGAGTCGGCGGACTCGGTGATGCCGTCCAGCTTCTTCTTGTCGGCCGCGCTCATGAGTCCCGCCGCGGTCGTCGAGGCGACGGACTTGGGGGCCTTGGCGTCCAATGCCTCCTTGACGGCCTTGTTCTGCACAGGGTTGGCGCTCGTCGCGCTCAGCTCCGCATCCACGTCTACGTGGTAGTCCACGCGCTCCCACGCATAGGCCCCTTCGGCCTGAGGGACGCACCGGTATATCGCACCCGGGGTGTACGTCCCTGCGGCCCCCGTGAAGAGGACCGCGGCGCCTCCGAGCTTGGCGGAGGCGTCGGGCATGGAGTCGACGATGCCGATCATGCGCCCGTTGGACGCCTTCACGACACCTTTGACATCGATGCCCTGGTAGAATGTGACGCTTGTCATGTTTCACTCCCGCGATGCCATAGGTGCGGAGAGATTAAAAGACAGCGTGACAGGCGGGCTATGCCCGCCTTGTTTTTCAGATGACGCTCTCGGGATAGTTCGGAACATTCTCCGGGTAGCCCTTCGCGTTCTTGGTCGCTTCGACGGCCTTGCAGTAGTCATCGATGGCCTTGAGCTTCGCAGTATTGGCTTCGACATCGACGTTCAGACGGATGTTCCTCTCCGCCTTGGCACGCTCTCCATCGGTCCTTTCATAGAGGATGGTACGCATCATGGTCTGAAGACCGTCATTCCATGCATCGAATGACACTGCGGGAGCGGATGCGCGGATGGCGTCGTACTCGGTGCGTGTGAGGACATCCTCGGTGTACTCCCAGAACTCGGAGGTCCTTCCATCCTCCTCGACGGATCTACGGACGATATCTCCGCGGATGTAGACCGAATCCCCGTTGATCTCGATATTGGCAGGCTTGACCGCCTGCGTTCCTCTGACTGTTCCGTTGTGTATCATGAAGAAGCACCAGTCCGCAGATAACCTGCTCGTAATTTAAATGTCTCAGTCTGCAACCGTCGCACCAGCTCGCCATGCCGTCGTAGGAGCAGGCGGATGCCAGGTCGTGCGTGCTCGGTTCGCAACACCCGCACAACAACCCGATGATGCGCCTACAGACCCTCTTGTACCTGATCTTGTTCCTCTTGCGCATAGCCACATGGTCGGGCCGATGCACATAGCCGACGAAATCAAGTCCTGTATCGATAGGAGCGATGCGCCAGTTGCCTTTGAGCTTCAGCCCGTACTCCGATTCCAGCTTCGCCTTGACGGAGAAGTGAATGCGCCTCAGAAGGTTCTTGTCGGACGACAGGAACACCATGTCATCCATGTAACGGTAGTAGTATCCCATGCGGAGCACCTCCTTCACCCAATGATCGAAATAGGTGAGCATGAACGATGAGAATATCTGACTGGAGTACATCCCGATTGGAAGGCCTCTGCGACCCGGTGCATCGAAGATGAATGTATGGATCAGGTCCAGTGCATCCCGATCCTTGATCTTGCGCTTGACGAGTTCGAACAGCTTCTTCCGGGGGATGTTGTCGAAGTACTTCGAGATATCCTCCTTAAGGTAGTATTTCGTACCCTCCGGATCGGAATAGATGTCATTGCGGACCTGCATGGAGCACATGTGCGTGCCTTTGCCCTTCTGCGCCGCATAGGAATCGCGGATACTGGTGCCGAGCAGAATAGGTCCGATCACCTGCAGCACAGCATGCTGCACCACTCTGTCAGGGTAGGTGATGGTGTAACAGAGGTGCCTCTTCTTCCCGCGTTCGAAGATATCGCGGGTTCTGAACTTGGAGAAACGGAAAGATTTGGTGCTGATGATCCTATGGATCTCTTCGGCGCACTTCAGTTTGTTCTCCAGCATCTATTCGACTTGCGGATCCTTGGAATGGCCCTTGGCGGCGTTGTCGATGGCCTCCATGATGTTGCCTCTCTCCAGGATGCACTCGAACAGCGTCTTTCCATCGATGTGTCCTATTCTCTTCATGTGGCTCTCCTTTTGTGCACCGCGTCCTCTTCCTTCGCCCTCTCGGGAGTACCAAGGCCGTATCGGTGCGGTGTCGGCTCGTTCGTCCGACCGTGATTTTTCAGCAAGAGCTGAGGCTGCATAGATTCCCCCAGGGTTTCGAAGAAAAACTGGAGCGTGATGTAGGATAGCCGCGACCCGGTGTTCGAATTCGTGTTCGACGCACTATAGTTGAAGTTCGCATTGAAGGGACCTGCATTGTCACCGTTGTTGTAGTTGCCTCCGACATACGGGAAATTCGAGGAGTTGACATTCCCATTGTCGGCGAACGGTGCACAAGCAGTCGATTCCATGTCGCACTCGCAATGTCGCAATATACTATGCCGCCTGCAGAATACTACGTATTCTGCAGATTCGGTGAATGTGAGAAGATATAAAAGGGTTTGGTAAGGCGGGGGCTGCGCCCCCTGTTTGCGCCCGGCGCCTCCGGCTACCCGGGCGCGGGGTTGCGGGCGTTTCAGAGCCGATAGGAGAGCCGCGACCCGGTGTTCGAATACGCGCTCGACGCACCATAGCGGAAGTACGCACGGAAGGGACCCGCACTGTCACCGCCGGCGTAGTAGCCCCCGACATACGGGAAATTCGAGGAGGAGACATCCCCACCGTCGGCGAAATACGTCGTGCCCGAACCTTTGTCGCCTGCGGGAAAGAACCCCGCATCCGTGGTCCCGACGACCTTATCGATGTATCCGTTCAGGCCGGATGATAGCGATGGCGAAAGCGACGTCTTGTCGAAATCGGAATCCGTCACCGACGAATATCCCGTGCAGGTCATGAGTCTACGCGAGAAATCCGTCTTCGCGCCTCCGACGAACTGATACATATTGCCCCAGAGGTTCTGGATCCAGAAGAATGCCATCTGCGT
>ERZ808258.350-NODE-350-length-19576-cov-27.528457_pt1 | contig 19576 bp, 36 predicted proteins | sample MGYA00521280_ERZ808258 | MGnify/ENA primary metagenome ERZ808258 (study PRJEB31516, sample SAMN03275585) | gut metagenome | biome: mammalia-associated habitat; material: feces | host: Papio cynocephalus | place: Kenya | collected 2012-07-19 ...
CCACCCGGGTTGGCCGTGCTCCTGATATACACCCGCGTTCCCGGCCCGTTCGGTCGGTTGCGGGAAAAGAGGTAGCTGTATTCCTCCCACGTAAAGTGGGTCAGCTCGTCGAATGCGATAAAGTCATATGCTTGACCCTGATACTTGATCTTGTCCTTTGCGTACTGCATCGAGCCGAAGATGATCTTCGCCCCGCTCGGGAACGTCCACGTGTGGCTGCTGCCGTTGTAGCGTGCGCCCGGATAAATGCGCGGGTAGTAGTTCAGCGTCTTGTCAATCAGCTCGGCAAGCTGCGGGAAGGTCTTTCGCAGGATGATCGCCTTGTAATACGGGACATCTACCTGCCGCAGTGCCTCGATGACCAGCGCGTCGGATTTTCCCCCGCCTAACCGGCTGCGCCGCCGTATAGAGCCTCGTCCTCCCAGCGGCTCATAAAGAGCGCCTGCTTGGGCTGCGGTTTCCATACCACGCTACGCTTCGCCATTCGCATCACCTCCCGCATCCTGCGGAACAGGCAGCACGGCGGGCAGCTCTGCCACGCCGCACGCGCTCTCTCCGCCGTCGTCCTTTTTCTCGTCATTTACCCATCGGAAGTTGTATTTCAGGCTGAATTCCGCTCCTCTCTGACCGTCTCGATCGAAGAGCCGTTCCTCCGCGTAAGCCTCGATGCGGGCTTTCGCGCGCAAAACCGTGTCAACGAACGCCGCCTTTGCCTGATAGTTCAGCAGCGCCTGACGGCTCGTGAATCCCAGCGCAAGCGCCAGCCCCGTCACCGTCGGCGGGCGCTCATTGATGATAAACGGCTTGCCCCACTTGTCGAGGATCGGCATCCCGTCATCGCCGATGATCGGCTCGCCCTTGCAGTCCTCGAAGTATCGGTCAATGACGGCCTGCATCTGTTCGACCGTCGCGTATCTTGGTGGATGCCCTGTTTTCGCCATGCCATCACCGCCTTTCTTTTTGTACAGTAACACGCCGTCTTTTATTTCTCACCACGGGCGTTAGAACTTTCTCTCCACCCTTTGTCTGTATATCAACATATACACAGCATAGATACATCCTGCGTATAGCACTCTCTCCCCAGAGAAGAGAAAAGAAAGAAATAAATAAAGAAAGAAAAGAGAAGAGAATCCCCTCTTCTCGCAAAAAAAGAGGCAGAGCCCACGCTCTGCCCCTTACTTATCCCATTTTGAGCTTTCTCTTCACCCACGCCCGCAGGTTACGCCACGGGTGGGATTCTGCGTAGTTGGCGCGATTATACTCGTCAATCTGCGCCCACTGCGCGTCAGTTACCTCAGGGATCCTATAAAAGTCCTCCGCCAAATCGTTATAGGCATCCGCATAGATTCCGCTTTCCCCGCAGAGCTCTTCAAACGCTTTTTGGCATTCTTCCGATTGCTCGCGAATATAAGCAATCGCTGCTTCACGGTCAATGTGTTCAGCCATTGTCAGCCCTCTTTTTTCGGATTGAAATGCCCTATAATGGCACCCCATACAGCACGGGAACACACCGTCCGGGTTTTCTCTTTGATAATCTGCAAAATCTTGCGCCGCCTTGCGGGACAGAAAAACATTGGAATAATGCACAGTGGGATATGGGTTTCGCTTAAACGATGGGCTGCAAATATTGCAGTAAAGGGCCCCCTGATAATCGCAGCAGGAAATTCCCTCAATTGTGCCCTTATATACTTTGTTTTCGCAATGCACCCACCAAACGGTATCGCCTACATTTAGCCTTGTTTCGATTTTAGCCATCCTCTATTACCTCCAATGCTTTCTCCGCTTCCTCGCGGGTGAGGAATGCGGTTTTCCCAAAGTCCTGCAAAATGCGTTCCATGTTGAGGAATGTGAGACGGCTCTTTTTAATGAATTTGAATTCTGGCGTGTAGGTTCTTGCGCGTTTTGTCACAATCAGATATACCGTGTCGCCCACCTTACACGGCAGCACGACCACGCGTCCGTCCTTATCAGCGTCCATTAACTCGATGATGCGCTTGAATGGCACTCCCTTGCTTATGGCTTCGTCCTCAAACGTCTTGTAATCGGCACACACTGTCGGTTCCAGCCCCGTGTCCTCATATGCTTTCATCCGCTCCCAGACTTTCCGCTGCGAACACGCGCCGTTATACGGGCACGGCAGCTCGCGGCATTGCGCGATGTCGCAGAAATTCCCCTCAAATGTCAGTCGTTCCATTTATGCCTCCGTCCTTTCAATCACCCTCCGGATTACTTCACCGCCATAAGCATCCTTCGTCAACTCCAAAAACTCCGTCAGTGTCATCATGCCACGCTCGAGGTCAACGCCGTGATCGCGGGCAAACTGCTTCCGCCCCATGTCGCACGAGCCGGTCAAGCGGTGATGCCAGTCGTAAAAATACTGCGTCGGATATGCTTTCTCTCGGTCTGTTTCGCGCAGAAACATGTCAATGCGCTCATCCTCTGCCATATCATCAAACAGCTTATCTCGCAGCGCTTCCATTGCCTCACGCAGCGTTTCACCATGCGCAAAAACGCCGTCCTGCGTGGCGATATAACACGGGGTAATTGTCAAATCGCTGTTCAAGATTGCCCCGTGCGCGGCGTTGCCGCGCACGGAACGAATCAGCGTGTTTACGCCGTCGACTCGATAAACCGGTTCTCCATTGAAGCTTTTAATGCCGGAGCCGGAGTCGTCGCCGGAGCCGTAGCCGTCGCCGTCGCCGTAGCCGTCGCCGGAGCCGTAGCCGGAGCCGTCGCCGGAGCCGGAGCCGGAGCCGGAGCCGGAGCCGTAGCCGTAGCCGGAGCCGTCGCCGGAGCCGGAGCCGTAGCCGGAGCCGTCGCCGTAGCCGGAGCCGTCGCCGTCGCCGTAGCCGTCGCCGGAGCCGTAGCCGGAGCCGTAGCCGTCGCCGGAGCCGGAGCCGGAGCTTTCCTCGAGAAATGCTTTGATCTTCTCGTTAAGCGTCATCTCTTCCACTCCTTCACGGCGCGAAGCGATGCAGATGCCTCGTCCGTACAAGGGATAACCTGAATCGCCCCCAATACGGTCATTTCCGGCACGGTCACGGTAAAGCGGCAGTTTCCCGGAGCTTTTGTGCCGTCTTGCGCCAGCTGCTCCACAGCACACGCACCATCCCAGCTCCACAGCTTACGAGCCTCGGTCATGGTGACCTCGGAACCGTTGCGCTCCTTGATCTTACCAAAGAAAACGCCTGCGCGGTCACAGCGAACGATGTAGTCCTGATTGGTGTTCATGATAAAATTCCTCCTGATTTTTGTTAAAACTTAAAGCTCTCTCTGAGCTTTTTCCCGTTGATCTGCGCCTCCGCCGTAAAGTAGCGGTGCGCCTCGTTGATGTAGACGACCTTGCCATGTGCAGTCGTCTCTTTCGTGGTCACGCTCATAATGCCGTTGCTGCCCTCAAACGCGGCAGGCTTCCAGCTAAATGGTTCGCCGATGTACATGCTCAATTCTCCCCAAATCTCAATTTTGTCACGGCAATAGGAAACTCTTCGATCTCGCTCGCCCAGCGCGCCGTGCCTTTTCCGTTGCACCGCTCGAACACCAGCGGAAAGCCGCCGATGCCGTCAAACAGGCTCCCCATCGTAACAGGACGCAAATATTGCGCGCTGATCCGCTTTGCCAGAAATGACCAGAACGGCAGCGCGATCGAGTTGCCGCAGGCCTTATAGCGCGGGCTATCCGCGTCCTTATGGAGTTTCCCCTTGCTGTCGCGCCACTCGCCGATGTCCGTCCACCCGTCCGGATAGCCTTGCAGCCGCTCGCATTCCAGCGGCGTGAGACGGCGCACGATCGTCCCCGTACGGACGGTATTTTGCAGATTCAGGCTCTGCCCGCCGCTCTCTTTGGCTTGCAATGCCCCGTTGATCTCGCCGCCCTCGGTGAAATTACGGCAGTCAACGCTGCTGACCACTAAATCGGTGCTGTCCTTGTAGTCGCGCTGCTTGCAGCTGCTCGCGGTATCGCCCTCGCGGTAATCGCCGAAGCCCTGCATCTGATAGCAGACCGCTGGAACCTCGCCGAAGGTGTGCAGCGCAGGACACGGCTTGTCCGGTCCGACGGTGCTGCGGTTGTCCGGTGATGTGATCTGCGCCCGGTCAAACGCCAAAACTGACGGACATTGATTCAGCCCGCTTGATACCGCGCCCAGCGTCGGCGCGCATTCCTCGGCATAGCCGATGCCGTTAGCCTTTGCGCCCTGCCCCGCCTTGAAGGCTGCGCAAAATACTCCGCACGACGCTTGCCCTCTGCCGCTGCCGGCCGAAATGCACATTGCCTTTTCTTTGCTCGTAATGGGGTCTTGCGTCAGATGAATCGCGACTGCGCTATCAGCGCCCGCTTCAGAATCTCCGGTAGCTTCTTTCCCCGCCGCTCCGCGCGGCGTAGGATACCCAGGCACGCTTTTCCGCTCAAACGATATTTCTCCTGCGGTGTCTCCTCCAAAATCTGCGACAATCGAGATTCGACGGCGGCGTTGGGGGACTCCCCAGTGTTGCGCGTCATGCACTCGCCAAGCCACGCTCCATCGTCCGCCCACGCAGTCGTGGTAGCCCCCCCAGGTCGGCCATCCCTTTTCAGGCACTTCAATATTGGGGGCTTCCGGCTCGACGATGCGGATGATCTCTTCGAGGACCGCCGCGAAGTCTCGCCCTTTGTTGCTGCTGAATGCGCCTGGTACGTTTTCCCAGACCATATACCGAGGTCTGACCATGTCACCTGACCGCCCACCTGCTCGGTCATGCTCTCTCATCTCCTTTACGATGCGAATCTGATCCATGAAAAGCCCGCTGCGTGCGCCCGCAAGCCCCGCGCGCTTTCCCGCGACGCTCAAGTCCTGACACGGTGAGCCACCCGTGATGACGTCCACCGGCTCGATCTCCGCGCCGTTGATCTTCGTGATATTGCCGAGGTGTTTCATCTTCTCCCCTCACATTCCCCGAACAGCTCCCTAAACGTCATCCCCGTCAGCTCCTTCGCCGCGCTCTGTGAGATCGGCTGATTCCCATAACCGGTCATTTGCGCTCTCCCAACTTCATAAAGCAGCCCCAAAAGGTCTGGCTTTTCTTACCGCTGTGATGACCGAAAAGCGGCTTCTGCCCGATGGCATCCCATACTTTGGCCGCGGGTATCTGTGTCTCCGCCCACTTGAAAATCAGCACACCGTCCGGTTTCAGCACGCGCATGCACTCGCGGAATCCATCGTGCAGCATCTTCGGCCAGCCCTCGCCGAGCTTCCCGTATTTCTTCCGCATCCATGCGTTTTCTCCAACACGGCGCAAATGTGGCGGGTCAAAGACGATGAGTGCGAATGTATTATCCGGGAACGGTAAATTCGTAAAATCGCACTGAATATCCGGATGAATGATGCACTTGCGCTCGGAATCGCGGTTGGTGCTTGTCCACACCGCAGAACACTCCTCGTCGCGGACGTCGCAATAGACCACGGCCGGGTGTTGCTTATTAAACCAGATCGTCCGAGATCCGCATGTTACGTCAAGAATTTTCTTCGCCCCGTTCCCGCCCATGATCTGGCTCGCCTGAATGCTATTCATCGCGCACCTCCTCCACACAACACCACTTCGGGCGGATGCTGATTAAAACTGCTTTGCTCATGCGGTTCCCTCCAATCCGCCCCATTGCTCCGCCATAGCTTTGGCGATGCCGGGGAAAGTCTTCGCGCGGTTTTTTGCGCGGTCCGTAGTAAACATACCTCTGTGCTGAATCCCGTGCTTATGGCTATAGCTTCCGCTGGGGCACCATGTGGCAACTGGCTCAACAACATTTGTTGGGACTAGCGGTGGAAGGTTCTTCAGCCACAAGCATGTCTTTTTGGTGTACGGGTGTCCAAATTGAAACGGCTGGATAATTTGCGAGTATTCCGGCATTACAAAGACCTTACTCGGCACAGGATTTTCGACCGCCACAAGCGGAATATCCGACCGCCAAAATTCCATGAAGAAATCGCGCGCTTTTATTCCAAGCATTACTCTTTCCGCCTGTAGATGGTGATCTTTCCATAAATGTCGCGCCCCAGCATTGCTGAGGTAAGTGCATGGCGGGTGTGCGATCAGCAAATCCCAATCAACAATATGCGTTTCTCCGTCCATCGTGGTGATAACTCCAATCGGCCTATTGACGACCTCCACAGCGTCACCGAGGATATGCCACTCAGGATGTCCGCCAGACGGCTCTTGAATGTCACAGGAATAAGCCTCATGTCCCAATGCGCGGAACGCCTTGCAGACTTCCTGCGATTCCTCGCAGGCAACTAATACTTTCATCTTCTCCCCTCGCATTCTCCGAACATCTCACGGAACGTCATCCCCGTCAAATCTTCCAGTGCCAACAGCAGCCGCACCGTCGTATCCCTGTCGCCGCGCGTCCACGCTGACACCGTAAACTGAGACGTGCCGAGCGATTGCGCCAACGTGGTCTGGTTGTAATTCTCTGCCTCAAGGCTCTCCTTGAGCGCCGGATAAACGCAGAACTCAAACGGCGTTTTCGGTCTCATGATCCTACTCATACGCGCACCTCCCCGAAAGCCTCTTCAAACGTCAGCCCCGTCACCGCAAGGATCGCCTTGATGACGCCGATGCTGAATTCGTTCTTGCCCGTGATCCAGCGCCACGTGCAAAGCGGCGATACGCCGAGCTTTTTGCTCAACTCCGGCGGCGTCATCCCCGATGCCTGCAAAGCATCCTTGAGCTGCGGATATACGACCGTCTTAAATGCTACCGGCTTCATCATTCCGCACCTCCCGTCTCGCCGAGCAGCGTCCCGACGGTCACGCCCAGCGCCTCGGCGATGTACTGATAGGTCAGCAGAAAGCTCATGCACTTGCCGGTCTCAAGATTCCGGATGCTGTTGCGCGATACTCCCGATTTTTCCGCCAGCTTCTTCACGCCAAGCCCGCGCAGCGTCCTCCATTTGCGGATGTTCGCACCGACTTCCTCGGGCGAAAGCATCCCTCTCTTCGACGGCAGCGATTCCGCCAGAATATCGCTGGCCGAAACGCCAAGCGCCTCGCTGATCTTGTACAGCGTCGGCAGCTTTGGGTAGTGCTCGCCCTTTTCCAGCTTCCCGATATGCCCCTGCCCGCATTCCACCATTTCGCCAAGCCGAAACTGGCTGATGCGGCGCACCTCGCGAACGTTTTTGAGCCGTTCGCCCAGCTCTTTTTCAGTCAACATCTTTTCTTGCTCCCCTTATTTCCGTAATCCCTGCATGCGCCGCGTTTTGAACTGGCGCGCGCCCAGATAATCGTCCTTTTCCTGCAACTGCCGCGATTCTTCGGCTTTCGCCGCGTAATAGCGGTCAATGTCCGCCTGATAGTGCGGACATTTGCTGTGGCAGCCCACGTGCCTCACAGGCGGCTTGCAACTGTGGCAATGCTCAAATACTTCCATGTCACACCTCGCGGATCGTGATGCCGTGCTTGTCCTGCATCAGCTTCTTTTTCAGCTCGTAGGCCTGCGTGTGCATCCCTTTCGCGTCCTCGACCTCGCACAGCCAGTGCACAACGCCCGCGATATCAGGCTCTGTCGCCCGCTCATAAGTAAAATCCGCACGATAAACCATCGGCTTGATTCGCTCGCCCTCAATGGTCGTATAGCCCTCCACAAGCGTGAAATTCGCTTGCAGCCGCAAATTGCGTATCTTGCCCATCGCGCGCAGCACTTTCAGCTCTTGGAATCGCGCCGCCTCGCGTTCGGAATCAAACTTGATGCCGTCCCTCACGACCTTTCGATTCCCGTACTTGCTCTTCTTCAGCTTCTGCTCCCCCACCAGTTTATCAAGCACCTGCTTCTGCGCCTGCGGCCCGAGCCGCGCGAGGTCAGCCGATGTCAGCGCCATCGTTCGCCTCCCGTAAATCGCCCCGTAACGCGTTCTGAGCGCATTTATCGTTAGGGGGTGTAATTTCGCGTCTTTCGTCTTTCGAACGCTCCTGCGCGTTCTCAGCGGCATTTCCGGTGCTTTCCCGCTTGTCATCCGCCGGGTCGTTGCGCAAGCCGACGCCAATGATGTACGATCCGTCGTCTCTTCTGGCGTACACTTCGTACTGCCGGTATGTCTCGCGCACGTCGAACTTCGGCAGTGTCAGGCGCATCCCGATCGGCAGGCCCGTGTCCTCGTCGATCACGTCCTCGCCGTATGTAAGCGCCACCTGCGCCAGCAGCGCATCCGTCGCCATGCTGATCTCAGTCACGCCCTCGGCGCGGCGTGAGAGCTGCGCGTTCAGCTTCATCAGCTCGCCGACTTTTTTCTGATATCTGCCGAGCTCATGCTCAAGATTCTTGACTTTGTCTCTGTTTCTTTCGCTCATAGCTTTTCCGTCCTTTCGTAGTGCAGCGTCAGCGCCCGCGCAATGGGGCAGCGCCGCCATTCTTCGCTGGCGCAGTAGCGCCGCGTATATTCGTCCAGTTCTTCCTTCGGCAGCACGATCTTCGCGCCCTCGCAGTTGAGATATTCGCGGTAGTCCCGCGAATAATACGGGCACTTGAAAATGCCCCCGCGATACCCGCTCACGGTGCACCCTCCAACACTGCCTTGACGTACCGCAGCCGCTTATTTGCTTTAGCACGTCTCAGGTTGTCGCCCTTGAATGCAAGCGGCGTACACATTTCGAGAACGCGGTCATAAATGCGCTGATACGTCATGTCTTTCGGCTTGCAAAGCTCGTCCATCGTCAGGTTCGTCGTAACGATCAGCGGCTTTTTGGCCTTGTATCGCTCGTCAATGACCGTGTAGACGGTTTCCAGCGCATATTCACTGCTGCGCTCTGCGCCAAGATCGTCGATGACTAACAGCGGGTAGTAATGCACCTGCTCGATGATCTCCTGCTTGTCGTACCCTGCGTTGAGAATGCGTGGGAAGCTCGTGATCATCGCTGGAACACCTCGGTCGATCAGCTCATTGGCGATGCACGCCGCCGCGTATGTCTTGCCGTTGCCTGTGTTGCCCCACAGCAGCAGGCCGTTATTCTCGCGCCGCATATCGTCCCATGCGTCGGCATATCGCTTGCACTTGGCGATCTCTTCGCTCATCGTCGCTGCACCAAACCGGCAGGCTGTGAGGCTCTTGTCGCGGATGCCGTCAGCGCGCAGCGTTTCGATGCGCAAGCGCTTCTCGCGGTCAGCACGAGCTTTCTTCTCCGCCTCGTACTCCCGCGCCGCGCAAGCGCACTGACAGCCGACAAGGCGCACGTTGCCGCCGATGGGGATACGGCACTGCTTTGGCGTGTTGCAATGGCCGCAGTACAGCAGCCCGTCCTTCTCGTAGTCGACCGGATCACGCACAGGCTCGGCCTTTTTCGCGATGCTGTCGATCAATGCGTCAACGTTCATAGGCTTCCCTCCATGCTGCCGTAGTCATAGACAAACGGCTTATTCTGCTCAGAATCGCGCTTTTCCCATGTTCTCACTGCGGCTTTCCAGTCTTTCATCGGGTTCTTCCCTACCATCCAACCTTTGGAGGCATAGAAGTCAAGAAACCGCTGAGGGTCTACGTTTGAGCCGCGTTCTCGAACATACGCCGAAACATCGTCCAAAGTGGGGGGCGTAAAGCGCTTCGCGCGCGTCTCTCCCTTGCTATCGTTAGATAGCTGGATATTGGTTTCGGTATCGGTATTGGTTTCGGTATTGCCATTTTTGCCATTGGCATTAGTGGCTTTGCTATCTTTGCCATTAGCAGAAATGCGTTTGCCATTTTGCCATCTTGCGGCAGCACCGGCCTTACCGGCTTCGCTCTTCGTCATCGAAATATCTTCGTAGCTTGCCTTAAAGCGGTCTTCCTGCGCCATCATGCGCTTGACATAGAATCTCTCATTGCCACAGAGCGCTATCTGCTCTCCCGTCATGCTGTAAACCAGCAATGCCCGCGTTAGCCGACCGAACTCTGCATCGTTGAGCGCATCCATCTCCTCTAAGTAATCATAGGGGAGTGCTGCATAGTTTCTTGCCATCCGATCACCGCCTTAAAACGGCAATTCGCCGTCATCCTCGACGACCTCCGCAAAGCCGCCTGCCGTGTCCTCTGCGGCATCTTTCGTCGTGGTGCTGTTACCGCCCCTGCTGTCAGCGAAATAAACGCTGTCGGCCTGTACTTCGGCGCTGCGGCGCTTGTTGCCGTTCTTGTCCGTCCAGTCGCGCATCTGCAAGCGCCCCTCGACGACGATCATGCGTCCTTTGTCGGCGTAATTGCAGAGCACTTCCGCCGTGCCGCGCCATGCAACGCAGTCGATCCAGTCCGTCCCGGCATCCTTGCCGTTGCGGTCAACGGCAAGGGGGAAGCTCACAACGGATACGCCGCTGTTCGTCTTTTTGAGTCCCAGCTCGCGCCCGATGCGGCCCATCAGGCAGATTCGGTTCAGGCTCACTGCTCATCACCGTCGCTTTCGATGACCTCGCCCGTCGTCTCGTCGACGGTATAATCGGCGTCGATGGCTTCCTCTTCCTGCTCGTCTGCGGCAATCACGTCCGCAAGCTGTTTGCCCGCGTCGCGCGTCTGGTAGTCGATGGACATAACGCCCCACTTGCCGATCAGGATGCGGTATACAGTCTTGCGGGCCATAGCGTCCCAATCGTCGCGCCAGCCCTTCCCCTGATATTCGCCCTTACGGAATTTCTTTTCATGGGCGGTGATGGCCTTGACGCTCATGTAAACGGTCTTCTCAGCCCCGTTGATGAGCCGGTAATATCCGACGTAGCCGATGACCGGAAGTGCCTCGCGCGCGTCTTCATCCTCGACAAAATCAATATCGACCTCTTCGGTCAGGCGGTTGTAGCGCTTCAATTCGCCCTCGCGCACATCCACGACGTTGATGGTCTTGTATGCGCCCGTGCGCAGCGCGAGCTGGTGCATACCTTTCCAGCCGAGAATGAATGTCGCCTCCATCTTTTTCATGCCGAGGGCTTTCTTGTAATTCTTGAACGGCACGATGTAGGCGTAGCCCAAGCTCTGGTCGATGGGGAGGTCGAACATCGCCGCTTTCAGTGCGGATTGAATGACCGTCATCGGGGATTCATAAAAGGCCTGCTGCAAGTTCTTGTCCGCATTGACCATCGAAACGATGGATGAAATAAACTGCGGCGCGCGCTTACCAAGCAGCTCGTCAAAGCGCTTGCGCATACCGTCGCGGTCAAGCATATCGTTCACCAACGCCGTGACGGACACCTGCTTCTGCTGCGGCGCTTTCTGCATCGCCTGCGCGTTCTGAATAAGTCCTTCCTTCATCTTTCTTTGTCCTCCTTCACCGCAAATTTGCGGAATGTCGTCGTTTTGTAGTAGCTGCTCAAATCCATATCGGGGTGATCCTTTGCAAACGCCCTCGCGTCGAACGTCTGGCGGCTCTGCCCCTTCCAGTCGACCGTGAAGCGCCCGCAGTAGCCGCGCTCGTTGTCGCCAAGGTCTTTCATCAGCGTCTGCTTGATGGCGTCTGCGTCCTTCTCGATGGCCTTCTTGCGGCTCATCAGGTATTGGTACTGCTCAACAAGGCTCTCACGCCCGAACAGCTCCACGTCGCCGCCGCCGCCCTCATAGATGCTCTCAAGCGCCTCGGTCGTGCTCGCGTCGCCGTCCATCGGCGGCGGGCTGTCCGTCTCCACGTAGTCGTGCCAGAAGTCCGCCGCGCAGCGCTTCAGCGCCTCGATCTCTTCGGGGCTGACATATACGCTGCTCTCGCACCATTCCGGCACGTCGTCGTCGGGAACGGTCGTGATCTGGTAGCAATAGAAGCCCTTGCCCAGCACCAGCGCCGCCAGATACCAGCGCTGCCAGCCCGTCACGGCAAGATACGTCACGCACTGCGCGTAATAGCTTGCGGGGAATTCACCGCCCGCGTAGCGCTTCATGTTCAGCGCATTCGCGGTCTTGCATTCAAGCCCCGCGTCGCGCCCGATGACCCTGCGATCGATGTTCGCGTGCAGGCACGGGCAGCTTCCGTTGCGCAGGATGTAATTCATCCGGCGCACCGGCAGGCGGCTCGCTTCTTCAAAGCGGCTCGCGACGTACTGCTCGAAATCGCGCCCCTGCCGCATCGCCTCGTTTTCCGGTTCTTCGCCGATCCTGCCGGTCTTCTCCGCCCACACGACCCACGGCGAGCGGTATTTGTTCAGCCCCAGCACCGCGCCCATGTCGCTGCCGCCGAGGCTCTTCCTGCGCTCTTTAAGCCACTCCTCGCGGCTCATCCCGAGCGTCGATATCTTCTGCATCTTCATCTTTCGTTACCTCGATGTCCTCTGCCCCGCAGAAGGGGCAGCATAGTATCGTCTGCGTCTCCACGCCGCGCTCCCCGTCAAGGTTCTCGCGCCTGCGCAGGACGTTGGGCTCGTCAAAGGTCAGCCCGCACCATTCGCAGCGGCACATCACATCATCACCGAGACCGCGATGAGCACCGCCGCCAGCAGCAGGCAGATACCGGCAAAGAGCATCGATTCATCGGCCTTGCGCTGCTCGCGCGTGCGTCTGTCGTGCTTTCTCATCTCCTGCCCTCCAAAACGTCAATCAGGCGGGAGAACAGGCATCCCAGCGCCACCGCGCCGACCACGGCGAGAAATGTTGTAAAGTCCATCATTCGTATCGGGCTTGTCCACCGCCGCCTTTCGGCGGCGTCAGCCCTTCGCCTCCTTCTTTTCTTCGTCTTCATCCTTTCTGGATATCGTGACGTCGGCGGTGTAGCCGCGCCGCGCAAGCGCTTCCTCCACGAGGAACTTCAAAGCTTTTTCAAAACAATCCATGGTTCATGCCTCCTCAGTTAAAGATATGCAAGCAGAGCTTGCCCTTCTCCCGCAGATGTGCTATACTGTCCGCAGGAACATTTTCGTGATGGTTTGATGTTCTGCCCCCGTCAGGTTGCCGCCTGACGGGGATTTTTCATGCACCGATCAACTTTGTCCGCAGCAGCGAGTTCTTGATCGTCTGATAGTCCATGCCGACTTCCAGCAGAACCGAAATACGGTTCTCCATCTTCGACACCGCCGTCAACTCGTCCGAACTCATATAATCGCTTGCCGTCGCGTTCTTGTCTGCGCCGCGTTCCTTGCGAAGTTGCCGCGCCGTTTTACCGAGCGCCGCCATATACGCGAGGTCGGTGTACTGGTTGTACTTAAACTTCTTGTGCGGGCTGTCCGGCAACGCTTTGATGGCATCCGTCATGCTGGTACGCAACGGCTTGCGCTCAGCTTTGATTTCCTTAATGTTCATCAGCTCCTTGCGCATGGCGAAGAACTGGCGAACGAGTTCTTTCTTGAACTCAATGACGACTGGCGTATTTCGCAGGAACGTAAGTAAAAGCGTCGCCTGCTGCTCATTCAGCTTATAGACCTTTACGTACTTCGTGCCACGCGAGCCGGGGTTGTTCACTGCTCGGATTTCAAATCCGACCAGTCCAAACGATTTGAAGTCCGATTCGTGCCTTTGAATAAGCTTTTGTACGGTATCGTGTTTTACCCTCGCGTACTCTGCGATGACCTCAGATGTCGTGAACGGCTCTTCGGTGTTTGGGGTCAGATAAACTAAGTCTCTCATTCGTCCTCCTTCAGCAAATCGTCCACCGTGCATCCGTACAGCTGCGCAACTGCTACAAGCCGCTTTGCTGTCGGTGTCATCTTCCCTGTTTCCCACATATACACCGCCGCGTCGGACACGCCCAGCGCGCGCACAACGTCTCTGACAGTCAACCCAGCCGCAAGCCGCGCCTTTCGAAAGTTCATTTGCTCACCTCCTTGAGTGCTCATAAAGTTAGCTGTCAAGTAGGACAGCTAACTTTTTCTGTGAGCGTATCACAGAAAAATCGTGCTCCTTTCGCTGCTTTGTCTTTTTAAGACAATTAAATAGCAAAAAAAACAGCGTCTACCTCACCAGCAGTCATGTGATACCGCTTTTTAATTGCCGCAATTTCATTCTGCCGGAACGATGTGCCATTCCCATTGATTTTCATGTTGAGATTGGAAAGCGAAATCCCCAGCGCTTCGGCAAGTTTCTGCTGTGTGTCTCCATTTTTGACGAGAAAAGACTTGAATAAATCTTTGTCCACATTCTATGCCTCCTTTCCTGTTTTGTCTTTTTAGGACAATTCAATAATATCACAGTTTTTTGTCTTGTCAAGAAAAAGTTTATTGATTTTTGAAAAATGTTTGATTATAATTAAGACAATCTTTACGAGTGAGGTTCGGATATGGCAACTACAGGAGAGCGCATTCGCGATGCAAGAAAGGCTCACGGAATGACGCAGAAAGACCTTGCTGATAAGGTCGGTGTAAAATTCTCCGCTATTCATAAATACGAAAATGGATTGATCGTAAATCTAAAGCGAGATACAATCTCGGCGCTGGCAAAGGCCCTCGAAGTATCTCCGGCATGGTTGATGTGCATTGACGATGAAGCAGAGGAAGCCTTGCGAAAAGCTGCAAAAGAAAAAGTGAACAGCGACCGCTTTTTTGAAAAGTCTCTTAATGAGCAGGACTTCCTACTTTCTGTTTCCGAGGATGAGATGCAGCTCCTACGGTGCTATAGACGCGCGTCGCTCGATGATCGAGCTCTTGTTGAGCTTGCCTTGCGAAAATACCGTGAAAACCCCACGCAGTCCGGTCGGTCGGCAGGATGATACATGTTGATTTCAGAAAAGCGCAACGATAGCGGCGGAAAATAAAAAAGCCGCAAAGTTCTTCCTTTTTATCTTCAGCTGAAGGAGAGATATTATGTCACTTAGTACAATGTCTTTAGTGGTCTCTTTTGTATTGACGGCGGTTTTGTATGGAGCAGGCCCTCTTTTGCTGCGGTTGTGGAAAAAGCCGATTCTCCCCAAGTCTCTAAAATGGTTGCATATTGGGTATACTGCCATTTTGGCGCTCGCGTTTGCCGCCTATAATTCTTTCAATGAATATAAAGTCAATCTTTACCCCGCTCTCCTTTGGGGCGGCATTTTCTATTGGTGGAACCGCAGCTATTTTGATAAACGCAGCTACATTAAAAATCTCGGGAAGGCAAGCCCGCATCCAGGCAAGTGGCCTGTCTCGGCTCACCCCGCCACCCCTGCGCAGGTAGCCCCCGCTTTACCAGATACCGTCCTGTCCGAGCCGGAGTTGCCCGCCAGAATTCCTCCCGAAAAGGGACCTAAGCGAACCGCGCCGCACGCGCTAACGATCATCCTTGCGGCTGCTCTCGTCTTGAGCCTTATCGGGAATGTTTGGCAAGCGATAGCATGGAATTCCGAGGGAAATGCCATGGCCGCTGAAATCAGGGAAAAAGACAAATCTATATCTACTATAAAAAGCGCAATTACCAGCCTAAAATCAGAGCTTTATGATCTGCAAGAATATCACTTTGACACTTACTACTCGACGGGATATATCGTAAACGGGTCAAACTACTTTCATAGATACGATTGCCCTGTAGTTGAAGCAGCAGATACATACCAATCGCACAACACAGAGTTTTGCAAGTGGCTTGGATACGGCGGATGCCCAGTGTGCAATTCCGGTTTTAGCATAAGCAAGATTGACAAAAACCCGAAGCAGTCCGCTCCATAATGGCTTTGAAAAACCATCGTCGGTGTTGCAGCTCGCGTGCGGATGCCGACGTGCCGATCAACCCGACGAGCAATCAGACCGTCGTCTGTCAGGGCCGCGTCATCACGTCCAAGCGCTACCCCCTGCCAACGAATATATAATGCCCCCATCGTATAAGAAAGGAGTATCATCATGCTGTCATCCGAACTGGCGAGCAAAATCATCACCGAGCCGAGCGACGAAGCGCGGGACGCTATGGTGATGGCGCTCAGTGAAAATGATGCGAAAGAGCTGGCAATATTTCTGCTTCAATTCATTGGAAGGGGGAAGCGGCCATGAAGCGTGCGGCGCTCTATATCCGCGTATCGACCGAAGAGCAGGCGCGGCACGGCCTGTCCCTCGCCGACCAGCGCGCCGCCCTGGAAGCATACGCAAAGGCGCACTGCCTGTCCGTCGTCGGCGTTTACGAGGACGCGGGCATATCCGCGCGCAAGCCCTACAAAAAGCGCCCCGCTCTGCTGCGTTTGCTTGCAGATGTCGAGGCGCAAAAGGTTGATATCGTTCTCTTTATCAAGCTCGACCGCTGGTTCCGCAATGTCGGGAACTACTATGCGGTGCAGGAAGTCCTTGACCGGCATAACGTCGTCTGGCAGGCCACCGAAGAGGACTACGAGACGCAGACCGCCGCAGGGCGCTTAAAGGTGAATATCATGCTTTCTGTCGCGCAGGATGAAGCCGACCGCACCAGCGAACGCATCAAATTTGTATTCGAGGGAAAACGCGAGCGGAACGAACCCCTTTGCGGCAGCGTCCCTATCGGGTATCAGATCGAGGGGAAACAGATGGTGAAAGACCCGAACACCGAAGCCGCTGTTTCCGCCTTTTTCCGCAAATACCTCGCTTGCGGATCCGTCTTTCAGGCGCAGGACCATGTGCGTCTGGAATACGGCCTGCCGCTGGAATATCAGCGCGCAAGCGACATGCTGGATAAGCCAACCTATTACGGGCATTGCTTTGGGAAGGATGACTTCTGCCCCCCATACATCACAAAGCAGGAGTTTGACAAAATACAGTCGATGCGGAAGCGCGTCACGCGCCGCCCCATCAAAAACCGCGTCTATCTCTTCTCCGGCCTGATGCGCTGCGGGGAATGCGGCGGCAGTTTGGGCGGGCGCACCGAAACGACCGGCGGCGTCAAATTCTACAACTGCCCGATCCGATACAACAGGCACGGAGCCTGCGGGAACAATAAGAACATTAGCGAAAAAAAGGTCGAGCGGTACTTGCTCGACACAGTAGAAGCGAAAATGGAAGCCCTCAAATACGAGATCGCGAGGCTCAAGGAAAGTCAGGCGGAAAAAGACTACTCCGCCGAGATACGAACCCTGAAAGCCAAAACCTCAAAGCTCAAGGACTTGTACCTGAACGATCTTATTTCTCTGGATGAGTATAAGGCCGACCGGCAAACCATGCTGGAAAAGATTGCCGATCTCGAGAAGAAGCAGGAACCCGTGAAGATCCCCGACTGCTCGGCAATTGAAAAGGCCCTTGTCACCGGCTGGAAGCCCTTATACGAGGAGCTTTCGCCGGAAAAGCGGCGCGAGTTTTGGCGCATCATCATCCGTGAAATCCGCTTCTACCCCGACCGCCACATCGAATACGATCTGGCCACTTAATTTTTACCAAAAATATCTACACAATTCATCCTCACCGGTCGGTAAACACAAATAATGTAAATACTCCCTGCCGCCACAGCAGGGAGTATTTTATGCCGTTCACTTCATCGTCGCAAGCTTTCTGATGAGATCGTCGCCGTACTTGTACGCCGCCAGATAGTCGAGCGTCGGGTCGAGCAGCCCCGCGCGCTTTTGCAGCTGCGCGCGGTAGTCCGGCCCCGTCAGCTTGCCGTGGAATTCGCTCTCCCACTTGCCCGCGTTCTCTCGGCCTACCCAGTACGCAGGGCAGAGCTTACCCGTCACGTCGAAATGCCGGATGACGTTGCTCGCGGGGATGCTGTACTTCTTCATCAGCGCCCGCGTCAGCTCGAGCGCCTGCGCGACGGTCTTCGCCCCCGGCGCGTACACGCCATTTTTCTTCTCGTCGCATAGCTCGATGCTGATGCTGTTGGCGTTCCTGCACTTTCCGTACAGCGTCCCGCCGCCGGTCTGCGCGCAGCTCGGGTACTTCTTGCCGCCGACCGCCCACGCGATGCGCAAATCGTCCACGCTCTGCACGATCTCCTTTTCGTCGACAAAGTAGTGCGCGCTGGTCTTCACGACGTTGCCCGCGTAATACTTCGCGTTGTTCATCGCTGTGTCGCCGTCGTTGCCGGTGTAGTGGATGACGATGTACTTGATCGCGCTTGCCGCGCGCGTGCCGCCGACGTTGCCCGCGTTGGCCGGATATTTGCGGATATCCATGCCCTTATTCTCCCTTACTGTCGATCACGTCCTGCGCCTTCTGGCTCTGCGTGCCGAAGTAGAACGCGATCACCATCAGATACACGGTGTTGAACTCCTGCGTCACCGCGCTGCGCACTGTCAGCACGCAGAAGGTCACCGTCAGCGCAAGCGTCACAAGGCTCTTGACGCTCAGCAGGTTTGCCAGTCTCTTATAAATCAGTTCCATTGCTTTTCTCCTTTCGTCCCGATAGTTTGTCCGCGATGGCGACGCCCGCCGTCATCACATCTACAATGCCGCCCACCCCCAGCACATAGGGGAACATGGAATCCCATTGCCACCCCTTGATGCTGTAGAATACGACGGTATACACGATGAACGCGCTCATAAACGCGGCGACCGCGCATAGGATGCGGTTGCGCGTTTTGAGCTTCTTTGTGCGCTTCACGTCCTGACCTCCCATCCGTCGATCTCGGACTTGATCTTGTCGATAAAGCTGTTGCCGCCGAGCATCTTATATCCCTTGTAGAGATACAGGAAGTCTTCCAACTCGTACTGGCGAATAAATTTGTCCTCTTTGTGCCGGTAGTACGTGTGCAGCATATCGTGCCGCAGCTGACATTTCATCGCGTCCGTCAGCTTGTCAAAGCCGAGGATCCTGTTGCGCAGCGGCTTGATCAGCAGCGCCAGCGCGCCGAGAATGACCGTGATCTCAGAGCACACCGACGCGGCAGTTGCCAAGTCTATCATGTTCTGCTCCTTTCTGCGGCCCTGCCCCGCTTTTATAGAGTTCTGTGTTAAGCCTATCATGCCGCCCTCGCAAATTCACCACGGGGCAAAAAGAACCTGCCGGAATTCCCGACAGGTTCTTTCTCTCACGCTGCTTTCTTTCGCATGATCGCAAGCTGCTCATCCACCCGCGCGCGGTTCCAGTGGCGGATGCTCTTCGGCACGTTCAGATATTCGTACATCGCCGTGCGCTGCTGCTCGTTGAGGCCCGAGCGGAACAGCATTTCCATGATCTGTAAGCCCTTGCTCAAGTCAATGGTCTCGCCGTCCTTGTCTTTCAGGCTCTCGCACTCGCTCGCCGCCGCCTTGCAGGCCGCGAACACGCCCGGGTCGATGCGGTACTGCTTCTGTGCCTCCTGCGCGTTCTGGATCCATTTCGTCGTGATCTCATACTGTCCGCCGGAGTTTTCTTTCAGCGCCATCGCCTCGGCGTAGCTCTCGACGTAGCCGAGCGCCTTGTCCTTGCCCTCGTCAGAAAGGCGGGAGAACGCGCCGCTGCCCGTCGCCTTGTCGGCCTGCGTGCGGTAGGTCTCGCCCTTCTGCGTCTCGTACTTGCTGTACGCGCTCGCGTTCAGGTCTGCCGCGCTGAATTTCTCCTCGTCCTCGCCGCTGTCGTAGGCGTACTTCCCCCGGATGCCCAGCAGATCAAGCGACTTCTGCGGAAGCGAATAGTTTTCTTTGCTCTCGGTTTTCTTCTTGTAGCGGGTTTTAAGGCTGCTTTGGATGCTCTCGCCGTCAAGGCCCATCTGCTCCATCAGGTCGCGGCGGATGTGCTCATAGGTCGTGTAATCGCCCTGTTCCAGCGCATCGTAGAGGATGGAGATAAACCGGCTCTTGTTGCCGCTGTTGGCAAGGTTATAGCTGAACTTCTCCACCTCGTACTG
>ERZ808258.352-NODE-352-length-19548-cov-4.701380_pt1 | contig 19548 bp, 14 predicted proteins | sample MGYA00521280_ERZ808258 | MGnify/ENA primary metagenome ERZ808258 (study PRJEB31516, sample SAMN03275585) | gut metagenome | biome: mammalia-associated habitat; material: feces | host: Papio cynocephalus | place: Kenya | collected 2012-07-19 ...
GGATAAAGCCGTTACGGACGCTGCCGCTGCCAAGACTGCTGCCGATAATGCAAAGAAAGCCGCAGACGCAGCACAGGCGGACGCTACACAAGCCCTTTCCAATCTTGCAGAGGTGAACAAGGACGGTCGGGTGTACATCAGCGAAATGAAATCGCTTGCCATAGAGTTGGAGAATATCAAGCAGGAAAAGATACAATTAGTCGGCACGGACGGCAAGGGCGGTGAAGCACAGAAATGGGACGCAAGTGTGGACCAAAACACCTACATCACTGCTTATAATGCCTGCGTTAATGCACTTACCTACTACACCACAGAGAGTAATGCGCAAAACGGCTACATCACCATTATTACAGCGCAGAGTAATCAGTACTCGTGGAGCAAGATAACAGCATATTACTCTGCAAGGCAAGTGCTTGTAAACGCTATTGCAGACGCTGCCAACAAATACTCGGATAGTATCAAGACCACAGCGGATAAAGCCGTTACGGACGCTGCCGCTGCCAAGACTGCTGCCGATAATGCAAAGTCTGTGGCGGATGCTGCCACCACACGTCTTAATAATTGGGCTGCCGATGGAGTAATAAGTCCTGTTGAGAAACAGGGTATCAAAGACGAGATAGCACGTATAGACGCAGACAAGTCGCAGATAACCACCGAGTACACCAAGTATAGTTTGGGCACTCCTACGGCTTTCAATACCGCCTACACGGACTATCGTACCAAGTTGGAAGCATTGTCTGCTGCAAAGCCCGAAAATATCAATATACCAAGTGATTTCTCAACGAAGCAGACGGCATACTATACCGCCCGCACAACGGCACTCAATGCTATCTCCACAAAAGCCGACGAGGTAGCAAAAGCATACGCAGATGAGGTCTCCGCAAGTGCCGCCCAAGCCGCTCTGGACAACTTGGAGATAGGCGGGAGAAACATTGCAATCTTTAATACCGCTGCCACCACCGGTATGCAAAAAGGTACGGACTATAATTTTGTACAGACTATAGCAGATACAAAAACACAACTAAATTTGGTTGTAGATGATTTTAATGGAAGTAATGGTAGTAGTATTAAATTTTATGTAAATAAGGTTATTACTGAGATTGGCACTTATTCCTATCCTTTTACACTTATGGCAGACACATCTCTGTTGCGTATAAAACATAACGGCTCGAAAAAGGATATAATCTCTATATTTTATTTTGCCGAGACGCTCAAAGCAGGCACAAATTTGGTCTTGTCTCTCACGTTTACGAATGTTACGCAAGGTACATTCGTATGGAAGAGTGTGAAAATAGAGAAAGGCAACAAAGCCACAGACTGGACTCCTGCGCCCGAAGATGTAGAAGCGTCCATAGCAGAGAGCAAGACATACACAGAGGGGCTTGTTACGGCTCTCGGAGACACCCTGCAAAGTCAGATAGACGGCGTGGTGGATAGTTACTTTATGGAGGGAGTGCCGACCACCTCCAACGCTCCTGCCAACGAGTGGACTACAGATGAACTCAAGAAACGCCACGAGGGAGACACGTACACAGACATCACCAAGTTTGTAGATGACAAAACTACTCCTTACGCTGGTCATAGTTGGCGTTGGTGCAAGGGCACAGGGGATAGCCCTGCCACAGGTTGGCATTGGCACGAGATAGCCGACAGCGATGCGGTGCGTGCCTTGCAGAACGCAGCCAAAGCACAGGACACGGCAGACGGCAAACGCAGGGTGTTTGTCGTACAACCTACCCCGCCCTACGAGATAGGCGACTTATGGGCACAAGGAGACGGAGACGGTAAGGATATTCTCAAATGCAAGACCGCCAAGACCGCAGGACAGTCTTTTGCCCAAGACGATTGGGAAGCGGCAAGCAGTGCACTCACCAAAGCAGGACAGGTTGCCACAGAAGCAGCAACAGCAAAGGCTAATGCACAAACCGCGCTCACCACACTTACCAACATCGCCAGCGACAGTATCTTTACCAAGCAGGAGAAATGCTCTGTGCGTACCGAGTGGGCAAGCATACAAGCCGAGTTCGCCAAGAATACCAACAACGCCAAAGTATGCTGGGGAGAAAGCGGCTACACCTCCAACACGGAGTATGCTGCCTACAAGACCGCGTATGATAGTCTTAACTCCTACCTGACCAATACAGCCAAGTTGTCGGCAAACGAAGATACGACAATCACCTCTGCCACTTTCAACAAAAATTTCAGCGACTACTACGGAGCGAATGTAACGTTGCTCAACGCCATTGCCAAGCGTGTGAGCGAGATAGAGGTGGCTGCTATGAGTATCGGTACACGCAACCTCTTTGCCAAGAAGTATATGCTCGATTGGAACGCCAAGTCCGCAGATACAACAACCGTTAATTTCGACGATTACGGTGAGTACTACCAAATCAAAGAGAACCAAGTATATATATACGTGGGTGGTGGCGAATCGTATAATGACATCTTGCAAGGGAATGTGTCCTTTGAGACAGGCAAGCAGTATTGTCTCAAAGTCAAGTGGAGAGTTCCATCGGAAGTTCAATACAGCGGACTAAATCTCGGTTTCAAATACTCGGACGGCACTCGCAGCAGTTGGATAGTCTGTGCCAACAACCGGACCACTCCCATTGAAGCCACACTTGTTTCTGCAAGCGGCAAGACGGTAGCAGGTATCGTCTGTCCGTATGGCACGTTGGCTAATACTCGTATCTACGAGATACAACTCACAGAGGGTAACAAAGCACCAAGCGGGTGGGCGGAAGCCGAAGCAGACAAAGAGACAGGTGGTGAGAACCTCTATACAGGCGACAACCCGCTGACGATTACTGCCAACGCTACAGACAACTACAACTATGTAACATTGGTTAAAAACTTGCAGAACGATGCCCGCTATGTCTTCTCCTGCGGCAAGTCGGTTGTCAAGGCAGGCAGCACAGACAAATACGCTGTATTGCTGTATGACTTTAATGCTCCAAGTGCCACTCAGGCAAGAAAACTCGCTGTCGGTACTACCCGCGTAGAGCAAGCCTTTACCATACCGAGCACAGGTACGTGGAGTATGCTTATCTATTCGGGGGTGAACGGCAGCACGGCGGGTATCAGTATGGAGTTCACCGACATCATGGTGCAGAAAGGCAACAGGGCTACGGAGTACCAGAAACCGATTAGGAAATTTCTGTATAATGGCAATATCTCTATCTCATATAAAAGCAAAGATTATGCGCAATCAAAATTACTCGCAAGTGGTGTGTATGCAGGCACTTACTATGCCGAAATGACATCTGAGAGCAAAGGAGCAGGTATAGATGTTAGTAATCGAGATGCATTTCAGAACTCATGCCTTGTGTGGTTTGCGGCAGGGTATCAGAATAAAGACCACCTTTTAAAGATAACAAACTGGGGAGAGTCTGTAAATATAAGCCAACGTGCCGATGTGTATGTATATACAGGACAGGCGGCTTTTATTAAAGATTATACGCAAGACCCAACGGGTTTCGATGTTAAGTTTAAGGCAGACGGCACTTGGACTATCAATGGTGCTCAAATATCCGCGTACACAATGGAGTATTTGAGTGGCGAGGCATACGAAGCAAAGTCAAAGGCGGAAGCGTTGGACTATCTCAAAGCGGCGATAGCAGACGGAGATACAGACGTGGTGGGCGGTCTGCTATTGACCAACGTACTGATGTTACGTGATATGGATAAGAACGTAACGGCAGGTATGAGCGGACTGACCACGTACAAGCCTGAGGGTTCTTCTACAACGCTTGAAGATTTGGTATTGCTGTGGGGCGGTGGCACGTATGACGAGGCTTTCTATGCGGCTCGTAATGCAGACTACAAGAAATCCGCCAACGGAGACCCTATCACCACCCTCATCAAAAAAGACGGAACAGGAAAGATTGGGATATTCAAGATAAGCGACACGCAGGCTATCATTGATGTACCCAACCAAGGCAAGGTCGTCATTGACGCAAGCACTGCCAATGGCGGTATATTTATCAAGGATAAAAATGGCATGAGTAAAATAATAATTACTCCAAAGCCGATTAGTTCTTTCAAGCCACAAGGGCAAACGTCCATAAACGAATCCGACACGCTATCAGACGCCAGTAGCGGAGAGAAATACAACTATACATCCGATACGTTTAACATACCAACAAGCCAGAATGAAATTGTTATAAGTGGCTATTTGTCTGCCTCCGCCCTTTTTTCTTACGGTGGCACTACTACTGGGTATGCCTCTTTTTCAGTAGTTTTGGAAAAAGTCGGTTCATCAACAACTTACTCGATTTTATCCGGAAAAACGAATACTGTTACCATCCCAACAGGTGGAACTGCTTCTGCGTCCATTGAAAAAAGTTATTCCGTCACCAAGAAAAACATACCCGCAGGAACATATCGTATTAAGGTAACGATTACAGAGCAATCCGGCAGTAATAAATCTATCAGTATAAGTAGAAATGAATGGTCTGTTAAGGGGTACTACTATCCTGCATACATTCCGAAGACTGTTATCGGTGCCGATGGTATTGTCGTAGCACAAAATGGTGGGCGGTTCTTTATGGTTGATAATAGTGGTAGTTCTCAAAAAATCTATGCGAAAGGGCTTGCAACGACAAAAGGGACATCTGGCAGCGGAGAATTGTATGTGAGCCAAAGTTTCATTGATGCGTTCAAGGCATTATGCGATGAGTTAAATAAATTCTTTCCAAAAGTAAGAATGGTAGGAAACAATGAAACAAATGCCCTTGAATGTCAAAAAAAAGTAACTGCTGTTAGGAATATGTTGGACGCAACAAGTATCATAGCAAATTCATAACATACAAAAAGAGGGCGTGTTTGCACGCCCTCTTTATTGTTTATAATAAACTGTTCTATAGCGTATGTCGTCATCGTCTTCTATGATAGAATCTCCTTTATATTTGAGCGTAAATTCTACTTTATTTGGTAGTTGGTCGTAGTAGCAGTATATGATACTATCTTGAAGCGAATAATACCCCCACCATTCAATTCCATTTTCTTGCCACAGCGGTGTGTCTCTTCTATATTTTTGCTCATAAAAAGTGAAAGACACCCATTCCGCATTGTGCGACTTATATGTGGTTCCTATAAGTAGAGTATTTCGCTCTATTTGAGTTCTTGTTTCTTGCTCATTGAGAGGTTGTTCGCACCCCGCCAAAAGTGCGATAGCAAACATAAGTAAGCAAATCTTTTTCATAATATCAGTTGTTTATATGAGTTTGAGTTGATTAGAAACTGACAGCTACTCCCGCGCCATTGCCGGTGTAGGTGAGGGTTACGCTGCGTTTTCAGAAATCATCATAAATCGATTTCTGCTGTGATAATGCACCCTGTATTAGGCTATAATCCTCTTGAATGGTTTTGGAGAATTTATTGCCATATACTTTCCCGTCAAAAGCATCAAGAGTTGTTTCTACTCGTACTTTAACTACTTTGTTGTTTATGATTTTTTGCAGTTGCTCTATCGTAATAGTGTATGGTATGTGTGTTATATCAGTTTTCCCTGTTATAGCACCGAACACATTTTGCGTTGTCATTAAGTTTTCGGTCTCGGCATCGGTATCGGCAGCCAAAGTTAAAATTTCGTTATTATCCAACTTGAGTAAGAGTTTATTGCCTTTGGATATGTCATTGTTGGTGAATATAAATACATTTATGCAATACTGACAAATGTTTTCGGTTTTTACACAGGAAAGAGAGATTGAGGCATCTGTCATTTGGGTATACGAGAATACGTGTGCCGTGCGTTCTGTTTGCACAACACGTACGCCGTCAATAGTTTTGTCGATTGCGAGTTTGCTTTTCGCGGAAACCGCCATAATGCTACAAATAAAACATAGCATAAATGTTACTAATTTCTTTTTCATAAGGATTTGTTTAGTTGTTAATTCGCCGACAAAATTACATCAAAAATTTCAATTAGCCAAATGAATTACGATTTATTTCACCCAATATGCTATAAAGCATAAAAAAGGGCGATGCGTTTGCACCACCCTGACGGAGGGAAATGTGATTTGCATCACACGCTATCAAATAGCCGAATCAACCTCACGTTGTAAATTTGAAGGATATACACATATCATTGTGTAATTGCCTGCAAAGGTACGACAAAAATCTAATACGTGCAAATTTTTGCGCATTTTTTACACCATTGTTACGTGAATGGGGCGAACTTGCGTGTCTCGCACTTCATTCAGTCCCTGTAAAATAAGTGCTACATTGCTGTTGATTGCGCCAACGTGGGTTTGTATGCTGACCATTGTGGCGTTTGTGCTACCACTGCCACCATTCCCACTACCATTAACGTAGTCCTCCAACAACTGCCGTATCTGAATGGTAACGCCCAACTGACTATTGAAAAGCCCCTCCAATGTGCGTGCCGTGTCCTCTGTGATGCTCTCAATGCCGCTTGACAGAGAGGAACGGTCAGAGTTGAAATTGAGGTATTTCCTTATTTCCTCAGGCAGCGAGTTGATAATGTCAAGTGTGGCAGTTCCCGCATTATCCACGTCCTCCTTGAACTGATTGACCTTGTCTGTGCTTTTGTACAGAGATTTCAGATAGTCCGTGTAGCCTTTGCTATCAAACTTGCCGTCTTTGTCTGTGTACTTTTTCTGTATATCCTCTACGCTACCGCCCAAGAAACTATCCATTGCATTCTGCAACAGCGGTTCGAGAACTGCCATTTTAAGCATATTCTCAATCATATCGCCTATCATCTCATTAACAGCCGATTTCATTGCGCGGGCAGCGTTCTCTCCGTTTTGGAAAGCGGAACGCAATGCACTTGATATTGAGTCAGCCCAACTCTCAACAGACTCCGTGAGTTCGTCCCGCATATCTTTCAGACCATTCAGGAACTCGTCCAAACTCTCCTGTGCGCTTTGTTTGTACTCTTTAACCTTATCCTCATCGGTGTTCTTTTTGGCTTCCTCATTCGCCATTTGCTGCATTTGGTCTTGGTAAATTTCAAGGTTCTTGCCCAATGCGTCCATCTTTGTTCCAAATGCGTCAAACCCTGTCATTCTCTCGGCAGCGGCATTGAGGTTCTTCATCGCGTTTTCGGTGTCCCCAATCTTTTTCGTCAGGGCTTCGTTGGCCGCTTCTAATGCGTTGTCGTGGGCTTTGAAAGCAGCAACAATCGCTGCAATGACAGCCGCTGCCGCGATAAGAGCGAGCATAACAATCAATAACGGCCACGCCACTGTTTCGCAAACTGCAAATGTGGTTGTCAAAGCCGCAATCATCGCAATAACGGCACCAATGGGCGCAATCAGTTGCTCAAAGGTCTCTCCGAAATCGCCCAAGAAACTCTCTGCCTGCTGCATCCATTCGGGGTTCTCGCCGTCATTCATTGCGTCGTACACATTGTTGAAAGCGGAAACCATTGCTTTTGCCGCGCTGACAACAGAGGTTACTGCGTTAGACATTGAATCAAGGCTTTTGTTTGCAGCACTAAGACTTGAGTCCATGTGTTTGAGAGAGACTTGTTTGATGTCTTTCGCAAGGTTCTGACCATTCGTCCCCATTGCTTCCAGTTTCTCGTTGCACGAAGCAAGTTCAGCGTTTAGCGCGATAGTCTCTTGCAGCGTTAATGGTGCGCCTGTCAAGACATTCGTCCCGCTTTGCAACTGCTGTTGGATTGTTGTTGCCCGCCCCTGCGTTTGGTCGTACTCCGCTTTTGCGATTTTGTCTGCATCGCGGTAGGTTCTGAAAGCAGAGCCGAAAGACCCCAAAGCCCCCCTGCTTGAATTATACTCCTGCACGGAAAGTTTCAAGTCGGTCCATTTACTCTCCAATTCACTGCGCAACTCACCGGGAACACCGTCCAGCATCTCGTTGAACTTTGACTCCAACTTCCCCATATCGATATTTCCCAAATTGTCTTTGGCGAAAGTATCAAAGCGATTGTCTTTTAGGAATTGGTCATACATAGCCGTAGCGTCGGCTTTGTTGCCCTCTAAATAAGTCTTGATAGCCTCGTAGTCGAAGCCCTCGCCATGCGCTATGGACGTGTTTTGTGCTTCCTCATAATTAGCGTTCCGCACTCGTTGGTCTATATGCGAGTTGGCTATCATATCTTCGAGGGTGTTTCCTGTGTATTGCCTACCCGATATAGAGCCGATTTCCTTTATCATTGTCCCAAGCAGTGATTGCAGTTGGCTTTCAACGACCGATGTTGTCTGTCCGAGTTCGGTCGCGGCAAAGTTTTCTCCGTTCATTTTGCGCAACTCCCCGATGTTATCCAATGCTTTATACACATCTGCGATGTTATTCAGACTGCCAATCTCGAATGGCGTTCCCTGCCCGCCCGACATGGCAGCGACCTGCTCGTTGTATTTCCCAACAACCGCTTGCATATTCTTTCTTTGGTGCACGGAAGCGGGGGTTGTTACATCATTGCGTGTTACACCCGTATTCTTTCCTTGTGTATCGTCTGTACCATTCTCCATTAGTTTGCGGTACAAATCAACCATTTTTGCCGTCTTTTCAAATGACAAACACAAATCTTTGACCTCTTTTTCGAGTTTCTCCAACGCCACATTGAGGTTGTCTTTGGAAATGGTGGACTCTATCCATCTGGTCAGTTGCTCGGACGCGGTTTTGAACGCGGCACGATGTTCCTTGTCGGCTTTGTAGTACTCCATCAGTTCCTTTGCAACCTCTTTTGCGGCTTCCTCAAAGTCCATAATGCCGTCCTCTGCACCGCCACTAATGAACTTGTCCTGTATCATTGTGCTGACGGACTTGTCGCCAATCTTTACGTTGCCAAGTTTCTCCTCAAATGCCTCGTTGTCTTTGCCGCCAAAGTACTGACCGAACATCTCTTGAAACTGCTTGTCATTGCGCACATAGCCGAGTCCCATCTCCACGCCGCCTTTTTGTGTGGCGTTTTTGTAGGTCTCATAAGCCTTTTTGAGGTTGTTGATAAAATCATTCAACTCTGTCTTGATAGACACCGCTCCACCGCCTGTTTGTTTTGACAAATCGATGTCGTAGTATTTTTCACCCGCAAGTGTTTTGAGGATTTTCTGCTGCTCTTTCAGAGACTTTACATACTCGGCGTTTGCCTCGTTGCCCTGTTTGCCTCCGTAAGACTTTATCTCATTTTCAAGCCTGTCATACTCCGCCTTAATGCCGTTGCGTATCTCATCAACGGTTGCGTCCGTAGGAACGTACCTTTTGTATATGTCTTTTGTTTCGTGGGGTAGTTCACCGCTGCCTAAAAAGTCCTTTTCAATGGCAGTGCTGATTGACGCGGCACGCCCTGTTTTAGTGCCTGCCAACTGCGTAAACTTGCCTGTGATAAAGTCTATTCGGTTACGCAAATCACTATTGTTTATTGTATTGGCAAGCCCCTGCAAAGCCTCTGCGATAGCCTTTGTCTTGTCTGCCGCTTCAAACGACCCCTCTGATATGCCTGTTACCTGCGCGTTAAATGCGGCGAGGGCTTCTTCGTATTTTCCAACGCCCTCTTCCCCGCCGACAAACAGAGTCCCACTCTCGCCTGCATTCCTTTTCTCGGCTATCGTTTGGCTGATATTGCCAATCAAATCACGAACAGCAACAGCATAGTCATAATCCTCTGCGTGCGCAAGTTTGGCAGGGTTGTAATCGGCATTTGACATACCCTCTACCCAACGCCCCTCTTGACGACCTGCCGTCGTGCGCTGCGCCTGCTCAAAACGCCGCTCTATAACCTTTTGAGGTGCGTTTTCGTTGATTTCGTGCTGGTGGAGATATTCCTTAAACTCTTTTGTGTCAGATAAATCTTCCCATATTTTATCGATGTTGTCAAGGACATATTTTGTTACCTCCTTTGAAACGCCGCTATTCGTAAAAGAACGCTGTATTTCGGATTTTAATTGGTCTTTTGTGGTAAAATCATTGGCGATAAATGTGTTCTTGGCAAAATCAAAAGCAGATTCAGCATTTCCGTGTTGAATATCACCATATATTCTATTGTACAAGCCTAAGTCTCCACCGTATTTTTTTACATCATAGTTTAACAGATTATTGTCTTGTATATATTTTGCCCCCGAAATTCTGTTTGTTAAGTCTTTACCAAACAAACTTTTAAGACTTTTGCTATTTTCCACAGCACTGCTCCCCGCGTTCTCTTTTAGGGCTTCGTGCATTTCGTATTCTTTCTTTGCTTGTATGGCAGCCACAACCGAGTCTCGCAAACGCCCCCAACCCTCTGCCGTGTCGTCAAGTTGCTTGCGCTCCGCTATTAGTTGATTTATCAAAGCAGGATTGACAAACGAGCCATAATTGGATTTGAGAGTGTCCAATGCTTCGTTATACTCTTTCGTCCCCTCTGTCATAGAGGAGAGTTTGCCGATGAGCGAGTCAAAACCCTGTATATATTTTGCAGTATCTTTGGCGAAAGATTTTTCTATCTCTGTCAGAGAGTTGCCGAACTCTTTGGATTTCTGTATGGCATTGATGATGGCACCCGAAATAGCAGACAATGCTGCGACAATAAGATTGCTTTTTAGGGCTGCACCTATACCTTTGGCGGCTACTTTAAGTTTAGCCATCAATCCGTGCGCGGCTTTTATCTGCGCATTGAAAGCCTGCATACTGCCATACGCACGGATTATGTCCGTCCTGATACCGATAAACTCTTTCCTTATCAGTTTAAGCACATTGACTACCGCCACGCCGCTGATTGCATACATCACGGCTCGGATATTCTTCACAAGCCCTTGCAGCATACTCACAAAGCCACGCAAAATTCCACCAATGCCCGAACCCATATCGTTTAGCGATATAGTCCACAGGTCTTTGAGTTTCTGCACTTGACCATAGAGCGTGTCGGTGATGTTCTCCTGCATTTTGTAAAACGCACCACCCTCTTTGGTCATATCGGACAGCACGGACGCAACCATTTCAAAAGGCACTTTGCGTTCCGAGATAAGGTTAAACACCTCTCCTGTTGTTACAAGTTGCCCATTGAGTTGTGTGAATTTGTCTGCCAATGCCTGCACCATAGGAATACCCGCCTCTGTGAATTGGCGCAACTCCTGCCCTCGCAATACAGACGCTGATTTTACCTGCCCATAAGCGAGGATTAAACGCCCCATATCCACACCAAGACCTGTGGATAAGTCTGCGAGTTGTTTGGTTACAGGTAATAGGTTTTCCACCTCTATTCCATAAGCGGAGAGTTGTTTGGTATATCCGACAAGGTCTTTCAACTCGAAAGGCGACTCGATTGCCATTCCTTTGAGTTCGTTGAGAGCCTTTTGTGCGGCAGCAGCAGACCTGAGAATACCCTGCAATGCCACTTTCTGTTGCTCAAAATAACCTGTCGTCTCAACAATCTTCCGCCCGAAATCAACAACCGCAAAAACGCTCAAATAGTTTGCCGCGAGCGTCCTTAGTTTGCCTAACAGCCTGCCTTGGTCATTTAAGAGTGAGTTGTTTTGGTTTGTGGCACGTATGCGGGCACGCTCCTCTTCTGCAAGGTTCCGCAATGTAATCTGCTGCCTTTGCAAATCTGCAACTTTCTGCCTCGCAGATTGCTCCCCTGCCGTATCTCCGTGTTTGCGCGCTATTTTAGCATAGTTTTTCCACGCTGTTATCAGTTTGCCAACAACAGAATACTCTTTGTTAAGTTGGCTTATCTTTTTATCAAGCAAAGATGTGTTTGCGCGTTCTTTTTCGAGATAGTTTATGCGCTCTAATACGTCGCTGTATCTGCCGCCTGTTCTCTCCAAATCCCTATAATACTCATTAAGCCTATACAACTCAGGGTTGGGTTTCGCACTACTTACACTATTGACATAGCCCATAAATTGAGCATCTGTGCTTTTCCTGCTTTGCAGTTTTAGTATCTCCTGCGCTTTGCGTAGAGAGTTTAACCTGCTTTCTGCAATCTGTAATTGTTTAGAATATGCGCCTGTTTCCTGTTGTAAAACTTTAAGCCCCCTTACCGTTTCTTCGGCACCGAGTATGTTTTCGCTGAGGTTTGAGCGTAGCCCTTTCCCATTCGTAAAACCGTTTCTGTATTTTTCTTGAACCCCGCTTAAATAGACAAGTTTTCTGTCAAGGTCTGTTGCTTCTTTTTGAGCAACTTGCAATGCAGAAACAAGCCCGCTGAGACTTGTTGTATTTACTTTTTTATCATTGAGTTTGATGCCCCTTGTGCCATACTTGTTGATAGAGCGCAGTATATTTTCTACCTCTTTGGAACTTGATTTTACGCCCTTAAAATCAAAGACATCTTTGCCTATCTTTAATTTTCCGACAAAACTATCAATTATACTCTTTGAGGAAATCAGTTCTTTGCTGAATTTATCCAGCCCTTTTACAGAGAACTCGCCATGTATCTGCGACATGGCGTTTAACTTTGTCAAAATGCCCTCGGCTTTCTTTGCTTTGTTTATCAGGCTTTGAATATCAAGCCCTACTGACATATTTAATCCTGCCATAGTCTATATCTATTTAATGTGAATTTTATTGAATTGCTCTTTGCCGACCACCTCTCCGCCCCAATAGGACATATACAGGCGACTTTCGGGGTCTTTGTGTTCTACTACCACGTGGCATTTGTCGTGCGCCGACACATAGCACAGGCATTTTCCATACAGATACAGATGTACGGTCGCGTTGTGCCGCACGGTCAAGTCGGTAGAACCGTGTACGACGACAGGAATGTCTGCATCGCCCAATGCGACAACATACGGTTGGTTTTCGGACGAAAAGCCGACACCCGAAAATATGCCGTACTGCTCAATCTGTCCCTGATACTCGCGTATAGTATCTATGCTTGGGAAATCCTCTTTTATGCAAAAGTCCTGCCCTCTATGGAAAAACCTGCACATCTGTTTCAAGTCGGGGTCTCCCCATTCATTCTGCCATTGCTCACATAATCCGTGTGCAATAGCCTCTTGTTTTATCTTTTCAAACTGCTCCATAACTTTTTTTGCGCATTTCTGCGCAAAGGTATGTATTTTCAACCCACAACACACCCACTGACGGAAAGAACTTTTCCGACAAAAAAAGCGGACGGCTTTTCTGTATGTTAGATTTTTGTTGTACCTTTGTGCGGTTTTCAGAGCGGAGCAATTTAGGGTCTCAAAATGATGATTTTTGCAGTTTCTACAAAATAATTGTACTACAAAATTCAAGCAAACAGCACAACGTATTGAAATTTAATTGATTGCACAACAAATGACCAACATCGCCGTCATATCCGATAAAAAATCGCTCTACGCACCATTATATCGGTATATAGCGGAACGGAGACGCTTTATAAATTCACGTTTAGTCGAAATATATCACATAGAATACATCATATTTAATTCAGATTTTGTACAATAGTTGTACAAAAAATTATGCCAACATTCAAAGGTTTAATACTACCATCCAACCGCAAACAAGACGGCACTTGGAATGTTAAGATACGAGTTACCCACCATGGGAAATCGCGTTTTTTGCCGACCCCATTTTACGTAACGCAAAATCAACTTACGAGAGGGTATAAGATAAAAGACACGAAAATCAACGACCAAATAGACGAGAGAATAAAGGAATATCGTAGTGCTGTCGCGAATATCGGCTTTATGGCAGACAGTATGGATATAGACCACTTGATACGACTTATTCAGAACCAAGAGACTCCGATAGATTTCTTTGCTTTTGCAGATGAGTATATCAGAAAACGAACAGCGAGTGGAACTATAAACGCCTATCGGACTGCTGTTCGGTCGTTCAAAAGATACAACAAAGACAAGCCTTTGTATTTTTCACAGATAAATGCAAAGTATATGTACGACTATTTCCGCTCGATACAGAACTTAAAAGCCAATACTATATGTTCATATATTTCAGCGATAAGAAAAATATATCATGCGGCACAACTGCAATACAACGATGACGACGCAAATATAATCATAGTGAAACATGGCGTTTTCAAACTAATAGAATTGCCACGCTCGGACGAATATAACAATATAGCATTTTCCCGCGACCAAATGCAGGCTATTATCAATGCACCTTATACAGGAACATGGATATATGATTTCACAAAAGATATGTTTATCCTATCCTTTGTTTGTTTTGGCATAAATCCTGTTGATTTGTTCTTTTTGAGAAAAAATCAGTACAAAGATGGCATACTCACTTATCACCGACAAAAAGTAGCCAATCGTTTGGGTAAAGATGCAGAAATGAAAATCAAACTATCAGATGTGGCGCAAATTATTATTGATAAGTATTCGGGAGACAATGAATATCTAATAGACTTCCGAGGGCATATCCGTAGAACAAATATATGCAGATTTATACATACAGCATTTCAAAATGCGGGGGTAGAGCCTAAAAAGCAGGCAGGAGAAACCAGTGTCCGTAGTCGGGAATACGTGTTTTATACGGCGCGGCATACTATGGCGACATTAGCGCGAAATGATTGTGGTGTAGAATATATGACGGTCCATCAGATGCTGAACCACGCCACTCCGCAGAACTTCAAAACGACAGACGTGTATATACAAAAAAACTTCTCGCCGCTTTGGGAAGCAAACGAGAAGTTATTGGCTCTTTTTGATTGGAGTTTCTACCTCAACCAAAAGAAATAACATCAATAATCATAAGGGAAAGAGTACCCATCACTATCTACTATGGGAGCATTGTTCTTTCTTATTCTGTATGGGTCATATACAACCTCTTGCCGCAGGTGCTTATACCTGTCCTCTTTCGGTTCAATAGAAAGGCACTGAATAATGTTATATGCGCCCCCGCCATCGCCTTTCACGAAACGTATGCAAAAATGGAAACGTGCTTGAACGGCATTTCTTTGCATAGAAGCCACTCTTTTTGACTCAAAGGCTTTCGGCAGGCACATTATTACTTTCGATATGCGTCTCTCGCCGATTTTGTTCTGTATAGTGATATATCGCGCAGCATACAAGCGATTGTCTTTAATTCGCGCTTCGGCATCTCTGAACTCGATAATTGTCCCCTCATACCAAAAAGTATTCACTTGGTCAAGCCGTATCATAACTTATCAATTGAACATTGCTGTTTGTTGTGGCTCTCTGTATAGCCTGTTGGCTGCAATATCGTAGTATTGCTCGTCTATCTCGAAACCGATGTATCTCCGATTGAGCCGTTTCGCTGCAATGAGTGTGCTGCCACCGCCTGCGAATGGGTCTAACACGATGTCGCCTACATTACTGCTTTGGCGGATTAGCGTCTCCATTAGCGCAACAGGTTTTTCGGTCGGGTGAGATTTATTGCCGATGATATTCGGCGTGGACAGCAGGTTTTTGCAGCCCATATCGTTGATATTCCGTGCGGGGCGTTTGGAAAGCATAAGTATAAACTCCAAACACTGCATATAGTACTTGTTAGGCGTGGCGTTTTTCTTGTCCCATACGAGCAGGTTTTGGAATACAAACCCGACTTTCTCTGCCTCCGTTTGCAGTTCTTTGAGGTTGCGTGCATTGACCATTATGTAGCAATGTGTACCTTGTTTCAACACTCGGTAAACATCGGGCAACCACTCGGAAAAAGCAATATCGTTATGAGCAAAGAGTTTGCCTGCACGGACAGCGTCTGCCCTGTCGTCAAACACACCGCATAGGTTGATATGCTTTGTGCCTTTCTTGTACGTTACATTGCCCTTGGTGATATACTCACGCTGCTTGTTGAGAATACCGCTCGGCTCGTGGTCGGAATTACCCGAACCACCCCCGACAATTCTGTACGGACAGTCCGTTGCTACCAAATCTATGCTCTCGTCGGGTATGTCTTTCATTCCGACAAGGCAGTCTTGGTTGTAAAGTTTGTCCATCTCCATATCACAAAAACATTTTAGCCTGTTCAATGAGGTCTCGGAATGTGGAGAGAAAATCATCTCTCATTTCTGCCGTTGGGAAAGCGAGAATATACGACAGATTGGCATGGTATGTAATATCAATCCTGTTAAAATATATTCCAATACTATATTTGAATTCATTATCTTTCCAATCAGGTCTCCACTCACCCCACCAAGCATCTCGGAGTTGGATGAGTTTGCCAAGAGCAACGAATGCCCTTGCTTTGTCTTCGGAATTGAATAAATCATAATCGCAAATATATACGTCATCATCGTCGTTTATGCCCGTTGCGCTGATAATACTATCACAATCTTGACTGCGCATTGCAGCATACTCCTCCCAACTCCTTGGTCTGTTGTCTTTCACTTTAAGCAGACCCTGCTCGGTGGCTTTCTCAATGTCGATTAGGTACGACTTACCGTTGATTTGAATTGTTTCCATTTTGTTATTGTTTTAGTTATTGTGTGGTCCACTGATTTTTCCACTGAAAATGAACGGTTTAATGCTGTTTTTATGTTTAATTTCGGTTCAATCTGGTCCACATGTTTATGTTAGTTATACATACAAAAAAGCGACTAAACTCATATTGAGAATAGTCGCTTGAAGATAAACCGCCCGTAGGTGGCTCTTGTCCCTACAAGAAAGCAGGGCGGGGCATTATACTATATCAAAGAATATCTCTTTAATTGTTTTGGTTGAGCATTCTCATAGTCAATAACATTGGAAATAATAATATCCATATCGCTTTCCAGCATTTTCCCCTTAAAAGAACGCTCAAAGAATTTTTGGAACTTACTATAACTTATCTCCTTAATGCTTGAACAATCAACATATCTGTCCTTACCCCTCAAAAAGGCATAATTTTCCGCCTTAATCAGAATATGTCTATCCTTAATGTGTTGAGGAAGTCCGTTGTTAATCTCGGAGTTAATCAACACCGAACCGCAGAGCATTTCTGTTTCAGATGTTCCGAGGATAATAATGTACTTGTTACGACCACTATCCCCTATATGCTTTTCCTTTACATCTTCTTCGTCTCCAAGGTGTAAACGATACACATTACCAACCTCAATGGTGTGCCCTATGGCGTATTCAAATTGGGATTTTGAAAGTTCCTCAACCATGCTCGCTAATTAAATGCTCTCTCAAACTCTCGGCAATCCCTCAGATAATCAATGAAATCATCACTCGCTCCACCTGCTTTCGCAATCAGGAACTCATTCATAAGGGAATTGTTTTTTGTCTCCCAAGCAGTCCGCCAAGCAATATCGTGAGACTGGTCGCGTAACAAATCAAATTTCTTATTCTTATTATCTGCGATAGACCTATCCAAAGCCCGTATTTCAGCCCTGCTCAATTCGTCCATATCAATCTCCCCAGCGGCTGCCAACAACTCCCCTTTTACTACAAAAGATTTTGCCAATTGAGAAGCAAGTATGTTCTGCGGGTAGGCATCAATATCGTTTCTTGCTATCTTGATAGCATCATACAGCAAAGTCGGTACAGGACCGTAGTTCATTGCCACAAAATTATCGGGCAATAAGTGTGTCCCATAATTAGCATAATGTTCTCGTTCTGCAAAGTACAATATCTTTACCAAGTGGTAAATATCCATGGCACCGCCCTTGATTAAAACGTACTTTGCTGCTGCGCTGATTTTCGATATTCTATCGCTATCTTTCATGAGAAATCTATTATCGGCGGCAAAGGTACGATAATTTATTCGACCGTGCAAGAAGGACTTGCATTTTTGGTAAAGTTGCAACTTGCATTTTACAACTATTCTCAATACGTCAAAGACCGCTTGCCGAACACTCTCGGCGGGTTAGTTACCACTCCCAATAGTCGTCGTTGTCGCTATCAGAGTGGCGGTCGGCTATGGCTGCTACTGCGATACAGAGAGGTATAACGATAGCGATAGCCAAGATAATACACCATTCCATTAGAGCACCGTTGTCTTTTTCTTCTTGTAGTCTTTGCACATCTCTTCTAACTGCTCTTTCATTTCCCACAGGCGTTGGTTGGCAGCCCGCAGTTCCTCCATACGCTCCTCCGTCCACTCGTCGGGTGCGCCTTTGCAGTAGTTGGGATAGTTCAGCCAGACCTCTATGCCGAGTTCGTGGAGTTCGAGTTGCTTGTCGTACCACTTGGCGAACTTGTCCGCGGGGACGTTGTTATCCACATCGTAGCGGAGGTCGTCCATATTGATGTACATATCGTTTACCTCTACGATAGTGCCGATATTCTCTGCGCCTATGCCTATCCAATCCTTGGGGTCGTAGGCGTATTCGTGGCGTTTGCAGAACGCCCGCAGGTAGTCGTTGCACACCTCCTGCCATTGCTGTTGTAATGATTTCTTGCTCATACTTGTAAATAGACTTGTAAATCGTGATTTTTAAGTTGGAGATTGGTTTATAAGTTGCTACACTTTGATTTTATGGTACTCCTCATTGCTGTACTCCGTAATGAATACAATACCGTCAGTAACAAGCACATCGCCCTCTATGCCATGTGTGTCGTTGTAGTCGTCTAAAAAGTTCACCTCTAATATCTTCTGCTCATCGGGCAGAGCAGTGAGTTTGTCGATTAGTTTCTGTGCTGTCATAATCTGCTCTCAAATTGTTTGATTTGGTCTTCGGTGAACATCTCGGATACCTGCAAGCCTTTGACAAAGTTGCGTATCTCATCTCCGTTGTCAGCGTTGCCGTATGTGGCATTGTAGAAACGCATTGTCAGTGCCGCGATGGTGTTTGCGTCATTGAGTAGCGCGTCAAAGGACTCGAAGCCATCAACGCAGCACTCCTCCGTGAAACGTTGGTACAGGTACTTGGTGCGGCTGATAGACGCTTGCAACTCACGTATGAGTTGTTTGCGCTCGCGTTTGAGGGCTATATGGTCGGCTGCCATACTGCGTTCCGTCTCACGTAGCAGTAACTCTGCCGCCGTGGTCATCACCGCGTAGGCGGCAAAAGCATTGCCTGTGCGGTCGGGGATTGTTTCGGGTTCTTTCTCTTTCATTTGTCTTTAATTTTAGTCTTTAGTTGTCTTTAATTGGTTTCAAAAAGCAGGCGGAACGAACAAACCGCCTAAATGCCGCACATAGGACTGATAGCATACGCCGCGGGATTTTCACCCGCACGCCGTCCTTTTCCGGCGTAGTTTAGTTTGTTGATATTGGAGTGTAAATTGCTTATGTAAATATACCACATTAACAGCATTTGCTTCTTCCTGTCTCACAATTTCTGTGTGTGCAGCAAATTCAAAGAACACTTACCGCTTCCGTTTTTGTCCCCTGCGGTGTGGGGTTATATCATACTCAATGCTACGAGGATTGCAGCGTTCAGGGCTTCCTCGCGGGTGCTCTCTTTCTCGCCGTATGCGCCAAGTGTTAAAATATCTCTTAATCTCCCGACACTCCACACCCAACATCTCGCGACACTGAAACCAACGCACACGATTAAGCCGTATTGCTCTCGCAGCCAGTCTATGACCTCGTGGTATGTCGGGGCGGCGTAATATGATTCGCTCCAATCCTCAAAGACGGGGCTATCCTCGTCGCCCTCAACCACGCAACTTGCGCTCTCTCGGTCAGTGAGTAGGATTGTCTCGCCGTCAAACGTACCGTAGTACATTGTCGCCCACGCTTGCGGGTAGCCTTTTTCTTTGAGTTGTTTTGCCGTCTCAAACGGCACGAAATACTTTGCGTTCATAT
>ERZ808258.354-NODE-354-length-19474-cov-4.803388_pt1 | contig 19474 bp, 12 predicted proteins | sample MGYA00521280_ERZ808258 | MGnify/ENA primary metagenome ERZ808258 (study PRJEB31516, sample SAMN03275585) | gut metagenome | biome: mammalia-associated habitat; material: feces | host: Papio cynocephalus | place: Kenya | collected 2012-07-19 ...
CAAGGAGCGTTCATGACCTGTATTATACCACACTTCCCGCCCCCGTTCCACCCCTCCCGCCCGAGTTCGCCAGGATAACCGTTTCACTCGACGAAAACACCCTTGAACGCGGCTTGCAAGCCGCCCGCAAAACCCTGTTCTACACGGTCAATCCCCCACACCGCCCCGCCCCGTCGCCCTACCGCGGGACGGGGCGGCCCGCGACTTCCCCGGTTTTCGCCGCGTAGAGGCGGAAGAGGCGCGCGACGATTTCCGGCTCGGGCGTGTCGGGGCGCAGGCCGTACGCCGCGAGCACCGCCTTGTCGTTCGCCCGGTGCGCCGCGCGCAGGTCGGGCGGCATCGTCAGCGGATCGTACAGGTCTGCCAAAGACGCGTCGGGATACCGCGCCCGCACATCCAGTATCGCCTGTGCCGTCCCGGCGACGGACGCTTCGTCCGCCCCCTCCGGCCACGGAAAGTTGTTGTACACGATCGCCGCCGAATAGCGGTAGCGCATTTCGAGCCGTCCGCAGACGACCCGCATCCACGCCATGTGCACGGACGAGGTCAGCACGCCGAAATGGTACAGCGTCCCGTCGGGGACCAGGAATACCAGGTCAGTCACGATTATCGAATCATCGATGAACCCCATCGGCACGTATTCGCGGCGTTCGCTTGACACCTTTGGCACGACCACGGCGGTCTTGGGGTTGTTCGTCTCGCGAAACAGCGTTGGCGTCGCCGCGTGTTTACGCGTATCCGCGGCACGGCTCGCCAAGCGGTTTTCGCGGCATTTCGCCACGCGCGACATGACAAGCGGCAGGGCCCGGATCTTGTCCGGCGGGACGTCCTTCAGCCACAAGCACCACCGGGGCAGATTGTTGATCAGCTCCTTCGAACCGACAAGACGCTTCAAAAACGGCGCGGCGCCCGGCTCTTTCGCCAGAAAGTCCGCCCGTTCACTTTCCTCTATTATAAGGGACCCGCCGTCCAGCGGCATGTTGCCCATGATGAGCCGCGGCACATTGCAGAGCGGACGCAGACGCGGCGAAACGGCGATGTCGGGCGCGTCCAGGAGATAGGCGTTGATGTTCTGCGCCGGGAGGACGCGGTCCCCGTCGTAAATCGTGCGCGGCGACGCGTCGCCAGGCGTTCCCTTGGCGTGGAAACCGATGACGACGACGTGGACATGCGCCTTTTCGAAAGACTCGCTGTCCCAGCAGAACGTACGCCAGGCGAAGTCGATCGTCACAGCGAGCCGCTTCCACAAAGGCGCAACCTGCTCGCCCTGCGTGATCGAATTGGTGGAAACGAAGGCGCAATGCGTCCGCGTCCCTTGGATGAGGTCGCTCGCCTTCGCGTACCAGCACGCGACATAGTCGATATCGCGGTAGGCGAAGAATTGCGCGATTTCGGCCTGCTGTTCGCGCGATTTCTGCATGCGTCCCACGAACGGGGGGTTGCCCATGATGTAGTCCGTCCGGGGCCAGTCGAGGCGCAGGGCGTCGCCTTCCGTTATGCCCGCCTGGTCGCGCAAGGGCAGGTACTCGGGTTCGCGGTGCAGAATCCGCGCGGTCTCTTCCTGCATCTGCGCTTCGGCTATCCACAGGGCGGTCTTGGCGACGGCGACGGCGAAGTCGTTGATTTCGATGCCGTGGAACTGGGCGAGGGTGACGCGCACGGACTGCCCGAGGTCGAGTTCGCCCTGTCCGTTCTGCCGCGCGGCGATGAGGCGGTTCTCGAGCCGCCGCAGCGAGAGGTAGGTCTCGGTCAGGAAGTTCCCCGAACCGCACGCGGGGTCGAGGAAGGTCAGTCGCGCCAGTTCGTCCTGCAGGGCGTCCAGCGTCCGCCGCGCCTTGGCCGTCGCCGCGCCCGCGGCGAGGGCGGCGTCCACGCGCCGCGTCAGACCGTCCAGGAAGAGCGGGTCGATGACCTTGTGGATGTTTTCCACCGAGGTGTAGACCATGCCGCCCGCGCGGCGCGTCGCGGGGTTGAGCGTGCTTTCGAAGAGCGCCCCGAAGATGGTCGGCGTGATCCCGCGCCAGTCGAACGCGCACGCCTTGAGGAGCAGCTGGCGGATCTCCTCCGTCAACGGCGGCACTTCGCTTTCGGACGCGCCCCGGAAGAGTCCGCCGTTCGTGTAGGGGAAGGCGGCCAGCTCCGGCTCGAGGTAGACGCCGCGGCGTTCCGCGGGCGTGTCAAGCGTCTGGAAGAGCTGCACGAGGCGCGTGCGCAGAAAGTCCGCCGGGGTGACCGCGAGCAGGCGCTTCAGGACGTTCTTGGGGAATACGCCCGCGTCCTCGGCGTAGAGGCAGAAGACGAGCCGCACGCACAGGCGGTTCAGCGCCGCCAGTGCCGCGGAATCCGCCGCGGCGTACCGCTTCAGCAGCGCGTCGTAGAGTTCGGCGACGATACGCCCGGCCTGCACGGAAATCTCGCGTTCGCGGGCGACGGACTTCTCCTTTGGGTCCACGAGAAAGGCCAGGCGGTAGAGTTCTTTCGGCAGGTCGGCCAGGCGCAACACGAACGGCGCGGCCAGCGGACGCGTGCGGTCGTAGATCTGGAACGTGTCGAAGTTGCATGTCACGATCCAGCGCGCCTTTTCGCCGTAGGGGCGGGCGTTGTCGTAGGCGGCGGCCTGTCCGTAGGGGGTCAGCCCGCCGTGGCCCGCCTGGGGCGCGTCGAGGTCGATGCCGCGGGACTTGTGCTCGATGAGCACGCGCGTTTCGGGAATCCACGCGTCCAGGAACCCGGTCGCGCCTTTCAGAGGCACCGGAACCTGGTACTGCACGCGCGAAACGATGTCCGCCGCGCCCAGCACCGTGCCCAGCAGATCGTTCCAGAACTGCTGGTCCTCGCCCTTCTCGCTCCCGCGGCGCAATGTCCAGCGCGCGACAAACTCCCGGGCCGCGCGCTTCTGCTGCTCATCCACTTTCATAGGCGTCTATTATACCAAATCCAGCCCGGCTGTTGAACCCAAAACCGCAACAACATTCTCTTCCCGTTCTCCCGACCGCCCGGCCAATAATGACAATCTCTCCAGTCTACAATTCTACACCTCTACACGGCCAATTACCGTGCGGGTCGCAGGGGACTGGGCCGGAGGAACGGGACAATTGGGACGGGTGGGACGGGCAGGCCCCCCCAATCCTGCCCATCCTGTAAATCCTGTCTAAAACCACCTCTCCATGCCCCCCTCCCTAGTCTACATACACGGTTGAATTACCGCGCGCGGGACAACTAGGACAAGTAGGACAATTAGGACGCGCCCCCCTCTACATATTACACGGTTAAATCTCTCTCCCCCTCCCCCTTTGTGCCTCTGTGTCTCTGTGCCTCTGTGTTAAAAACTCCCCCTCTCCACGTTCTCCCGATCTCCACGACCATTCATCCCCTCTCTACAATTCTACAACTCTACACGGCCAAAGGAGAAAAAAAACTCCGCGGAGTTTTATCCCTAACCCCGCGGAGTTTTCCCCCGCTTCCCGCAGGGATCTCTATTTCGTGCGCGGCAGTTCCGCGAAACCGTAGGGGGCGACCGCAATCCAGCGCAAACTTCCCCCTTCGCTCACCGCCAGGCGCGCGGCGGGCGTCGCGTTGACGAGAATGACCTTACGCGCATCCGCCGGGACGGACACGACGATCGCCGGATCGTACACCGCGAAGATGCGCTCCGTGTCGCTCCACCCTTCCAGCAGCGGATAGTTCGCCGCGGGATTGTGGGCGCGGAAACCGCCGCGCTGCAGGGCGTCCCGGTGCGCCTCGGAAAAGGCGATCCATTTGGCGATTTCCGCCTTCTGCACGGCGGGGATGGTGTCCAGAACCATGGAATACTGCACCGTCGTGAAGATGACGGACAGAATGGCTTGCGCCGCGGTCGCGGCATCCCCGGAAGGCGTCCAGCGGAGCATGTCCGCATGCACCGGCGTCCCGCATGCCGTGAGGCGGATATTGGCCGTCCGCACCCGGTTGGCGAGCGGGTCGCCGGGGCAGTCGTTCGCGCGCAGCATGTTGCCGTAATGCGCGGTGACAGGTCCGATATAGGGCTGGCGGAACTCCAGAAGGACATCCGGCTTGAGGGCCTTCAGACGCGTCGATATCTCCGCCAGGAGCGCCTTGGCGGCCTCCGAAACGCTCTTGTAGTCGCGTCCGGCGTAATTCTCCTTGACCGCCGGGTCGGTCCCGAAAATGCGGAAGAAGTCGATGAAATCGATCTTGTAGCCGTCCAGGTTCCAGTCCTTCATCATCCGCACGAGGTTGCCCACGATAAACGCGCGCACTTCGGGGAAGCGGGGGTCCAGAACGCCCAGGTCCTGTCCCCAAAGCCGTCCGTCCATGAGGTATTTGCCGCGGAAGACCGGATAAGTCCGGCTTTCTTTCGCCACAAACGCCATGGAGTACCACAGCATGTATTTCATGCCCAGCGCATGGACGCGCGCGACGTGTCCGCGCATGTCGGGCAGCGTTTCCGGCACGGGCGCCCAGTCGCCGTAGGCCTGCTGCCAGCCGTCGTCCGTGATGATGGTCTTCATGCCCAGTTTCGCCGCCGCGGCGCATTCCTTCTCGAGCGTCGGGGCGTCGAAGAACTTGTTGAAGGCGTACCAGGTCGAATACACCGGCTCGTAGGCCGCGTCCGGCGGAGGGAGGGGTACCGCCCGGGCGGCGGAAGCGACCCACCGGGACGCCTCCTGCACGGTCTGCGACCAGTCGCGCACGCGGCTATCCAGCCGAATCGCGCACTCCCACCGCGCGAGCGGCGCTTCCGGCTCGGCGAAAAACGTCATTTTGACGCGGTAGACGAACGAATCGCGCTCCTCCACGATGATTGCGGGCGCGAACCGGACTTCCCGCACGCACTCCGACCAGGCGAGCGTCAACCGGTTCTCGTCGCCGTTCGCGAACCAACTGCGGACGGGCGTGCTGTAGCAGAATTTGGACGCCTCGCCGCCGCGGAAAGGCGTACGCACATGCTCCACCGGCTCCCAAAGTCCGGCGCTGTCCCCGATCGGCACGTCGAAGGAGAGCGTAACCGGGGCGGGCAGGCGCGGTTCGCCCGCGCTCGTCCAGGAAAGGTTGAGCAGCCGCACCCCGTCTTCCGGAACGGACGCGGCGATCCGCCAGCCCGCGCCCGGGCTGCAGACCGTATTCGTCGCCGCCACCGGAATGGATACCGCGGCGGAAGACGCCGCGTCCCCGGGGTTGAAGGTGAACGCACGCGGCTGGAGCCCTTCCGCCGCGTGCAGCGACAGGGCGGAAAGGCAGAAGGCCAGACACAATCTCTTCATTTGTCGATTCCTCTCTATGTTTTGATGTTCCGATGTTCCGCGCCGATCAGTCGGCCGGGCTGGGCGGCAGCGCGGCGAGTTCCTGCAGCAGGCGGTAGTTGGACTTGAAGCCCTCCTCCGTCCGCTCCAGGATCTCCTTGGCCTTCTCTTCGCCCGCCACCTTCACCAGCTGGCGGAAGCGGTTCTCGCCCGTCGTCTTGGAAAGCGCCGCGGCGGCGAAGGAGAGTCCGGCGTCGCGGGAATCCAGCGTGAAGCCGCCCTTGCCTTCCTCCACCAGCGCCGGATTGTACCGCCACAGGGGGAAGTGGAGCGAATCGACCGCCGTCTTCTGGTGCTGCGGACCTTCCGCCGTCGAGAGGCCCTGCTCGATGCAGTGCGCATAGGCGATGATGAGCGCGGGGCCGTCGTAGCTTTCCGCCTCGTGGAACGCCTTCACCGTCGCGACCGGGTTCGCGCCCATCGACACGTAGGCGATGTAGACGTTCTTGTACTGGAGCTGCATCAGGCCGAGGTTCTTCTTCATCTGCACCTTGCCCGAGGCGGCGAACTTCGCGATCGCGCCCTTCGGCGTGGACTTCGAGGCCTGCCCGCCCGTGTTGGAGTAGACTTCCGTATCCAGGACGAGCACCTTCACGTTCCGCCCCGAGGCGAGCACGTGGTCCAGCCCGCCGTAGCCGATGTCGTACGCCCAGCCGTCGCCGCCGACGATCCAGACCGACTTGCGCACGAGGTTGTCCGCGACCGCCAGGAGGCGGGTCTTGCGCGTACAGCTGCAGTCGTGCGCCGCGAGCGCCGCCTTCAGTTCGGCGACCGCCGCGCGCATTTCCTCCACGCCCCGGCCCTTCTCGTCGAACTGGTCGATGGACTTGATGTGCGTCAGAATCGCCTTGATGTTCTCCGGCGCCGCGGGATTCGCGAGCATCTCGTCCACGAGCCCGAACGCGTACGCCTGCAGCTTTTCCGTCGAAACGCGCATGCCCAGACCGAACTCCGCGTTGTCCTCGAAGAGCGAGTTGGACCACGCCGGACCGCGTCCGTCCGCGCGTTTGCAGTAGGGCGTCGTGGGCAGGTTGCCGCCGTAGATGGAGGAGCACCCCGTCGCGTTGGCGATCAGCAGCCGGTCGCCGCAGATCTGCGTCAGGAGCTTGATGTAGGGCGTCTCGCCGCACCCCGCGCAGGCCCCCGAGAACTCGAAGAGCGGACGCTTCAGCTGGCTGTCCAGCAGCATCTTCATGTCGAGCTTGGCGGCGTCCACTTCCGGCAGCTTCAGGAAGAAGTCCCAGTTCTTGATTTCCTTCTCGCGCACCGAAAGCTGCGGCACCATCTTCAGCGCCGGCTTCGGGTTCGCCTTCAGTTCGCCCGTCGCCGGATTCTTCTTCGGCTGCGACATCGGGCACTTCACCACGCACAGCGTGCAGCCCATGCAGTCCTCGGGCGCGCACTGCACCGTCATCTTCTCGCCCAGCCCCTTCATCTTCGGCGTCTTGGTGTCCGCCGACTTGAAGTCCGCCGGCGCGCCGGCGAGGGCGTCCTTGCCGTAGACTTTCAGGCGGATCGCCGCGTGCGGGCAGATCGCCGAGCAGTTGCCGCACTGGATGCAGACCGCCGGGTCCCACTCCGGCACGAACGCCGCGACGTTGCGCTTCTCCCACTGCGTGGTCGCCGTCGGCCAGGTGCCGTCCGCCGGGATGGCGGAGACCGGCAGGTCATTGCCCTTCTGCGCGATCATCTTCGCCGTCACGTCCTTGACGAACGCGGGGGCTTCCGCCGCGACGGTCGGCGGCTTCTTGAACGCACCCGCCGGCTGGGACGGATAATGCACCTCCTCGATTGCGGCGACCGCCGCGTCGATGCACTTCCAGTTCTTCTCGACGACGTCCATGCCCTTCATGGCGTAGGACTTCTCGGCGTACGCCTTGAGTTCCTTGATGGCTTCCGCTTCCGGCAGGATGCCCGAGAGCTTGAAGAAGGCGGTCTGGAGCACCGTGTTCGTGCGCGTGCCCATGCCGTTGGCGCGCGCGATCTTCGCCGCGTCCACGACGTAGAAGCGCAGCTTCTTGTCGATGATCGTCTGCTCGACTTCGTCCGGCATGTGCGCCCAGACTTCCGCGGCGGAATAGGGCGAGGCCAGCAGGAACGTCGAGCCCGGCTTCGCCGCGGCGAGCACGTCGTACTTCTCGAGGTAGTTGAAGCAGTGGCACGCCGTGAAGTCCGCCTTGTGGCAGAAGTAGGGGCTGCGGATGACGTCCGGCCCGAACCGCAGATGGGAGACGGTCACGCCGCCGGACTTCTTGGAGTCGTACTCGAAGTAGCCCTGGGCGTAGTTGTCGGTGTAGGTGCCGATGATCTTGATGGAGTTCTTGTTCGCGCCCACCGTGCCGTCCGCGCCGATGCCCCAGAACATGCACTCCTTGCGCGCCCCGGTCGGGATCTCGAAGCGCTCGTCCCCGAGCAGATACCGCCCCGTCACGTCGTCCACGATGCCCACGGCGAAATGGTCGACCGGCTTTGCGGCGGACATGTTGTCGTAGACCGCCTTGCACATCTGCGGCGTGAAGTCCTTGGACCCCAGCCCGTAGCGTCCGCCCAGGATCCGCGGCTGCGCAAACGCCGCGGTGCCCGCCTGCACCCCCTGCGCCACCGCGGCGCACACGTCCAGATAGAGCGGATCGCCCACCGCGCCCGGCTCTTTCGTGCGGTCGAGCACCGTGACGGTCTTCACCGTCTTCGGGAGCGCCGCGACGAACGCGTCCGCGGCGAACGGACGGTACAGGCGAACCTTGACGAGGCCGACCTTCTCGCCGGCGGCGACAAGCGCCTCGACCGTCTCGTGCAGCGTCTCGCAGCCGGAGCCCATCGCCACGACGACGCGTTCGGCGTCCGGTGCGCCCACGTAGTCGAAGAGGTGGTAGCTGCGCCCCGTGAGCGCGGCCAGCTTGTCCATGCTCGCCTGCACGACGGCCGGCGCCGCCTCGTAGTACTTCTGGCAGCTCTCGCGCCCCTGGAAGTTCATGTCCGGATTCTGCGCCGTGCCCCGCATGGTCGGGTGTTCCGGATCGAGCGCCCGCCGGCGGAAGTCCGCCACGGCTTCCTCGTTGATCATCTGGCGGATCGTCTCATCGTCTATCTCGTCGATCTTCTGCACTTCGTGGGACGTGCGGAAACCGTCGAAGAAATGCAGGAACGGCACGCGCGCGTCCAGCGTCGCCCCGTGCGCGACAAGCGCCAGATCCTGCGCTTCCTGCACCGAGTTGGACGCGAGGATGGCGAACCCCGTCTGCCGGCACGCCATGACGTCCCCCTGGTCGCCGAAAATGCACAGGCCCTGGCAGGCCAGCGAACGCGCCGAGACGTGGAAGACCGCCGGGGAGAGCTCGCCCGCGATCTTGTACATGTTCGGGATCATCAGCAGAAGGCCCTGCGACGCCGTGAAGGTCGTCGTGAGCGAACCCGTCGTGACGGACCCGTGCACCGCGCCCGCCGCGCCGCCTTCGGACTCCATCTCCACGATCGTCGGGGTCGTCCCCCAGATGTTCTTGCGCCCGAGCGCGGCGAACTGGTCGCATGTCTCCGCCATCGGCGAGGACGGGGTGATCGGATAAATCGCCGCGACTTCCGTACACGCGAAAGCCACCTTCGCAACAGCCGTATTGCCGTCTACCGTTATCTTGTGTGTCATGTCAAGTCTCCTTAGGTTTGACACCATTATAGCGAATTCGTTCCGAGCCTGCAAGCCCCCGCCGCCAAACCGCCGCGCAATTCGCCGAGACGGGGCGACGGTTCCGGCGAGACGGGGTCACCGTTCCGGCGAGACGGGGTCACCGTTCCGGCGCAACGGGGTCACCGTTCCGGCGCAACGGCACCCCCGTTCCGGCGCGTTTGGCCCCCCGTCTGGAGCGTTCCCGGCGGGTGAAACGGGGCGGCCGCCCGCATCGCACCCCGGTTTTCAACCGCTATCTGCCTATTTTATGATTGATTTCAATCGAAAAAGCAAACTAACGGACAATTTCGCGTCTGTTCGTGACGCCACGCAGCCGGACAGGTGAAGGGAGTCTTCGCCTACACGGTCAATCGCGACACCCCGTCCCGCCCCGGACAAACGTCCTTCTCGTGGCTGCAAGAAATCTTTCCCATGGGCACGAAAAGGGCGTTCCACTCCGCCGGCTTCGTTTTCAGCCGTTTGACGGCAGCCGCATGCGCGCTTCCCGCCGGAAGCAAAGTCCACGAACCCGATTCCTGCCTTCCTACTGCGATTTCCAGGGTTATCGTGCAGAACTTGAGACCGTCCAGAATAGGTATTGGACGGACAACAGGCGACAGCAGGGTTGACAGCCCACGCGAAACGGCCGGATATCTTGCGCAAAGATACGCGAAAACGCCGGCCGGCGGGGGTGTGCACTCGCACTCGGGCACAGGATATGATATAATATAAGGCATGAAGAAAGTAACCGTATTGATGGGCGGCACGTCCAACGAACGCGCCGTCTCTCTGGCGAGCGGAACCAACGTCGCGCAGGCGCTGGCCTCGCTGGGCGCGTATGACGTGACGCCGCTTGTCCTGGACGAAGACAATCTGGACGCTCTCCCGGCGGGTACCGATGCGGTTTACATCGCCCTCCACGGCGGATGGGGCGAGAACGGCGGCGTCCAGCAGGAGCTCGACAAGCGCGGCATCCCCTATACGGGGCCGGGCGTGGAAGCATCCCGGCTGGCGATGGACAAGATTTTGACGAAAAAGCGGCTGGATGCGCGCGGCGTCTCCACGAGCGCGTGGTACACGGTCCGGAAGGATTCCCTGCCGCCCTGCCGCCTGCCTTTCCCGGTCGTCGTCAAAGCGCCGCGGGACGGCAGCAGCGTGGGCGTGTACAAGTGCGCGGACGAGGCGGAATACGGACGCGCCGTCCGCGAAGCGTGGCGGATCGACCAGGCGAAATATCCGGACCTGTCCTGCGAAGCGCTCGTCGAGACGTATGTCCCGGGACGCGAAATGACGGTGGGCATCATAGACGGAACCCCGCTGCCGGTCGTCGAGATCGTCGCGCCGGGCGGGTGGTACGGCTACGACGACAAGTACAAATCCGATCTGACGCGCTATCCCTTCCTGACGGATGCGCAACTCGCCGCCTCCTTGCAACAGGAGGCCCTGCGGGCGTGGGAAGCGCTCGGATGCCGCGGCGTGGCGCGCGTGGACTTCCGGGTGGATGCGCAGGGACGGGGCTACGTGCTCGAGCTCAACACGTCGCCGGGCTTCACGTCCCACTCGCTCGTCCCCAAGGCGGGCATGGCACTTGGACTCACGTTCGCGCAGGTTTGCGACAGGATTCTGCGCGCGGCGAACTTCGACCGGACATGAGAAAGAGTTCCAAAGCGTCAAAACCCTCCTCGCGGATCGGGTTGCGGCTGGCCGCGCTTCTCGGCATCGCCGGTTTCCTCGGAGGGGCGGTCTGGGGGGTGGTCCGTCTGCGCGACCTGTGGCTGGCGCCGTGCCGCGTGACGGACAGCGCGGAACAGATCGTGCTGGAGGGGAACGAATACGTGCCGGCCGACGCCATCCTGGGCGCGTGCGGACTGACGAACGGCGTGAATCTCGCCCGGCTCGCGCCGGACTTCGCCAAGATCCGACTGCGTCTCCTCGCGCGCATACCGAACCTGCGGGACGTCTCCTTTACGCACCGCCACCCGAACCGGCTGGAGGTGCGCGTGGCGGAACGCGAACCGGTGGCGCGCATGAACCTGCGCGGCGGGCCACGGCGGACCGGGCGGGTCGTGGACGCGGAAGGCGTCGTCTTCCTGCGCACGCCCGGCACCCAGCTCCTGCCCGAAATCTGGGAGCCGTCCGCCACGCCGAAAGGCAAACAGCTCGACGGGCGTTCGCGCGCCGCGCTGGACGTCGTGAACGCCTGCCGCGACCCCGAACTGGAAAAGCTTAACCTGCGCGCCGTCGACGCCGCGCCGTTCGACTACCTCGTAATCTCTTTCGGCTCGGCGCGGTGCGACCGCGCGAAAGTCGACTGGGAAGGCCGCGGACAGGCCACGGAAAAGGCGCGCAAGGCCCTGCGGAAAACCCTCCTGCAACTCAAGCAAGCGTACGATACGCATCTTGGCGAACGCGCCGTCATGTGGAATGCGACCGTTCCCGACCGCGTCTTCGCCAACACCATGGAGCCCATCCAATGACCAATGTCTATGCCGCACTCGAAATCGGCACCTCGCGGACCGTCCTCGCGGTCGGGGCGGCCGAAGCCGGCGAACGGCTCAAGGTCGTCGCCCACGCCCAGATCCCCTCTTCGGGCGTGCGCAAGAGCGCGATCACCAACATGAACCATGCGACCAGTTCCGTCCGTTCGGTGTTGAACGAGATAGAACGCCGCCAAATAAAGAAAGACGTTTCGCTTTCCATATCCAACGCCTTTCTGGTGGTGAACGGCGCGCACATCAAGGCCGACCCCTATCAGGCCACCATACCGATCGAGGGCTCGAAAGTGAAGGACGCCGACGTCGACCGGGTTCTCGCCGCCGCGCGCGAATGGTCCCTTCCGCGCGAGCGCGAGCTGCTGGACATCGTCGACCAGACCTTCGCCGTCGACACCCACGGCGGCATTTCCGAGCCGCGCGGCATGAGCGGGCGCGTCCTCAAGCTGAACACGCTCCAGATCCACGCCGACGCCAACCGCATAGCCGATGCGCGGACCGCCGCGACCGAGGCGCATCTCGACATCCGCGAAGCCCTCTGCGCCCTGACGTGCGCGGGCGACGCCGCGCTGACGGAACGCGACAGGCGCGACGGCGTCCTGCACATCGATTTCGGGGGCGGCTCGACGGGTTTCGCCGTCTACGCGGACGGGTGCCTCGCCGCGGCCGACACGATCGCCGTCGGCGGCGACCACGTCACGAACGACATCGCCTACGCCTTCCGCACCACGGCCCAGCAGGCGGAAACCATCAAAATCGACGAAGCCTGCGCTCTCGTGCGCCCGGAGGACGGCGCGCATGCGCGCATCGGCCTGCCCGGGAAATCCCCGCTCGTCCAGGACCGGACCATTTCGCGGCACGGACTGGACACGGTGGTCAATGCGCGGATGAAGGAAATCCTCGGCATCATCCGCGACAGCCTCGACGAGCACGGCTTTCTGGGACAGCTCAACGCCGGGATTGTCGTCACCGGGGGCGGCGCGGCCCTGGCGGGACTCGAGGAACTCATCCGCCGCGAACTGGCCATGGCCGTGCGCAAGGGCGTCCCCTTCGCCGTGGACGGGCTTGAAGACGCGGAACATCCCGAGTCGTACGCCGCGATCGCCGGGGCGCTCGCCTACGCGCACCGCAACTACGAGCGCAAGTCGCTCCTCGGCAACCTGTTCGGAGGGCTCTTCAAATGAACGCATCCTCTTCGTTGATGATGATCGGCGTCGGCACGGCCGGCTGTGCCCTCGCGCGCGGCGTCCGCCAGGCGTTCGGAGAAGACATCCGCCTGCTGCTGGCCGACACCGACGCCGGCACGGGCCGCTCGGACGGCCCCTTCGTCCTGCTCGGCGGCGATCGCCTTTCGGGGCGCGGCACCGGCGGAAACGACGTGAACGGGCGCATGGCGGCCGAAGATTCGCTGCATGCCCTCGACGCGTCGCTTCAAGGCGTCCGGCTCGCCGTCGTCGTGACGGCGCTGGGGGGCGGAACCGGCACGGGCGCCACGATCGAAATCGTCAAGCACCTCCGCTCGCGCGCGATCGCGGCGACCGTCTTCGCCACCGAGCCGTTCAAGATGGAGGGGGAGGAGCGCGCCCGGCGCGCCCGCGGCGCCCTGCCGCTCATAGCGGAAAACGCAAACGGCGCGTTCTTCATCCCGCTCGACAAGCTCGTTCAGGGCGAAGACAACCTGGCCGAGGCCCTGCAGCGCGCCATCGGCACGCTCGCCTCGGGCATCGCCCTCTTTTGGCGGCTTCTCGAAAAACCGGGCTACATCCGGCTGGACGTCGAACGCCTGCTCCATATCGTCGAACAGGCCGGGCGCGCGCGTTTCGCCGCGATCGAGGCACAGGGCCCCGGCCGCGCGGCGGAAATCCTCGACAAGCTCGCGCGCACGCCGCTCCTGGCGCGAAGCGAAGGGCCGCTCCAGTCCGTGCTTCTGGGCATTCTCGCCGGCGACGACCTGCGTCTCGGCGAATGCGCGAAACTGGCCGACGGCGTGCAGGCCCTTGCGGGGGGAAAGGTCCCCTTCACGCTGGCCACGGTCAACGACGAGCAGACCTTTGCCGGCCGCCTGTGCGCCGTCGTCTTCTTTTTCGAACTCGGGGCGGGAACGGCCGACGGAGACGCGCAGGGCAAAACGCCACGCCGCGCCGCGCGCCGGAACGCCAAGAACGGCTCGGCCCTCGCCGTGGGCCCGCAGGCGCAAGGCGGACGCTTCTCCAATATCGAGGCCACCTTCTACAACAACGAGAACCTGGACGTGCCGACGTTCATCAGAAGAGGAATCTCAATTGAATCCTGAACGCGATGGGCATGTTCACGTGCTTCCCCTCCACGTGGCGAACAAGATCGCCGCGGGGGAGGTCGTCGAGCGCCCGGCGTCGGTCGTCAAGGAACTCGTCGAAAACGCCCTGGACGCCGGCGCAAAGGACGTCCGCATCGCCATTGCGGCGGGCGGCCGCAAACTCGTCTCCGTGCAGGACGACGGATGCGGCATGACAAGGGAAGATGCGCTCCTGTCGCTCGAGCGCCAGGCGACCTCCAAGATCCTGGACGTCGACGACATCGAACGCATCGACACGCTCGGCTTCCGCGGCGAAGCCGTGCCCTCCATCGCGTCCGTATCCCGCTTCACGCTCACCACGCGCCGCGCCGACGCGGACGAAGGCACGCAGCTGGTCGTCAACGCGGGCGCGCTGGACGACGTGCGCGCGGCGGGATGCCCGCCGGGGACGCGAGTGGAGGTGCGCGACCTCTTCTGCAACGTACCCGCGCGGCGCAAGTTCCTGCATTCGACCGCCACGGAGGAAAGCCACGTCAAGGCGGTGTTCACCGCGCACGCCCTCGCGCATCCCCGGGTCGGATTCGCGCTTTCCGTCGACGGACGCGAACTCTACCGTCTGCCGCCCGCGGAAAAGCTCGCCGACCGCGTGCGCGATCTGTTCGGGCCCGACTTCCTGTCCGCCCTCCTCGCGGTCGAAACGCCGGACGCCGAAGCGGCCATCCGCGTGACCGGATTCCTGGAGCGCCCCAACCGCGCCCTGCCCTCGCGGCGCGACCAGTACATTTTCGTCAACGGACGCCCGGCGACCGCGCCGTCCATCGCCTACGCCCTGCGCGAAGCCTATCCGCGGCGGCAGGGCGACGCGCGCCCGGCGGCCATACTCTTCCTGACGCTGCCGCCCGGGCAGGTGGACGTCAACGTGCATCCCACCAAGCGCGAAGTGCGCTTCCGCGACAACGGCGCGGTCAAACGCGCGTTCCTGGACGCGCTCGAGGCCGCCCTCAAGCCCGCACCCGCAGAATCCCCGGTGCCCGCGCGCCCGGCGGACACTCCGCCCCCGCCCGCCGCGGTCGAAACCCCGCGCGAAGAGCCGTCGGCCGACCCGGTCGGGGCACCAGCCGCGAACACGGCGACCCCGTCCCCCGTCCCCCCGGCGCGCGTCTTCACCGCGACGGACGCGTACCGCCTCCGTCCGGCCACTCCCGCACCGCAGCCGGCGCAGATCGAGTTCGCCGTCTCGCCCGTTTCGACCGCCTCCAAGCCCTGGGCGTGGTTCCATTATCTGGCGACGACCGAAACGGGCTACGTGCTGCTGGAGACCGACACGGGCGTCGTAACCGTCAATCCGCGCGCCGCGCGCGAGCGCATCGTCTTCGAGCGCCTGGCGCACGCGCCGTCCGGCGTCCCGATCGTCGCCCAGACGCTCCTCATCCCCGACGTCGTCCAACTCCCGCCGGCGGAAGCGACGCGTCTGCGCAGCCTTCTCGAAGTCGTGGACCGCATGGGCTTCAAGATCGAGGAGTTCGGGCGCGACACCTTCAAAGTCGACGCCGTCCCGCAAATCGCGGCGAACCTGTCGCCCGCCGAGCTGCTGACGACCATCGCGCACGATTGCGCGGAGGGTTCCCCCCGCCGCGCAAACGTCCGCTGGCGCGAGGAGCTCATCGCCCGTTCCGTGGCGCGTTCGTGCGCCGGCGCCTCTGACAAATTGACGAAGGAAACCGCCGTGCAGCTCGTCGAGGAGCTCGCCGCCTGCCGCATGCCCTACGTCTGTCCGCGCGGCAAACCCATCATGATCTTCACCTCCACACGCGAGCTCAACCGCAAATTCGGACGCGAATGAAGGCATTTTGGCGACAGTCCCTCCTGCTTTTCGTCTCGCTGCGCGCAGGCGACCTCGTCACGCTCGCCGCGGCGCTTTGGTTCGTTCCGCGCTTCGTCTCGCCGCAGGATCTGGGCGCCGTGATCCCCGTCACCTCGTTCGCGACCTTCCTCGCGATGCCGGTCTACGCCTGCGCGCTGGTCACCATGAAGATATCCGCCGACTTGACCGGGCGCGGACTCGTCGGCCAGCGCACCGCCCTTCTCCGCGGCGTGTTCGCGTCCATGGCGCTCCTGCTTGTCCTTTCGCTCGCCGGGGCGGCGGCGCTGCTCCCGTGCTACCTGGCCGAAATGCGCCTTTCGGACGCGTCCGTCGGCTTCTTCGTCATCGCCGCCTCGCTTCTCGGGTGTTTCGCGCCGGTGTACACGGACGCCCTTCAGGCACTCAAACGGTTCGGGACACTGGGCGCCGTCGAATTCTGCGGCGCGCTCGCGCGCGTGGGCGTATTCGCGCTCGTCATGCCCTTGCGGCCGCTCGCCGGGTATTTCGCCGGGCAGGCGACCCAGCCCCTCTGCCGCATGCTGGGCGGCTGCACCGCCCTCTGGCGCGAACTTCGCCGTCCGCCGGAGCCTTTCTGGACGCCCGCCAACGTCCGCCTCGCCGTCCGGCTCTACATGGGGACGATCCTCTATCTGGGGCTCTCCATGGCCGAGGGCCTCGTCGAACAGACCGTCCTGCGCACGGGCCTGGACGCGGCGGATTCGGCCGGCTACTACATGGTTTCGCGCTTCTCGGACTTCCTCTATCTCGTCACGATCCCGCTTCTCTGGGTCATGTTCCCGCATACGGCGGACGCCGCGCGCGAAGGACGCCCCACGCGCGTCTTCGTGCTGCCGGCGAGCGGCGTCACGCTGGGCGTCGCGCTCCTGGCGGCGCTCGTCTACGTTCCGTGGGGTGCGGATTTGCTCGCCTGGCTGCCGAACGGGGACTCCTACGCCGCCTGTGCGCGCTTCATGCCGGTCCTCGTCCTCGCGACGGGGCTCACCTCGTGCCAGGTCTTCTACACGAACGCGGAGCTTTCCGCCGGGCGTTTCGGGTTCCTGCTGTGGTTCGTCCCCCTCAATCTGGGCGCCATCGCCTTCCTGTTCGCCGCGCGCGGGTTCTTCTCTTCGCTCGACCGCCTGACAGGCTTCATGCTCGCGCTGGCCGTCTTGCGCGCGCTTTGCGCGGGACTGGCTCTTTTCGCCCAAAAGGACAAACAATGAAGGTTTCTTTCGTCATCCCGACCCTCAACTCCGCTCAGACCCTGGGCGATTGCCTCGCGTCCATCCGCGCGCAGACGTTCACCGACTGCGAAATCGTCGTCGCGGACGGCGGTTCGACGGACGACACGGTCCGCATCGCGCGCCGGTTCGGCGTGGAGACCGTGTGCCCGAACCCGCTCAAGACGGGCGAAGCCGGCAAGGCCGCCGGGATAAACGCCGCACACGGCGAACTCGTCGCGCTCGTCGATTCGGACAACATCCTGCCCGACCCAGGGTGGCTGGCGCGCATGCTGGCGCCGTTCGAAGACCCCGCCGTCTTCGCGACGGAGCCCCTGCGCTATTCGGCGCGCCCGAACGACCCTTCGCTTACGCGCTATTTCGCCGCGCTGGGCATGAACGACCCGGTCTGTCTGTTCGCCGGGAACTACGACCGCGTTTCGGCCGTCACGGGCAAGTGGACCGGACTGAAAATCCCGCTGGAGGCCCGTACGGAGGCAGACGGCACGCGCTGGTATATTCTACATCCGCGCAACACGCTCCCCACGATCGGCGCGAACGGATTCATCTTCCGCCGGAGCATTCTCGGGAAGGTCTCGTGGGAGCCCTACTTTTTCGATATCGACGTCGCGGCGGAAGCGGTCGCCAAGGGGTGCGGAGCCGTCGCCAAGGTCGACACGTCCATCATCCACCTCTACTGCGCGCATTTCGGCGACTTCGTCCGCAAGCAGAACCGGCGCATCCGCGACTTTCTCTATTTCGCCGCGGCCAAGCAGCGCACCTACCCCTGGCGGGACTGCAAGACGCGCGGGGCCGTGCTGTTCGCGCTCTCCGCCATTACGTTTCTGCCGCTCGTCGTCCAGACGGCGCTCCTGGCGGCGCGCAGCCCCAAAGGCTCGCGGCTCGCCGCCCTGTGGCACCTGCCGGTCTGCTATGCGACGCTCTGCGTCTACGGCTTCGGCGTGTTGGGCAAGCTCATCGGACTCAAGCCGCGCCTCGCGGACCGCCGGAGCTGGCAGGCCCGCGCAAACTGACCCAAAGACGATTTCCTTCCCGCAAGAACATTCTCATGAACAAGAATTATTTCATCGGCGCTTTTTTCGGCATCCTGGCCGCCGTCTGCTACGGTACGAACCCGCTCGGCGCCGTGCACCTCTACCGGCTCGGCTGGATTCCCGAGACCGTCATCCTCTACCGCATGGCCTTGGCCCTGCCCATTCTCGCGCTTGCGGGGCTCGTCGCCCACGACAGATTCCGCCCCGCGAAGAAGGAACTTCTGACGACCGCGTCGCTCGGCGTGCTCTTCGCGGCTTCCTCCTGCACGTTCTACACGAGCTTCAAGATCATGGATGTCGGCGTCGCCAGCACCATCCTCTTCATCTACCCCATCATCACCGCGGCCATCATGGTCGTTTTCTTCAAGGAAAGACTCCGCCTGACGACGCTCTGCGCGATCGCCCTCGCCACGGGCGGCATCGCCTATCTGAGCCTCGGCGGCAACGAAGAGCACATCATCACGCTGGAAGGCGTCGTGCTCATGCTCATTGCCGCCTCCACCTACGCGGCCTACATCGTCGTCGTGGACCGCGCACCCTGCACGCTGCCCATCATCACGATGACATTCTGGATCATCCTCTTCTGCCTCCTCTCCCTCGCCTTGTGGACCGCGCTCTTCATCGGGCCCGCAGGCTTCATCCTGCCCCGTTCCGCCGCGGAGTGGGGCTACGCCGGCTTCCTCGCGCTCGTGCCGACACTCCTCTCCCTCGCCTTCATGAGCATAAGCGCCAAGCGCGTGGGTTCCACGACAACGGCGGTCCTGGGCGCCCTCGAACCGCTCACGGCCGTCGCCATCGGCGTATTCGTCTTCGGCGAGGAATTCACCCGGCAACTGCTCGTGGGCATATTGGCTGTCATGACGGCCGTCGGCCTGACGCTTGTTCCGCCCCGGAAAGCGGCGTCCCGATGAAACGTTTTCTGGATATCTCGCTGGCCGTCGCGACGCTTCCGCTCTGGGGGAGCCTGGCCCTTCTCGTCGCGCTCGTCCTTCTGCTCGGCGACGGACGTCCCGTCCTGTTCCGCCAGACGCGCGCCGGGCTCAAGGGTCTCCCCTTCACCATCCTCAAGTTCCGCACGATGCGCCCCGGCCCCGGGACGGACATGGAACGCCTGACGCGGCTCGGACGCTTTCTGCGCCGGACCTCCCTCGACGAACTCCCCCAACTGGTCAATATCCTCAAAGGCGACATGTCGCTCGTCGGGCCGCGCCCTTTGCCCGTAGCCTATGTCGCGCGCTACGCCCCCGAACAGGCGCGCCGGCTCGATGTACGCCCGGGATTGACCGGGTGGGCGCAGGTCAACGGACGCAATGCGCTGTCGTGGGAAGAGAAATTCGCCTACGACACCTGGTACGTGGATCACCAATCCCTCGCGCTCGATCTACGCATCCTCTTCCTCACGTTCGCCACGCTCGTGGGTGGACGAGGCGTAAACGCCTCATCCGCGGAAACCATGGAAGAATTCAAGGGCACCGCCTCCCGCGGCGCTTGCCCCGAAAACCCCAATTAGAACGGTAAGAAGGCGCGCCCCCACCCCCGGTTTAACCTGGAAATCGCAGTTGAAAGGCTAGAATCGGGGATGCGACCTTTGTTTTCAAGGGGGA
>ERZ808258.362-NODE-362-length-19132-cov-2.645961_pt1 | contig 19132 bp, 31 predicted proteins | sample MGYA00521280_ERZ808258 | MGnify/ENA primary metagenome ERZ808258 (study PRJEB31516, sample SAMN03275585) | gut metagenome | biome: mammalia-associated habitat; material: feces | host: Papio cynocephalus | place: Kenya | collected 2012-07-19 ...
AGAAAAATGACCTGCTACTACAAAGATTTTTAACCTAGATTAGCCGAAATTGGTCAGAAATTTCGTCTCTGATAGGGCAAATTGCGCTTCACAACAGGCTTATAATTGTACGTAGACATCTTAGAATCCGGCACACGCTTTACAGATTTGAGTTTCCGTCCGGTGCAAATTTTACGAGGCTCTCCCTCAGAACCGTACATACGTCCGAAGGCTTCGCTCAAAGCTTTAGCCAATTTTTCAATCGGCTCCAAAGCTTTATTCCACGCTTCCGCTAAGGTTTCACATGCCTTCGATAATTCTTCCATAGACATCATCTCGCCTACCTCCAAACCTTTCCCGTTCTTTTGTCTTTAAGTACAACTCGTCCCTCGATATGGAAATCCGCCAATTCACAAAGTGAAAACAGGGTGTTCAGTAACTGATGAAATCTCACATCGTCCTTGTCCTGTTCCTGCTCCACATTCTTAATCGCATTGTAAGCTGTCGGATCGTTATAACCCTCTGCGTTTTTTCTGTCATCCTTAGCTGTCATCTCTACCTCCCCATCTCATAGAATTGTCCATCCACATTGCAGCATTCATAACAGACAGAACTACATATCCTCCGAAAATAAGAATAGCTGCCAGAATGATAATTCCTAAAATTAAATATCCCATCTACTTGCCCTCCACTTCTTCTAATCTTACACCGCCGTACACCCAAAGATCTTCTTTGAGCTTATCCATATCCAGCTCATCGTTTTGCCACTTCTCATAATATTCGAGAACGTGTTCTGTAAACTCCGGAATCCGCTTTGCATATGACTTCGGCCAATAATGATCCATCAGCACTTCAAGCGGCAGAGTAAGCAGAAGAATCATCGCCTGATTGATAGCGTCATTCGTAGCCTCCTGCTTAACTCTATCCAGTTCGCCAGATATCTTTTCTCGAACCAGGGCATCTAACTGAGCTCTTGTCAGATTGTATGTAGCGGTTTTAGCTTTCTGCTCGCACTTCTGTGCTCTTCTCCTTTCAGCCCGGCCCATACCGCCGCCTCCTTAATCCATAATGCAATTTTCTCTCGATACAAAGAGCAAAATACCGACCATCAAGGCAAATAAAAAGAACGTTGCATCCCTCTCGATCGGGATTGCCAACGCTCCAAGTACAATGAATATGATTCCGTATATCTTGTTCTTAATTAAGTCTCTTCTCAACATTGCTCTTCTCCTCTTTTGACTTTGCGATGCCTGCTGCTACCTCCTCCATTTTTATCATGGTCCCTGCTTCTCTGAATCGTCCGTATGCTCTGGCTGTAGCACAGTGTTCAATGCACTTCATAACCCGATCGATCAATGAGTACAGGCATACATAGCCGATAAGAAACATAATAATAATCTGAATAACTGTAAAATGCATAAATTTAATCCTCCTCCGTTTTCCCAGTAATTAACTCCGAATACGGAAGATCTTCACTCCATTTACAGAAGCTCCGCCATTCGTCCAGTTTATGATCTTTACGGGATTTATAGATGTTCGCCAAAACTTCATAATTTATCATGACGTTACGTGTCTGGTTATAGCTGCTCGGAAGGAGCTGGATCATCTGCCACCAAATATCTTTTTTGCTCGGGCATCCTTTAATCTCGAAATCATCTGCGTTGTAATCGATGTATAATTTTCGATAATCATTTAATGCCTTTATAGTTTCATCCAGTAATGCTTTTGTTCGGATATCGAGATGCTCGCAACTGAAATCATCTGCTGTAAACTCTTTAGCCTCGATTTTGTGCATCGTACTACAGCTGTTAGCAACAGTACCGACTTTATATGTATCGAACTCCTTCCACCAGTATAAAGGTGCTGTAATCCGTACGTACACCGGCAACATCCTCATAAACTTTCTGTGATCAGTACCAGCTTGGGATAAGCGCTGCATGAGTGAGTGATCATTAGGACCGATTTTATACCATTCGCCTAGCAACGTTTCGTCTATTTCACATCCTAAGCATTCGCTATCACTTTTGTTCCATGAATTCATCGGATTTCTCATGCCTTCAATAATAAACTTCATCTGCTCTGGACTTGCCAGAACTACATGCTCTAATTTAATCATTTTCCGTTCTCCTTTCAGAATATCCAGACCCCCGCCAATCTGGATTATTATGCTCCTGAGCCCAGCATAGCCCACCGTTTCTTATCTTCTTACATCAAAATTTTCCATCTCGCTAACCAGCTGTTCTTCTTCGTCTTTATTCTTCATTGTCACCCTCATAAGGAATCTGAATTACATCTCCACCAGGAACCGTAACAGACTGCATAAGCTGACCGGTTTCCTCATCGAAGTAAATGTTGTCCATGGCGTGATCCCACGCTTCGAACTGCTCAGCGATGTTTCTGCCTTTTTCTTTTCGCATGTTGATAAGCTCGTCATGAACCACGCGTCTCCAGGATCTCGCAATTTCCATGCGGCTCTGAGCAAGGATATTGTACAGACCATTCTCGGTCACGAAGTTGACGGAACGTCTCTGACCTGCTACTACTAAAGGTAGTTTCAGCTTCTCATCCTCTTCACACATTTCGAGCATTCTCCACTCATTGCCGCTACTGTAGCCGATAGCATGACTAATATCTTTTGCCTTGAACAACGGAGCATCCAGGTCTCCGTATACATTAAGGCGCTTTCCTCCAAATGAAATGCTTCCAGCAATTTTAATCTCTTTACTCATCTCTGTTTATTCCTTTCTCTCTGTAATTTAACATCCATAGCTTTTTGCAATTCTTCCGGTGTAATATTAAAAATGGACTTAAGAAATTCCAGGCAAATATACGCATCTGCCATTTCTTCCAAAAGTCCAATTCTATTATCATACCCTCGAATCTGCTTACTAACAGCCTGCGTAAGCTCAGCAAACTCTTCCATAGCGATTGTACACTTCAATTTCCACGGCTGACTCTCAACGCTTCTTCTGATGATTCTCCGTCGCTCTTTATCCGACAACTCAATGTTGCTTTTCATGCACTGGATAAATCTATTTCGATCCATCGGCTTCCCCCATCCGAGCTTTCGCAGCTTCTTTACGCTCCTTGTACTCTACTTCATCAATTTCAGCAAAGCCGTTCGGAGCCTCTTTGAAATATCTGTTGATTGCAACCTTTTCCATGGACGGAGTGATTACGTACAGAATGCCGACGGTATCAAAATCACCTTTCGCCGGATCTACAAGGAAATCCTCAGTATAAATCTTAAAAGCTCTGTCGGCCGGCATATACGGCATAGTAATCGGATACAGCTCATCCATAACAGTGTCGATCAGTCCGCTGTGATACTGAGCATCCGGACAGTTGATATTTATGCCGTGATAGCGATCCACGTCTCTGTATTTAACCGAGCCATCAGCATATACATACTTGAATAAGGAAGACATACGTTTGCACTGATAGTTACGCTCCTCGCCCTTCAGCCCGCTCATATCGGAAATATCACTCCATATTTCGTCAGTATCCTCGATTGGAAGAAGCGGCTTGTTGTTGATTAGACGGTTCAGAATAGCCTTAGTCAGACCAATGCTGAAACCGGAATGACCGTCCTCGCACAGAGAACCAAAAGCTTTCAATGCGCTTTCATAACAAGCACAACCATAATCCCACTCTCCGTCTTTTCTGTCCGGCTTCTCGCGATGGCAAGCAATAGCAACCTCATTCTCAGCCCAACGCTCCATGCTTGATTTCTCACGGCAGGAACCGATAGAGCGATTACGGTCATCTATGTACTCGTTTGCAAATATCTTTCTGCAATTTCCGCCAAATGCCTCCACGATTTCCGGAAGATTGTCGTTTACAGCATCGAAGATCAGTCCGTGCTCTTTACACCACTCCACAGCCTCTTTGGTCTGCTCTTCGTTTCTGGATGTCCAGAGAATCAGTTTTTCTCCGTTGGCCTGTCTTTTTTTCAGATGCTCGATAAGCTCCTCGTTGGGCATACCGATCTCCGGCCATTTGTTCTCGCATAAAGTCCCATCAAAATCTACTGCAATAATATTCTGTTTCATTTCTTTTTCTCCTTTTTATTACCATGAATCTCATCCAACCGCGCCAAACAGTGGCTTTGTTCATCGCAAAATATGATTTCATATGGCTGGACTCTTCTTACTCCATCAGCAAACTCGACGATACCAAACACCTGAGCAATTACTCCAGCAGGTGCTCCACCGATTAACGGACTTTCTGGTATTGGAACCGAATATTGCTCCCATGCATGAAAATATCCATGTTTGTCACCGACTTTACAAAGTCTGGTTTCGCGTTTAACCTCAATGTCCATATTTAATACCCGCTTTCTTTATTGAAATACTCATGAATCTGCTTTGAGAATCCCGATAAATTCCACCCGCTCTTCTGCCAGACTTACGAAATATCTTTTTCCCTTATAATCGACGATGTCACCCTCGTACTTATAGTTCTTGTCCGGCTCCGAAGCATACGCCAAGATATTTATTTTTGTTGTTCTGTTCATAGCCCTCCAAATATCAAGCTCCAGGTTGCATGGCCGATTGATCCGCATACTGCAATGTCTGAAGCTTTTTCTTCATATTGTCTAAAATATACTCGACTGTGATTTTCGTTGTCTGCGCCAGTTTTATATACTTAGAATGTTCCTCATACCACTTGAATATCTCGTAGAGATTTCCACTCTGCCAACTGAATGACCACCAATCACAAATCATCTCGATAATGTAATCGTATGGCATTTCTAAAACGGTCTCCAGTTCGCCGTCTTCCATATCATCATGGATAAGAATCCAGTGTTGCCAATGATGCGGATTCCTGTGAATATGAAGCAACCATGCTCGCTGATATCGCTGCACAACTTCATAAGAGCGATTATTTCCATAGAAATATGCATCGTATGCTTCATACTCATCCGGCTCGTTCTTAGACTGATCATGAGCAAATTCTGTATTCCATCCGGCGGTGAGTGTATTTGTCATAAGTCCAGGTAAATTCTCAGAAAGCCAGTCGAACCCTCTTTTCACATTGGATCGATGTCTGGCTAAATATTGATCATACTGAAAGCTCACTTCTGCCCCTCCTTCTTTTTCTTTGTTACCAACTTTTCATAAAGTTCTCTCGCTTCGTCTCCCTGGAAAGCATTGATGATATCAACCGACTGATTCATCCGTTTTCTTCCCACGATCAGAACTCCAGTACCATCTTTGTTTGAGAAATCAACACTAACTAAGATACTATCTACCATTTTCAGCCTCCTTCCAGTAAACAGGTCTCTCTGAATTGGCATTCATCGGTTCCGCCAAACAGTCGTTACACGGATCAAATTTTTCTTCGAGATCCTTATGCTCGCAGGTTTTGCAATAGGTTTTGAAATCAACCTCTTTGTAAACGTTTTCCATATAGCACCTCATTCCCACTTTACATACTTAGTTTCATTAAATGTTTTCTTGTCTTTCAATGCTTTGCTGATAGCTAGGTCAATACCGGACCTGGATTTCAAATGATAATAATACAGATCCGTATATGGCGTATTCATTCGATCTATCCGGCCAGCAGACTGTGCCATGATCTTATACGAATAATTCTGAGAATAGAATATGATCGTATCCGTAGTAATACAATTCCATCCTTCAGCCCCAGCATTGTACTGCACTAAATATACCCATGCATCGCTAGTCGGCACTGGCTGATGTTTATGGCCGTTCCACTCTCCGACTTCATATCCAGAGAATATCTCTTTCAGAAGATCAAGCTCATAATCAAAATTGTAGAATATAATCGCTTTCGGATGCTTCTCCACAATTTCAAGTAAAGCTATTTGTCTGGACTGATCGGCGTTTACAATTTTTCTCCACACATAGCACAGACCAGCGGCATTGATAATCGGTTCTTTTTTAAACGGGTCCCATCTGGTTTTTCCGACATCTTTATATCTTTCGATATTGTACTTAACATAAATATCCTCATGGTGTGAAACCGTCTGGCGCTTAAAATCCATATTCACCAAGATTTTGTTTCGCAATCGAATCAATCTACCAGTATTCAAATATCGGTCAACTTTAGGGAATTTGCTGAAACGACTATAGACTATATGCTCTCTTGTAAATTCGCTTCGATTTTTATAAAATCCGTTAGCAACAAACACGGGTATATAATCCTGCCATGTATCACCAGGCGTTGCCGATAGTAATATCCACTCATTCACCTTAGCGATTTTCAAGAATGCTTTAACCCAGGTTCCAGAGCCTATAACCCGCTGCTCATCAAATATAAAGAAAGCATCTTTGACATCTGCATACTTCTTGATGTTGTTCCAGGAGTCAATCACAACCTTATTGGTATACAGATTTTCTTCCTTATCGGTAGACAACAAGAATGGAGATAGTTCCGCCTCCCATTCAAAGGTATCCCGTTTCCTGGCTGTTGTGATTATGTACAAATCTTTAATACTCACATCATCCATAGGAACATACTCATCCGTACCAAGCTCCCCACCATTTCGAATATAATAGTAAGCCAGCGAGGTTCTGGATTTTCCACTGCCAACACCACCACAAAGTATGCAGCCATTTCGCATTCGCCGTACAGCATCCTCCTGATAGTCCCGTAATTCTACGCCAGCCATCACACACCTTTCGTGACGAATCCATCTTCTACTTCGACTTCATATCCGTCACTGTCCAAATCGGCTTTCGGTCCATATAAGAGCATACAAGTTGTAATCGTTTCATCGCTTTGATTCTCTGAATGATAGAACGCATACATACAGTCCAACACCTTTTTGGTGATAGATAATTTACGGCAATCGTACACAACTTTGCTTACATCAGAAATTCCAATGATTTTAGCAATATTGTCGTATAACTCGCTGATTCCGCACGTACACTGCTCTTTCGGAATAGAATATCTTTTTTTCATTCGTCATCGCCCTTTCCAAACAATTTGTTAAGCTGACCGATTATTCTCCTTGTACTCCATACATCTGAGAAATACATAGGCGTATACCAATATTTTTCAGATGAATCGTCCGTAGACATTGGGTCAGTTATCGAGTTACCTATTTTTATAAATCCAGCCAATCCAAGAAGCGAGATTTGGATATAACACATCAATCCAACAATTTCATCAATGTCCTGTGCAACTACTAAAATATGATTCTGGTAGTTCCTCGGCGGATCGCAATGTTCAAGCTGCTTTCGTATTACATGCACGCCAGCAATCAAAGTTGCTCCGGCACCACAGCACGGATCGTTAATCGAAATATAACCATACTGCTCTATCTTTTCTAAAGCATCAGTCGCTACCACTTCGGCCATAAGTTCGCAAACATGATATGGCGTGAAGAATTGACCAGCTGATCGATTTCCAAGATCCAGCCGCATAAACATTTTTCCGAGAAAATCCTGCTCCTGGTTCTGATCCAGTGCCATAGTTGTGTACGCTGCTAATTCCGGAAATATAGCCTGCTCTTCTTTTGAATACTGATGAATGATTTTCAGATACCGCTTCTCTCTTTGGTCATAGTTTTCCTTGTCCAAAACATTCGAGATTGAACATGCATGAAGTAAAATATAATCTCTCCACACATCCCATGCTCGATGTCTGTATGTAAGTTTCTGAAAAGATTTTAAGAATTTATCCTCCCAGTCAATTTTGGGTTCAGATTTTGTAGTTACTTCCGGTGGTTTCTCGTCCTTCTTTTTCGTTTCACCGAAAGTTGGTTGCCACTTAGGTGGCGGTTCTTTTGCTTTGAATGTTTTAGGTACCGTAGTCTTAATCTGTGGTTTTGACTTCGGCTTTTTCTTATTCCAAAACATAAATTTTCTCCTTTCATAAAGTAAGAGTGCCGGCTTTGACACCGACACCCTCAAAATATGATTTATGCGAACGGCGGCTCCTCTTCATCCGCATATTTCTCAGCAAACACGTCCTCTTCAATCGTGACGTACATGGTCTTCAGATATGCTTTGATACCGGATTTTCCATTCACTTCCCACTTTGACGGACTGATGACCAGATCAACATTTCTGATTTCAGCATAGTCAAGAGAAGATACAGACTCCTCATCCAGCTTTGTTTTAGCTCTTCTGGTAACCATATATACATTCGGCGGAATGTTATCGAACCGAACAGCTACCTGAATATAGTGAAGAGGTTCTTCATCTTCATCTCTCGGCGGAAGGATTCTTACATTCCATCCGTCTTCACCGAGTTTCTGTGCCTGGTCTGCATCCGGGATTACAACGCAGAAGTTACGGTTACCTGCTCTGTTGTACTTTGTCTCTTCTCCTCTGAAATTTCTGAACATAATACGAGCATTCTCAATAATCAGCTCATTTACATTTGCTCTTGCCATGATTAAATTCTCCTTTATTTTTTCTAATTTTCCGGTGGATTCATTGCGTGCTTCATCACAATATCTGAAATATCATAATCAAGGTCGCAATCCATGTGGAAGTTATCGTTGTTGAAATGCGGGCAGTCGAAGCATGTCCGATATTTATCCTCTCCGCAAGGCATTGCCCATGGAACAACGCAATCTACATCAGCGTCATTGGCACCAAGCTCTGGAATATACGGATCGTCTGACACAAACCACTCGAAGTCTCCGTACTGAGAAATAGTTTTTACAGCCTCGTCAACCAGCTTGTCATAGTAGGATCGGTCAATGCCGTCTTCCTTGCCAAGTTCTTTTACCATTTCCGATTCCATCCAGCGATAGCCTTTGGAACCGGTTGCGGCATAGTAACGACCATCTTTTTCTCTCATCAGAAGTCCAGATCCATATCCATCTTTCATCGGACAGAACTGGCCAACCTTTCCGATAAAGTGATAGTCGTGTCCTTTTTCGATCAACGGAGTAAGTCTCTGACATGTGGCCTCAAAAGTGGTGTCGGATAACAGTCCCTTCTTATAGTCACTCTCTGCCTTGCTGAATTCTTTTTCTTCCTTGCTGACATCCGGTAACCCCTCATTCAGATCTAAATATAAAGAGCTGCTCACAGATTTAGTCTCGCACATATCTTCAAATGCGATGTCTTCTCTGCTGAACAGCTTCTTAAATACATATGGAATCTGGAACTGAGTACCCGTTGCCGTCCATTTTCCACCTTTCTTTTTATTGTCGCCAGGGACATAACCATACATCTTCTGGCATTCTTCTGCCGATTTGTACTTTGCGATATATACGGCATCATTGACCAAGCACATACGATCGTACGTAGCCTCGTGTTCAAATGTGTATCCATATCTCTCACCAAAGTCCATAACAAACTGAATAATCTCCGGTGTAGCGTCCGGAATCTTAATAGAGTCCGTTTTAATATGAGCAACCTGGAATCCACGCTTCAGAACCTCATTCTTAAGGTCGATCATGAATAATGCTCCACGTTTCGCCACGATGTTATCGATGTTTCTCGGATCACGGAACGGGTTATCAAAGGATGCAGATGTAAGACCGTATACGGAATTGATAGCCGTCTTCAGTGCATTGGCGAGATCCTTTGATGTCATCTCACCATCGATAACCCTCTGAATATACGGAGTAAGTTTGCCGTCCAGCATGGTATTAACAATATCCCAAGCCTCATGCTTAATGCTTACACGACCCTCAACAATATCACGGAACGCCTTCGTAAATCTCGGCCCAAACAGAACCTCAGCAATAGCGCTATGCGGATGCATCGAAGAAATATCCAGAAGTGCTGCATTTCCATACATTCCTGGAACCCCCTGTGCAAATCCGCCCTCGCCCACTTCTTCCCCACGATATGTAGACTTCCCGTGGTCGAATACATATCCAGGAAAATATGGAAGAATGCTGTGAGATTCGAATGGAACTTCGTCCTTATCGTTGTACTTCCAACCGTAGTGAGGCTCCTCCATCATCTTCGGGCAGGCTTCCTTAAGGAAGTCCATACTCTCTTTATCCAGCGATTCCACCGGCTCTGCCAGATTTCTGTAATGGAACTCTGATTGTGGTTTCCTGTTGTTTCCAAATATAATTCTGGTTGTGAGGGAGTTCGTAGTATCATTAACGGTCATCTCTGCTAAATCTGCCAGAATCTGTCGCGCCGTCCAGTCAGCCTCAAGATAATTAAAGGCCGCCTCAGTAGCAATAACATCGTTATCACAATACTCAGCGACCTTAATCCAAAGCTCTTCCGGAACCGGTTGATCCCATGGAAGACCAAGCTCCTGGTGATGTGTTCCTGCCTTGATGATTCTTATTTTTTCATCGGAGAATCCTTTTTTCTTGAGATCGTCATCGGTGAGGTTTCCCATCTCGATTTCCAATTTCTTAAGACTCTTCTTATTACCAGCTGAAGCGAAATCATACACATCTGTATAGGATACGTTGTACGCCTCTCCAAAGAAACAGTTCGGACTTCCGTTAATGATTTTCTGTGAAAGGTTATAGAGCTGTTCATTTGTATAACCCATCAACCTTGCGTACAGAATATGGTTATCATATCTCCGACAGTTGAAGCCAACCAATCTGAACCGCATCAGCTCCTCGATTTCACTCGGAGACGGGTTAATCATTCTTACAACAGGCTTTCCCTCACCCTCGATTTTCCAGTTTACAAGGAATAAGTTTGGGAAAACCTCAATATCATAGAATACCAGCTTTGCATCATCGTTTTTTACCGCTGTGGACGGATCTGCGGATTTAAACTGCATTTTGTTGACCAACTTAATACAGTAATCTGCCTGATGAGTGCTGTTTGCTGCAAATGCTAATACTGCATTGCGCATGTCTGTGACATCGTACTTCAAATCACTTCCATACGCATCTTCCAGTATCTTGTAGATAAAATCGATACTGGGCTTAGTTCCCGGATGTATCTCTTTGTTAAGATTCCGTTTAATCAGTGTTCTAAGCCCTTTCTCGCTCTTAATCGCTTCAAAATTTACCATTTTTTGTTCTCCTTTCAGCGGTAAACCGGAGCTAATTGTTGCGATAGGCAAATTGTTACACTTTGACAGCATACGCCGTAAAGAGCTTTTGCCTGTGAACACCTTAACTTCAATATGGTCGTCATACACTCTGCTAAGCTGTGTCGGATCGCCGGTATAAATATAATGAAGATGTATACCTTGTCCCGATTTACTAAGCTCAGCATAAGTCGGCGGCCACTTACTTGCTTCTGCTAAATTTTTTTCAAATGACTTATTTCCAGATTCATCCGGAATATCAAAGTCAATTACGATATGGTTCTCCGGAACCTTCACATAATGAAGTTTTTTCGTATCAATTCCAGATAATTTCGTGCGAACAGAATCCCATTTTTTCTGAGGTGTTTCGTTTTCCGAAGCATACTGCGCAGGGCATTCCGAACACACATTATCAAATATAGATTCAGTGCTATCGAATTGGATAAGTGCCGGTTTGACTACTTCTGCCTTTTCCTCTACAGTTTCTTCTTCAAATTTTTCTGTCCTGAACCCGATGTAATAGCTTCTAACACGAGTTCCATCATCCAGATTAAAGCGTTCCTGAAAATCATGAAAATAGTTTTTAAGTTCCTCTTTGAACACCCTCTGCGAGAACGGGAACCCGACCTTGGCATCGTCGCAATAGGTTTTGTACATCTCCCATGCGGCTTTCAAGGTTGTCCCGTTTTCTTTCTTAAACACATGGTACGAATCGATAATGAAGTTATAGAAATCGTTAGATGCTCCAAGCATTGTAATCGGAATATAATCGTCATAACGACCAGGATTGCTCAAATATACCTCCTGGCAATGATAGGCGATAGCTCCCAACTCAAATTCCACCTGCTTCACAATCGTTTTGTACTCTTTTGGATTCAGCTTATTTCCAGATGGCGATACATCGATCAATCTTCGAATCAGACCAGACTTCGCGTCTGTAATCTTGACCGGCTTATTCGTTCCCATAAACAGGAAACATTTAAACCGGTTTGAATATGTAGACTTGAATTTTTCATTCACAGTCATCAGCTCATGAGATACCAAACTGTTCAATCTGGTGTTGTCCTCAATTCTCGATAAATCCCCATCGTGCTGAATGGCAACCAGAGGGTTTGTTTTAAATGCTTCCAATGCAAATGAATTGCTGGAAGATCCAAGTGCTTTTGCGTCAAATACAGAATAGTATCCGTCGAAAAGCTGCTGAATAATGTTAAGAACTGTGGATTTACCTGTTCCAGCAGCTCCGTATAAAACCATAAATTTTTGCAGTTTTTTGGATTCTCCAGATACGATTGACCCTATAGCCCACTCAATTTTTGTCCGCTCTTCTTCTGAATACAAAGTAGACATCAATTTTTCATAGGCAGACAAATCGCCAGCTTCAAGCGGATAATTCAACTTTTTGCTGGCGTAGTCTTTTTTATTAGTTTCTGTATTGGAAAATATAAGTTTGTCATCCAACGTATGAAAGCTATCTCTCATCTGCTTCTGACAATACTTATGCCATGAGTCGATCATACCCGACTCGGCATCCCACATATGCAGGACTTTAATATCGGAGTTAAAACGCTGGCGGTTCTCCTCAGCATATCTATCCAGTTCGCGGTCAATGAGCTGCAAGGCATCTTGCTCGTCCGTAGACCATAAACCACGTTCCTCAATCCAGATAGCATAGAAATCACCACCTCGAATCATTAGATCGGTGCTTTTTTTAATAATGAACTTTGGATAGATTTCTATTACTCCACGTTTCGTTGAACGTGTTGAAATCACCATAAAGTCGATCATCGCATTTTTTACTCTCCTTCCGGACGCTTAAGTTCCTCGATTTCCTTTTCCAGTTTTCTGATTCGCAGTGCCTGGTCTTTCTGCTCGATCTTCATAACAACCAGATTCGCGGTCGTCAAAGCGGCAAAGATTGTAATCTGTTTATTGAAGCTCCGCTGCTTGCTGACCGCTCTTGTGACAACGTCCAATCTTTTCTCCGATGACCGTAAGCTGCTAAAAATATAAGTAAGCATTTCGCCCATTACTTCTTACCTCCTCTTAATCCATTCATGAAGCTTTCAACGGTCTCAAACCGCCAATTCCCTTCATTGTTGAATGTAAATATAAATTCCTGATGGTTCTTCTGACGGATACGAATACTGTTCTTTCCGTTCTGGAACCAGGTTTCTACCTTATCCCCAGCGTACTGAGGAAAATATAACTCGAACCACTTGTATACCTCACTATGGTTCATAACGCCCTCCTATCTGATATTGTCGAGATACCAGTTAGCCTGATACCAAATTTCAATATCTCTCATATCATATCTGCAATGCTCGATTGTGAATAAACCACCCTTGCCATCCTGTCCGTAGTCACGATTCAGGAATCGCCGAATAACATCGATGGCATGAGCCTTGTCGAATTTGGAATCATCCATAGAACCCAATCCAAGGCTCACTATCATATCCCAAAACCACTGGCCCGTCCGATTACCGATGTCCGGATCATCCATGATGTGCTCTTCTAAGCGTATAGCAAGGGCAATAATCATTTCTAAAACACTGCACGGACGATTATCCAAATAACTTGCAATCATACTATCCCGGTATCCCTGCTCGTTTCCGAATCTATATCGAAGATCGATTCCATCGTCATAGCGGTTGCTATCAAGAGCAATCGTGTATGTAAAATCCGTATCATGAAGCAAATATAAAAGCTTACGATACGATAATCCTCGTGAATACTCATCGTCGCATACGAGCTGGTACATCCAGTCAAAATATGCATTGTTCAGCTCATCCCGTGTCATCATACCTCCATCTGATGCGGCATATCTTCAGCTACTTCAGAATAGGTTCTCTGATCAAGGAGAATCTCATAGTCGCATTTTCTTGCGTCATTACGGACAAAGACGGAGTCGTCCTCATACTCTCCAAAATGATTCAAAGAATCAATTCCAACAGCATCTTCCACATCCTCGATTACTTCATCATTTTCATCAGCCAGCACGCCATCTGCATAGTAGGTAAGGCTGATCTGTTCATAGTCTTCATTGTCGCCAAACTGCTCCGGCGGAATCACATACGGACCGGCTTCAAAAACAGGCTTTTCTTCCTCATCTGACCCGAAATCAGAATATCTGGTATATCCTTCTTTTTCTAATCGCCTTGCATACTCTTTAAGATCCGGCTTTTCTTTGTCCGCATCTTTAATGCCTTCAGCAACTGTTTTCTTTACAGACTGGTCTTTCAATTCCTGCTCACGTCTTAAGAAAACCTCTTTTACAGAATCGATTTCCTCCTGAGCGATTGCTTCATATTTATCCTTAAGCAGATACCATGTCACCGCTGATCCGGTCACCGCGCCAATGATAAATGCCAAAGAAAACAGAGATTTGTTACTCATCTTCGTCCTCCTCGTTCTGAATTGTCATAACGGTGAGAGCAAGCCCACCAAAAAGTAAAGAGGCACTCAACAGAATGCCCCCTGTGATATGTCTTTTTCTTTTAGTATCCAATATGTAATCCATCATGGATATAAAATTTCCAATGCCATCCATTAGTAATGCTCCTTTCCGCCCATAAGAACGGCCAGACCACTAACAAAGCAAATACCAGCAAATGCCGAAAATGTTAATCCCATAAAACCTGTCATAGTTCAGGACTCCTTTCTATTCATAGCTTGAAAAATAATGGTTGCCTACTTGAAACATTGGTGTTCCGTATTTTCCATATTCACCCGCTGTGAAGAATATCGTATCCGCATTAGTTCTGGATCGCAGCTCCTCTTCAACTAACTGGCAAATATCATCGTCTACAAAGCACTTATCAACTCTCCCATTCCACATGGATGAAAACTGATTTGCTTGATATACAACGCCGTACACTGTATCTGGGAAATATACGGAATCAACACGATTTAATATAGTGTCGATCACTAATCGCTTTCCTTCCTCGCATTCACCCTCAGCTTCTGCCATAGTTACAAGAGCAATCAGCTCAATATCTTCCTGTGGCAATAGTGTGTCCTCCACATACTCTTCGATTTCAACTGCCGACACCGTTTCCTCTAAGGGTTGCTCAGAAATAATTACAATAGGATCAATAGGTTCAGCTTTTAAAGTCGGCTGTATTTCGATGTATTCATACCGGTTTACCTGTTCTGCTGAGCAAACAAAGCCTGTACAAATAATCGCAAATACGCAAAGAGCAGGAAGGACCACCATACGAATATAATTTCGCATATGTATCCTCCTCACAAAATTAGATCAGATCCAGAATCGGTCCATCTACATTGAACTCCATCAGAATGGCCTTCTCATAACCGCCATTTTCAGTTTCACGGTTGGTTTCCAGAATACCGAAATCAACAAAGTTATCGCCGTTTTCATTTCCTTCAGGTTTATAAATCCAACCGACAGTCTGGCTCATCTTAGTACGCTTAATGCCAAGCTGATCATATACATCGCTGAGGAATAAATATCCATTAGCCTTGAGCTTGTCGTTTGCCAGATTCTGCTGAGAGCGCAGATACATAAGGTTGTAATCCATATTGGATTCATATGCCTCACAGGACTCATCAAAGAAACGGGCGTAATCGTTCGTAGAAGGTGCGGCTACATCTACGGTAGATTTCACCTTTTTCTCTTTACCGCTGTCCGGATCAGTTACAGTTTCCTCGAATTTCTTTGCCTTGATGTTGTAGCGAAGTTCTTTATCAACCTCCGCACCAAAGCGCTCAACAACTCGATTTCTGTACTCCTTGAAAGTCTTATCCACAGTTGCATAAGCGGCTGCCAACGCTACATTTCTCTTCTTAAGAATATTGTGGGATGCAACGATACTTGCGATAGATAATGTTCCAAGCGCTACGGATGGAGCATAAAGTTTAGCAACTTTTACGCCAGCCTGCACATAGACGATAGCCAGATCTTTTTTTGCGTCGTCCTTAGAATATTCATCTGCCAGTTCCTCGTTCTCAGCGCATTTATGAATAGCATCAATATCCTTCTTGGACTTCTCTAATACGCTATCCAGCTTAGTGGTTGCGTGGCAAGCCATAACGGCACTTGCGACCGTACCAACAACACCAGCCACCACCAAAATCTCCGGGCTATGCTTCTTAAGTTTCACACTTACTTTACCGAAAGTCGTGGAAACGTTCTTCATGATTTCTTCTTTCTTCATATTAGTTATTCTCCTTTTCCATTTTCTCTAAATGATCAATTAAATGCTGCGTGTACCACATGATTTTTTTCAAATCCTGGATGCCATTTTTATTCTTCCAGCGGCACGCATACTTGATAATATTACCTGTATCGGTTGCTTCGATGCCTTTTAAATCGAAAGTGAATGCCTCAATAACATCAATCACTTCCAAACCTGTTTCTGACTGATAATGGCTCGGATGAGACACCATTTTGTCGTCTGATTCGTACATAAATATCCCTCCTAGTTCAACGGTAATGCCTTCGGAAGTTTGATCATGTATCCATCTCTTACGCGAATTATAGATGCGTTCCGAATATCGGTCCAACCGTACTTATTGTCTGTATAGTTGCCAGATACACCAACCAGATCGTAGAAATCAGCAACGCTGACTAACTGGTATGTAGCGATAAGCTCGTCCATTCTTTCCAGAACGTCTTCGGCTTCGCCACGAGATTCCAGAATAATATCGTCATAATCGTATCCGGTTCGTGTTCTGGTTGTATGTCCAGAATCTCTTCGATCCCGATCATCATAATACTTACGATATGAAACCTTGGACGATGCGGACGATCTTCCTCCTCTCGAGCTTCCACTAACACCAAGAAATGCTCTAACAGCATCCAAGATAATATCCTTTACCGCCGGAACCACAATGTCCTCGAAAATATAACTTTTTACGTCATCTACATCTTCCGGAACAAACACGTTCGTAATCTTCTGAAGACCATTCTTTTTCTTCGATTTGACAGAACCGCTGACAACCTTTTCGACTCTTTTCTCTGGAATATCATCATTCTGGTTCTGTCGTGATTTATGGGAATTGGATTTGTATTCCTCCATCTCTAAATCTCCTTTCAATTAACCGTTACCACTTTTCCAGGGAGGGTTATCCTCGTACTTGGAATACGGTTTGTTTTCTTTTTAAACTGATAAGCTAGATTACTCCTGGCTTTCTTTTCGGATGCCGCGTATGTAGAACCCTGCCATCTATTCGCAACGCAGGTGTCAAACTCCATAACCGGTCCGTCATACATATACTGATTCATAGGACACCTCCCTTAAAAAGCAAAAGGGAAAGCACCCTGTTATAGGTACTCTCCCTCTGTCTGAATCATCGATTCAATTCTTATTCAGAATCTTCTTCGGTCTCTTCATCGAGATCCATAAACTCTCCGTCGACGATATCGTCCTTCGGCTGAGTTACAACCGTTTTACGATTCTCACGCCAGTTCTTGAATTTTGCTGCTGCCGGAACGACTACGAATTTGTAGGTTAATGCACCTGCGATCATAGCCAATCCGATAGTTGTCGCTTTCTTCATACCGCCGTTAGAAGCCGCTTTCACGATCTCCTCAGTAGTTGTTTCGATAACCTCTTCGTTGTTGTTCATGATTTCGTTGTTCTCCATAATATGTTCTCCTTTCAGATTTGAAATATGTGGTTCTTCCATAATAGTGTTTGTAAATTCTGCGAACCTTACATTAAGCCACGGAAGTCATATCTCGGACCATAGCCATAGTCAATTACCAGACAAGGCGTTCCATCCGTAGCAAGCTGAGAACTAAATCTCAGATCGATATACCCATTATCAATATTCCAGCCAAGATCATCACCAAGCTTAATAGGCTCTAATCCGACCTCATAATAGAAATCATTAAGCGAAATATACATTTCATCTCGCATTTGACGATTTAATTCATTCTCAGCTTTTTTCAATTTGTCGATGTTCGACTTGAAATATCTTCCGGACACAGCATCAAAACATAAAGTATCGCCTTTTGCTGTGACGATGACCTCCTTATTTTCAACAGGATTTTTCTCAAGGCGTTCCTTAGCAACAGCATCTCTCACAGTCTGCTCTTTCTTCTCACCGATTGTCTCTACCACCTTTTTCTGGTAATCTCTCAATGTCGATTCGGAAATGGTATACGCTGCTGTCAGTGCCGCATTTCTTCTGGCATTAACAGAACTTGCCCCGATAAGACACGCTACTGAGACTGTTCCAGTAACTGCCGCAGGAATATAACATTTCCAAGCAGTTTTAACGACATCCATCGGCTCCAGTTTGTCTGCTTGCTGACGCTGCTTTTCCTCATCTAATAATTGGATTGCTTTCGGTGTCGCCCGTACTGCCATTACGGTAGTTGTAACCATCCCAGCAATTCCAATTCCAGTGAGGATTTCGGGACTATGCTTTACTGTAGCTGTTTTTACACTTCTACAGATTTTTGTTAAATTTGGTTTCTGCATTTCAGTCTATCCTCCATAAAATATAAACGGGGCACAAGGCCCCGCGATTTATCTAACCAACCAGAACTCCGGACGAACTCCAAGAGAGCCCGAAGCGTTGCTGTAGTCCGTACTGCCAAAGCCGTACACACGGGCAAAGGAAGCCGAAGAAAAATTCCTCTTTGTAGCATTTCTGAGCCATCCCCACTCGCAATCATTCTGGTAATAAGCAACGCGGTTTCGTCTCTGTTTCATAAGAGGAAGCTGTTCATCTCCGTCCGCTTCGATATGGTTTCGATCCCATTCGTCATCCCAGCCACAAATCTCTCCGAGAGTCGGGATTGACAAATCGGTCATTCTCTGTTTAAAAACCGCAGGGAACATATTGTACAGTTCGGTATCAATCCACTTTTTCAGATCAGACTGAGAATATCCGCCAGCATTACCACCATCTTCATTCATCGGGCGTTTGGCAACATAATCGTCGAAAATGAATAACACCTTATCGTTCGTAACTTTCTGAACAGTTGCTGTAAAGTTTCCGAGCTTTCCTAAAGGAACCATCATTTTATCGCCGACTTTAATATCTGCCGGAAGGATAGAATACGGATTATGTACCGTATCTCTAAATAAATTCAGGGTCGCCTCAACATCAGCTCTGCAATAGCGAACTGTATCGCTAATATCAAATGTCGGAAATAACGGTCCCAAATCGATCGCATAACCACCCTCTGATTTTCCTTTTTCATCAAGATCGATGTACTTTCTATACA
>ERZ808258.364-NODE-364-length-19070-cov-3.513910_pt1 | contig 19070 bp, 18 predicted proteins | sample MGYA00521280_ERZ808258 | MGnify/ENA primary metagenome ERZ808258 (study PRJEB31516, sample SAMN03275585) | gut metagenome | biome: mammalia-associated habitat; material: feces | host: Papio cynocephalus | place: Kenya | collected 2012-07-19 ...
AGGCTGTGCGTCTTTCCAATCGCTATTTGCCCGATCGTTTATTGCCCGATAAGGCCATCGACGTTATAGACGAAGCTTGCAGCCGCGTCAGCTTAGCTAAAGCCAATAAACCACAAGATTTAGTAAATAAAGCTTCTGAATTGCGTGATTTAGTGCGCAAACGTGACGAAGCTTTGGCCGAACAAGATTACGAGCTGGCTGATGAATTGCGCATGAAGGAAGAAGCGGCTCGCAATGTCTTAAATCGTTTAGAAGCCGATTGGCAAGAGCGCCGCGAGCATTCCGCTGAGGCTAAGAGCGATCGTCCTGTAGTAAAAACCGATACGGTAGCCTATGTAGTTTCGCTTATGTCTGGTGTTCCTTTAAATAGCGTCAGCCAAAATGAAGCTGCTCGTTTAAGTAATATCGAGCAAATTTTACATGAGCGCGTGGTTGGACAAGATGAACCGATTAAAGTAGTCAGCCGCGCTATCAAGAGAGCTAGGGCCGGCTTAAAAGACCCCAATAAGCCCATTGGTTCTTTCCTTTTCTTAGGCCCGACGGGTGTAGGTAAAACCGAATTGGCTCGCACTTTAGCGCAATTCCTTTTCGATGATGAAAATGCCCTCATTCGCATGGATATGTCCGAATACTCGGAAAAATTTACCGTTTCGCGTTTGTATGGTGCAGCTCCGGGCTATGTGGGCTACGACGAAGGTGGCGAATTAACTGATGCTGTCCGCCGCAAGCCTTATTCTGTAGTGCTTTTTGATGAAATAGAAAAGGCTCATCCTGATATTTTCAACGTTTTGTTGCAAATTATGGACGAAGGCCGCCTGACCGATTCCAAGCGCCATGTAGTCGATTTCAAAAATGTAGTGGTTATCCTCACTTCCAATATCGGTTTTGCCAACCCTGATCCTAGTGTAAATATGGGCTTGCGCGGCAATCGCGATGAAGGTTCACCTCAAGTGCGTTTCGAGCGTATGAAAAAGCGCGTTTTGGAAGAGACAAAGCAAGTCTTTAAACCGGAATTTTTGAATCGTTTAGATGCTTCGGTAGTTTTCCATAGTTTGGAAAATGAAGATTTGCTTAAAATTGTCGATATTATGTTGGCCAAAGTGCGCAAAGAATTGGGCACCAACCATCGTGATTTTGAAGTTTCCCAAGATGTCAAACGCGCTTTGGTAGCTTCTTGTCGCGAGCCTCAGTACGGCGCTCGTCCTTTGCGTCGTGCCATTCAGCAAATGATTGAAGATCCTCTGGCCGACAAGGTAATTGACGGTGAATTCCCTGAAGGTAGCCGTATGCTTATTGATGTCAGCGAAGAAGATCGTGCCGAATTGGCCGCCCGTGAAGCTGAAGGTATGATTGGCAGTAGCTCTTCAAACAAAAATGGCGATGATGATAACTTCCAATTAGTGTTCAAACTTGCCGAATAGAAAAAATGGGGGAGCGCTTTAGAGTTAGTTGCGCTCCCTTGACTATCACAAGGCGGCCCATTATAATTAACGCCGCCTTATATTATGGGGAAGTGGCTCAGCTGGGAGAGCGTCGCGTTCGCAATGCGAAGGTCGTGGGTTCGAATCCCATCTTCTCCACCAAGTTTAAGTTTAGAGTAAGAGTTTAAACTCCACGGTGAGTTTAAGCTCTTTTTTTATTGCAATATTAGCTAAAATGCTAAATAATAAAATTAGCTAATAAAATATCGTTCGAGGTGATTGCTATGATTGCAGCTGTCGCTACAGCAACAGATATGCAAAACAATTTCGGCAAATATTTAAATCTAATTATTTCAGGACATGAAGTTATCGTAACTAAAAACGGTCGTGAAATAGGGCGCTTTGTCCCTAAAGATACTGTCAATTCGTATCTAACTGATTCTCTTACAGGATTGTTAAAGAAAAATTATGATCTAGATCAAGTGAAGTCAGAGAGACTAAAAGAAAAATATGAAGTTGTTGATTGATTGCAATATAATACTAGATGTTCTACAGAATAGACAGTCTTTTGTTGAGTCGTCATCGGCTATCTGGAAACTGTGTGAAACTGGACAGATACAAGGTTATGTGTCGGTACTGACTTTTGCAAATATTGTTTACATTATGCGCAAAGAGCTAGACCCTAAAACAATTGAAGATACGTTGCAAAAATTATCTTTAATTTTTAAATTCGTAGATCTTGAGGTTATTGATGCTGTCCGTGCTACGGAATTGCGGTGGAATGATTTTGAAGACGCTATACAAAGCGTAACTGCAGATAGACTAAATGTCGATTTTATTATTACTAGAAATGTTCGCGATTTTGCAAAAAGTAAAGTTGTAGCTTTAATGCCTTCAGAATTGCTAGCTAGAATATAAGTATAAATAAAACAGCCCTTTCTCTGCTAATATGCCAGAGAAAGTGGCTGCCTTCACTTATTGATAATTACAAATTGTTGTAAATGCTCATAAACCACTCAACTGTAGCTGGATCATAGTGAGAGAAAAATAAGCTTTTGCCAGTATCGAGAGCGGACAGTTTTTGCATATCCTCTTTAGCTACTTTTTGCTGTTGGAAAAGGTGAGCTTCTACCTGGTTGACAGCAGGTACAATTTCGGCAAAATCGTAACCGGCGTTGCTGATCCAAATTTTTGTAGTAATAAAAAGATCTTCGCGAGGTAAACCGCATTTTTGAATAGCTGCGCCTACGCCAGCTTCAAATTAAAATAATTTGCCATTAAATAAAGCTTGACTCTATAATAATTGTAGAGTCTATTGTGGCCTGCGGAAGGAGTGCTCCGATTAAATCTCTGGTTTTTTAGGCAATAAAAGTAAACGTCAGAGGCGGAAAAGAAACTTTAATGGAAAAAAATTTGACTTCAGGTAGTGTTTTTAAGAATATCGTTTATTTTTCCTTGCCTTTTTTATTGGCTTACTTTCTACAAGTTCTTTATGGTTTAGCTGATCTTTTCATTATTGGCCAATTTGATACGGTAGCCAGCATTACTGCAGTTTCTATCGGCAGTCAGGTTATGCATATGCTTACTGTTATGATAGTTGGCTTAACTATGGGCTCTACGGTAACTATTGCTCAGGCAGTTGGCGCCGATAATAAAAAACAAATTGCTCAAGCTATTGGCAATACCTCTGTACTTTTTATTGCAGTTTCTGTTGTCGTGACGGCTGTCTTGGCCTTTTTAGTCGATCCTATTGTATCGATTATGTCTACTCCTCAAGAATCTGTGCAGGGAACGGCCGCTTATTTATTTGTTTGCTTTTTAGGTATACCGTTTATTACGGCTTACAATGTTATTAGTGCTATATATCGCGGCTTGGGCGACTCTAAAAGCCCTATGTATTTTGTGGCCGTAGCTTGTGTTGTAAATATTGTCTTGGATTATATTTTTATTGGAGCTATGCACTTAGGCCCTGTAGGTGCGGCTTTAGGCACAACTTTATCGCAAGCTGTGAGCGTTATTTTTGCCTTATGCATGTTTGTGCGCCATAAAGAAATTTTGCCTAGCAAAGAAGATTTTAAAATTAGCCACTTTATTATGGGGAAGCTTATAAAAATTGGTTTGCCTGTTTCTTTACAAGACGGTTTTGTGCAAATTGCTTTTATTGCTATTACTATTATTGCCAATAGGCGAGGCCTTAACGACGCGGCAGCCGTGGGCATTGTAGAAAAAATTATCGGTTTCCTTTTCTTGGTACCTTCGTCTTTATTGTCTTCTGTTTCCGCCCTTAGTGCTCAAAATATCGGCGCTCAAAAGCCTGAAAGAGCTGTGCTTACTTTGCGCTATGCTATTTATATGGCCGTCAGTTTCGGTTTGTTAGTTTCTGTAATAGCTCAATTTAATGCTGATAGCGTAGTAAATTTATTTACTTCCGATCATACAGTTGTCACTATGGGTGGTGAATATTTGCGCGGTTATATTTGGGATTGTTTATTAGCTGGTATCCATTTCTGCTTTAGTGGTTATTTCTGCGCTTGTGGTCATTCTGAATTATCTTTTATGCACAATATGATCACGCTGTTTTTTGCTCGTATTCCCGGAGTTTATTTAGCTTCAATTATGTATCCGCATACTTTATTCCCCATGGGTTTAGTAACAGCGGCCGGCTCGCTTGTCTCTGTAATAATATGTTTAATCGCTTTTGCTTGGTTGCAGCGTCGTGCTCAAAATAAGCAAGTCCAATCAACAATGCCGTTTTAGTATTTGCGGAGCGTGGAAAAGATAACATGGACGAGAAAAAACTTTTTCAAATAGGTGATGTAGCCAAAATGTTTCAACTTAGCGCAGGTACTTTGCGCCACTATGAGCGTTTAGGCATTCTTCATCCTGAGTATATAGACTCGGAAACAGGCTATCGCTATTACAGTATTCGCCAATTTGAAGTTCTCACCAATATTCGTTACTTGCGTGCTTTAGATATGCCTTTAGAGCAAATCGCTGAATTTGTGCATAATCGCGATTTAGATTTAATAGAAAATACTTTGCTTAAACATAAAGAGATTGTAGAGCAAAAAAAGAGTGAGTTGGAAGCTATAGGACGCAAAATAGAGCACCGTTTGGCACAAATTAGAGACGCTCGCCATTCTAATTTGGAACAAATAAAATTATTAACTACAGAAGCTTGTCGTTTAGTTTGGATTAAAGATTCAGTCAAATGGAAATCTTATTTGTCATTAGAACATTCAATTAGACGTTTGGAAAAACATCAAAAAGTTCCACTTACTTTTCAAGGTAAAGTTGGTGTAGGTATTTGTAAAGAAAATTTATATTTAGGTAAATACGATCGCTACGATGTAGTATTTATCATCTTAGATGATGAAGATACATATGAAGGTGAAATTGACAGTATAGAGCCTGGTTTATGTGTCTCTATGCGTTTTCAAGGTAGTCACGATAAGGCGCCAACTCATTATCAAAAAATGTTGCAATATATAAAGGCTGAAAAATTAGAAATTATTGGTTTTTCGCGAGAATTAAATTTGATAGATAATGTATTGAGTAGCGACCCTAAACAATATGTCACCGAAATACGCATTCCTGTGCGGCGTGTTTATTAAACATTATGCAATATAATTTAACTAAAGGGCCGATAACTTTAAATATTTTGCGTTTTGCTTTGCCTTTAATGTGTGGCAATTTATTACAGCAAACTTACAATATAGCCGACACTTGGATTGTGAGCCGCTTCTTGGGCGCTAATGCTTTGGCTGCTGTCGGTTCCTCGTATGCCCTGATGATCTTTTTGACTTCCATAATATTAGGGCTGTGTATGGGGAGTGGAGCAGCTATTGCTATGCAATATGGAAGCGGCCAGTTTGATAAATTGCGGCGTTGCATTTTTATGTCTTTTAGCTTAATTGCTACGGCAGCTTTGCTACTTAATATTGGTGTATATTTAGGGCTAGGTCATATTTTGCATTGGCTTTGTGTGCCTATAGAAGTGCAGCCTTTAATGAGCGTCTATTTGAAGATCATTTTCGCTGGCATTATGGCTACCTTTTTATATAATTATTTTGCCAATTTACTTAACGCGGTGGGCAATTCTGTAACACCTTTATATTTTTTGGCGGTAGCTGCTCTAGGCAATATCGGTTTGGATTTATTGTTTGTACTGGTTTTTAAGTGGGGAGTAGGGGGCGCCGCTTGGGCTACGATAGCAGCGCAGTTCCTGGCCGGAATTGCTATTGCTATTTATACTTTGAATAAATTCCCACACTTGCGGCCACAACGAGTGGATATGTGTTGGGACAAAGCCGATTTAGCTTCAATTGTGAATCTATCGGTAATGACTAGTGTACAGCAATCGATTATGAATTTCGGTATTTTGTTGGTGCAAGGCTTAGTCAACAGTTTTGGTACTGTGGTTATGGCTGCTTTTGCGGCCGCAGTTAAAATCGATTCTTTTGCTTATATGCCGGTGCAAGATTTTGGCAACGCTTTTTCTACATATGTGGCTCAAAACTACGGCGCCAAACAGCCTGAACGCATTCGCCTTGGTATTCGCAGCGCGATATTAACTTCAGCAATATTTTGCTTTATTATCAGCGTTTTAGTTTTTACTTTCGCCCAGCCTCTTATGCAAATTTTTATCGATTCGCAAGAAAAAGCTATTATCACCGTTGGTATACAGTATTTACGCATTGAAGGAGCTTGTTATATCGGTATAGGCATATTGTTTTTACTTTACGGCTATTACCGCGCTGTCAATATGCCTTCCATGTCGGTAATTTTAACTGTTGCTTCTTTAGGTACGCGTGTAGTTTTAGCTTACGCTTTGTCAGCCATTCCGGCTATTGGTGTAGTTGGTATCTGGCTTTCTGTACCTATTGGCTGGGCTTTAGCTGATATTATCGGCATTGCTTACTATTTTATGTACTCACGGAAACAATTGCCTGCCGCGACGTAAAAAGTGATAAACGATCCTTCAGTCAAACACTGACGCCTTTAAGTAGTGATCAAAACTCTACATAATGGCAAAAATTGCGATTATGTAGAGTTTTAGCCGCTCGGTTCACAGTTAAAACATTTAATATTCATTGCTAAGCAAAAAATCAGCTATGTGCATAGTTTTAATTCCTTTATAGTTGCCGCCTCCAAAAGTATCGGTGGTGAGAACATATTTGGGGTAGTTATCGCGAATTTTTAGCAAGCGCTCATATTCTCGCTTTTCTGTCTTTTCGGAGCTTATTTCTTGTGTTACCTGAATATAAATTCTTTCATTTTGTCTGTTGGCTACAAAATCAATCTCACCGTCATTTGTTTTTCCTACATTTACAGTATATCCACGACGGCAAAGTTCTAGATATATAACGTTTTCTAAACTTGAAGCAACGCTGTCAGTATTATAACCAAGAACACTATAGCGAAGAGCAGTATCCGCAAGATAAAATTTTTCTTGTGTTTTTAAAATTTCTTTACCTTGCAAATCGTATCTTGAACAGCGGTGAATAAGATAGGCCTTCTCTAGCTTTTCCAAATAACTATAAACAGTTTCGCTATCGATAGTCCTACGCTCAGATTTTAGATAATCTGCAATAGATTTGGCAGAAAAAGTTTGTCCCACATTATTGAATACATATTTCACTATTCGTTCTAATTGATCGATCTTTCTGATTTGATTGCGCCTGACAATGTCGGAAAATATTGTAGAATTATATATGTCACGCACGATTGTATATACTTCGTCTTGAGAATACGCTTGTAAGTGGGTAGCCGGAAAACCACCTAAACGAATATAATTAGCAAGTTCTGTTTTGGGATCGCTTATAGAAGTGAAAAAATTTCTAAAAGTTAGATATTCCTTAAAAGATAAAGTAAAAATACGAAAAGAAACATATCTTCCGGTAAGATAAGTTGATATTTCAGAAGACATCATTCTAGAATTTGAACCTGTAATATATACATCTACGTCAAAATCTGAAGCTAAAGAATTAACAACTTTTTCCCAACCGTCTATTTCTTGTATTTCGTCAAGAAATAAATAGGTTGTTCCACTACTTGAAAGCCGAGCTTTTAGATCATTATACACTTGCTTAGCTGTCAGATCTTCGTATTCCATTGAATCGTAACGACAACTGACAATTTGTTCTTGGAGAATGTTTTTCTCTGTTTTTAACTTTTCGATAATCATTTTAAGAAGTGTAGACTTGCCGCAGCGGCGCACTCCGGTAAGAATTTTAACAAAAGGCGTATCCACATAGGCCATGATTTTGTTTAAATATAAGGGTCTGCTAATCATAATTGAATTGCCTCCATATAGTATTTATATCCGTAAATAATATACAAAAATTATAGTTTTTATTATTATAATCGCAAAATTTATGATAACAGCTGTAAAAGTAAGAGTAAAGCTGCCACTTTATCTAGTTCATTTAAGCGTTGAAAATAAGCGACGATATTTAATTAGCGCACCAGTTAAGCTAGAAAACTAGGCTTTCACAGTTGTATGTGGAATTTTGGCATTTATAGCTTTGGTAAAAAAATTGTCTTGCGGGGTGCTTTCTATGTCGGGTAAAAAATCGGAAAAATGTGCAGCTAGAAAAGAAATGGTTAGACAAGCTGAATTAGCTAGGCAAACTAAAACTCAAACGCTTTCCAATAAATTTAGTATCTTTTTGACAAGATCATCTTATACAATGTTCATTGGAGGCATAGCAATCTCTTGTTTGCTCTCACTTGCGCTTGATGATTTCTCTTTTTCTCAGGGTGCGTGGTGTTCGGTTTATCTGGCAATTATTTTGTTTACAGTTGGGGTTCAATTTTCCGAAGATAATGAATCTGAAGAGATAAAAAGAGCTAAATTGTTAAAAGATGCTAAAGAGAGCAAAACTTCCGACTCGTACGGTTGTATGTCTGTAGGGGTTGTTTTTATTAGTTTTGGAATAATCAACTACTTTCTAATCCATAATTTTAACTTTAACTGGCCCAATTTATCTACTCTCGAACACATATTGGGGGCAATTGCTTGGACATTTGCAGGCGTCAGCATTATAAAGTCTTGTATTCTCAATATTATCAGATATAAAAAAGTTTTGGCTGAAGAAGCTGCTGGCGCTACCTTTGTAGAACTGCCTCCCGATGAAGGCGAGGAAGAACTTGCTCGTTTAATTGCGGAGGAAGAAGGCGTTCCTTTTACTAACGATAGCCATCCTAACAATATGTACGCTGAAAATGACTATATTGATGATCCTGATTATGAGCGTGGAGAAAATCGCTATAATTGCCACCGCTCGCCTGCTCCAAAGAAAAATTCACGCCGTTCTTCTAATTATTCCTCATCTGGCGATAGTTTCTATGATGAAGTACAGTTCTAAATTAGTTATATTTTTTATAATAGGATATTCTATATTTTGAGTTTAACTTCACAAAATTTGATTTTATATCATGGTTCTAAGGCTGGTTTAGTTGGAAATATCGCTCCTGTAAGCCGTGATCGTTGCAATTTTGGCAAAGGCTTTTATATGGGAACTGAGCGTAGCCAGCCTTTAACTTTAGTTTGCAATTACCCTAATGCTAAGTTATATACTTTGAATGTAAATTTGAATGGACTTAACACTTTAGACCTTGAAGTTGGCTTAGACTGGGCCCTTTTTGTTGCTTATAATCGTGGTAAAATGGAGCCTTGGCGAGGGACGCAAATTTATCGAAAGTTTAAGAGTTTGAGTGGCGATTGCGATATGATCGTCGGTTATATTGCCAATGATAGGATGTTTGTCGTATTGGATAGGTTTTTCAGTGGAGAAATAACTGATAAGGCCTTGGTAAATAGTTTGTCAGCTTTAGAACTTGGTAAACAGTATGTTGCTTTAACTCAAAAAGCTTGTTGCCAAGTTGATATTATCAAGACAGAAAGTTTTGCCGAAAAAGAATTGAATTTATTGAAGATTAAAAGTGAGCAACCACGCTTTCAAGGAATATCTGCCGCAGAAAAAATTTGTCGTTTGTATCGTCGTGAAGGGCGGTTCTTTGATGAAATTATGGAGGATGAAGTTTAAATAAAATGGTGCATCTTCGTCTTGATCATAGGCAACTTTGTGATATTCAAGGGCGTCTTTTTGAATTGGCTCTTAAAAGTAATTATGATTGTCCTGCTTTTATTGAGACTTTCATGAATAGTAAGGCAGCCCTAGCTTTAGATGATATTTATGATCGCTTGCAATGGGCCGGCGAAGAATACATTTTAGAAGAAATAGAAGACGAAGCTGGTGGATTAAAAAAAGCCGGTACCGTATATAATAGAGAAATAATGTATTGGACTGGTTATGTATACCGTTATTGGCACTATTATGCCAATATTACCAGTAGAGAAATATACAAAATTGCTAATGCGCAACTTATGCACGATTCTTGGCTCGGTTTTCATACTCTTGACGTGGAAATGGCTATCGACAATTTAGTGGAGATACATAGTCAAAAGCAAAATATTCGGTAATAATAAAGAAAATTTAACAAATAAAGAATAGTATGGAGGGTTGGCAAAGTGGAAAACCGAGAGAGCGCTGCTTACCAATTAGAGAGTGGCAGCAAAAAGTCGAGCGTAAGCCCTAAAGTTAGATTAGTTGGACAGCTTTCTTTATTATTTGTAGCTATAGGATTGATTGGTCTGATCGTTTGTGCTTTTACTATAGAAGATTTTGAGTTTTTTGATGCTTTGAGGCTTTTTCTTTTTGTTTGTATTATTCCAGCCTTTGCTTACCTTTATGCTGTCATAGATTCTGCCAAGCAAAATATGACTGAAGATCAGCGAAAAAAACATCTTTTAACTATGGCTAAACAGCCGGACGCCGAGGGAAAGCAATATAAAATTATGTTGTCTGGGGGAATGGGCGCTTTAATTGCTCTGAACGGTTTATATTATTTAATAAACGCTAAGAGTAGTTCTGCTTTTACTAACGGATTTTTAATGACCATAGTTGGTGGTTTTATAGCTGTAACTTTTATAAGTAGTGCTATAAAAAATTTGCGTGAATTTAGACAAATTTTAGATGAGGAAGCTGCTGGCAAGTTGGATTATCTTAAGCAGCAAAATAACGAAGAACATGACTCTATTCGCGATGAAGCTTTAGAACGTTCTGATAGGCAAAATCGAGAAGATAATGCCAAGCGCAGCCAGAATGTAAATGCTGAATCACAAAGTTACGAACGTGTCCAATTCTAAGATACAGCTATCTAGCTAAGCAGAGAAAGCGAGGGCGACAGTACTATGGATTTTTCAGAATATTTCCTCAATCTTTTTCCAAAGGGTATAAAAAAGGCCATTATTTATATGGCAAAATTTTTAGCCTGGCTAGATGTTACCGCTTTTTTTGGAGGCTTAGTCATAGCCTTTATAGGCTGGTACTTTTTTAATAATGAGATTATGGTTGCTTTGGGCTTAGGCTCTTTTACCGCTTCCATTTTTGCCATTATACCTTGTATGATCACGTATTCTTCTACTGATATTATCGATTTTAAGGATCAATTACGTGAGCTGTTAGAAAAAGAGAAAAAAGCCTCAGATAGTAGATTTAAATTAACTCCAAGTGAGCAAGCTAAATTAGCTAAGCTTAAAGAGAGACAAAAACAGATTGCAGCTTTGGAAGCTAAACGTAATAAAAAGCAAACTGGAACGCTGGGCTGTGTGGTTTCTATTCTGTTTTGGGCTTTAATGATTGGCTTTGTAGGCATTTGCACCGATTCATTGTTCTTCATAATGCTTTGCTGGGCTATAATTTTTGCTCTTATAGTTGTAGCTGCTATGTATATGAGAAGTGGCTATGCCAACAGCGATAATGTCCAAACACAAGTTGCGCAGACTGTACGCGCAATTCCTTTAAACCAAGAGCCAGTACAGCTACCCACCAATAGAGCGCAAAATAATTTCACTGGACAGCATTATTCTCGACCAGATTCACAAAATAATGGCGCTATAAACGAAACGCATACTAATGATGATGCGCAATATTAACGAGTAAGCCCAAAAAAGCAGCTGATGAAGCTGCTTTTTTTATTGATAAAAAAAGGAATACACAAAATGACACAAAGATTTTTCGCCTGGGAGGGTTCCAGCCCAACTAGCTGGCCAATTTTTTGATCATTTTTTATTTAACTCATTATGCAAGACTTTAGTAACAAATCTGAATTACAAATTTTCTTTTCTTATTTTAAGCCGCATAAAAAGTTATTCTTTTTGGACATAACTAGCGCTTTAATTATCTCTTTAATAGACTTAGCCTTTCCGGCTGTCTCTCGTTGGTGCTTGTATACTTTATTGCCACAAAATGCTTGGAGAGCTTTTTGGAGCGTAATGGCTGTTATTACTATAGCTTATATTTTGCGCTCCGTTTGTACTTATATTGTGGCTTATTGGGGACACCGCTTTGGCATATTGGTAGAAAATGATATCCGTCGCGATCTTTTTCGCCATATACAGAAACTAAGCTGCGACTTTTTTGATAAAAATAGAGTCGGCCAGCTTATGAGCCGACTTACTGCCGATCTTTTTGATATTACCGAATTGGCCCATCACGGTCCGGAAGATATTTTTATCTCTACTTTGACTATTGTCGGTGCTTTGGTGGTAATGTTTACTATACAGTGGCGCTTGGCTTTGGTTATTGCCATTATGATTCCTATTTTCTTGGGCGTTGTGTGGTACTTCCGCAAATCTATGCGTGAAGCTTCCCGCCAAGTAAAAAAAGTGACAGCCTCTATCAATGCCGATTTTGAATCGGGCCTTTCCGGTATTAAAACTGCTAAAGCGTTTGCTAACGAAAATGTTGAACTTAGCAAATTTGACGCTGCCAATCGCAGTTATCGTCACTCTAAATATGGTTTCCATAGAGCCATGGGCCTTTTCAATGCTTCCATAGAATTTTTCGTTTGTATGCTTTCGGTGGCCGTTATTGCTGTGGGTGGCGCTTTGATTATGGCCGGTCAACTCAACATTATCGATTTAATTACTTTTAGCCTTTATGTGACAACTTTTGTAAATCCTATTCGTCGTTTGGCTTCTACGGCTGAATTGCTATCTAACGGTATGGCCGGCTTGCATCGTTTTGTGGAACTTATGCGCACCGAGCCTAGTTTACAAGATGCTCCTAATGCCCATGTTTTACAAAACGTCAAAGGACGTGTCGATATTGAGCATGTTTCTTTCGCCTATCAAGCTGGACGTGATATTTTACATGATGTCTCTTTGACTATTCAGCCAGGCGAAACTATAGCTTTTGTCGGTTCTTCCGGTGGTGGTAAAACTACGCTCAGTCAATTAGTGCCGCGCTTTTATGATGTTAGCTCGGGAAAAATTTGTATTGACGGTCAAGATGTGCGTACCGTTACGCAAGAATCTTTGCACCAAAATATCGGCGTAGTTTCCCAAGATGTCTTTTTATTTCCGGACAGTATTTTAGAAAATATCCGCTATGGAAAATTGGATGCGTCTGAAGAGGAAATAGTTGAAGCTGCCAAATTAGCGGAAATTTATGAAGATGTTTTAGCTATGCCTGAAGGCTTGCATACCAATGTCGGCGAGCGTGGCGTATTGCTTTCCGGTGGTCAAAAACAGCGTATTTCTATTGCGCGTATTTTCCTAAAAAATCCGCCTATTTTAATTTTGGACGAAGCTACTTCCGCTTTAGATAGCGTTACTGAAGCGAAAATTCAGAAAACGTTCGACAAATTGTCAGTAGGACGTACTACTATTGTAATTGCCCATCGTCTTTCTACTGTTAAAAATGCCACTCGCATTGCCGTTATTGATAATGGTCAAATTATTGAGCTGGGCAGCCATGAAGAACTTATGCAAAAAGGTGGAGCTTATGCTGCCTTGGTGCATACTCAGGAGCTTAAAGATGCTTAACTTATAGCGGCTTTTACCTATGAATCTGGTTAAATTCGTTGATACGTGATAATATTTTCTGACTGTTTGACGACGTGAAAGGGACGGCTTTTTATGAACCGCAAAATAGTGTACTGTTTGGTTTTAGCTGTGGCTTGTGTGATGGCTGGCATTTTTTGGTATACCACTCACAGCACTGACCGTATGCTAAGAAATATTAGTCGCGAGCTGGGTATTGATATTTGCGGTGGTGAAATTGTTAAGTCTGAAGATACTCACGGCGGTTTTCACGGTGACGGACATCTGTTGGTATCAGTCAAGTTTACTAATGATAAAGTAGGAAAAGAGCTGGCTAGCTCCAAAGAATGGCAAGCTTTTCCTTTGGATGCAGCAGCCCAGACTTTACTTTATGGCCGTGAAATAGAAGGCGGCAGAGTAGGGCCCTTTGTAACCGATCGCGATGGGAATAGGCTCGTTCCTCCTGTTAGGAATGGCTATTATTGGCTTAGAGATAGACAGCCAGAATCTGAAAATCAAATAAAGAGAGACGGCGCCACTAACGGTTTGCGTAATTTTACTATAGTTGTTTATGATAAACAAGAAAATATGCTCTATTACTGCAAAATGGACACTTAGTTTTTTACGGCGGTTGATAACTATAGATCTAAAATTAGTTAGCAGAAAATTATTATCTTAAATATAAACTGATATCAAACTCAACGAGGATTTATAAAGAGTGACAAATTATATAAAAGAGTTCCGTGACGGTATCTTTGCACTTAGAACTCGCAGATTCGGTACTGTTGCAGAGCTTATGATTGAAAAACTATATGGTTATACTAAATCTCACAATCAGTTTCATGATCTTTATGATGAAGTCAGAAAGCAGAGAATTGAAGTAAAATTCTCTACTGTTATGAAAACTAATGATGAACTCATTACTCGTTTTAATGTTATCGAGCAATGTAAAAAAGCAAACATTGGAAATCGTGCGCTTAGTAGCACAGATAGGTGCAATCACGACTTTGACTGTAATATTCAGCAGGTGAAGCGATTAGAATTTGATGTTCTTTACTATGGACTGTTTTTTGCTGACGGTATTGCTATCTTTAAGATGAACTCCGATAAGATCGTGTCCTGTCCCGGATATTCAGACAAGCAGCACAAAGGCAATGATGGTGAAGGCCAGTTCCATTTGAATCGCAGTACCATTGATTATCATAGGAGGCACTTTGTTAAGTGGCTTACATATGAGGAACTTTACGACCTGTTTTTACAAATGAAAGCTACGTATCAATGAATAAATTCTTCCCATATAAAGCATTTTTTATAATATTTCTATTTGTTTTAGAAAGGCCAAATAATTTCATAACTTCGTTATCCAAATCTTTATAAAGCTCACTTATATTTTCGGAAGAACTCATTATGCGGTCTACTTCTTTTATGATAGGAATTTGAACATCCATTGGAACAAATGGTATAGGCATTTGCTCAATGTGTGAACGAAGCAATTTGACAGAATTAAACTTCTTTGCAATAAAATAAACAGTAACACTTGAGTTAAGTATTGCAAGAATATACTTTATTTCAAGGCCTTTAATACGAGGGATAAGAACATTGCAGCTGTTCAGGGAGAGTGTTTGCTGGTTATCATAGGCAAAGACAGGAACCTCGCTTATAAAACGATAGAGTAATTTTTCCTTTGCCCTATACATTTCAACAGGGGCGACTTGCTGAAAAGATTCCGGTACGAAGCGAATATAATTTTTTGCCTTTTTTATTCTATATCTCGTAATATCATTGCCCTTGAGAATAACTTCATTATTGATACCTTTTTCGGTTGATAGATATTCCTTGTTATTGCCAGTGACTATGCCAAGTGCGAATTGAGCGTTGTCTTTCAAATAAGTAACATTTTTTATATTGCTAATTGCATTCAGACACCTATTCTCTTCGTCAGACACATTGAATGAAAGCGTGTCGTTTGAAAAAATTCTGGGTTCTGAAATGGTATACGAACTATTGTCAGTGGAAACTTTGCAACCAACTACATTTTTTTCATTGTCTGGTGTTATACCAAGAATAATGGAAGGACACTGAACACCTGAAAAAACATTACCAAGGTAGGAAACGAATCTAAAAGAGCAAGAGTCGAGCATTAATTTTCTAATGGTGTTATGCGCTGCAACGTTCAAAATTGCTTCAGGAAGAACGAATGCCAGCATGCCTTTATAAACAAGCATGGATAAGGCTTTTTCAACAAATAAATCGTAAGATTCTATATTTTTATCAGATGCTGTTTTTAATATCTTTCGGCATTTGCTGATATCTTCTTCCGAAAAGTTGCTCCCCCAAGGCGGATTGCCGACGACTATATCAAATTTTTGAGTAAAACTTTCAAAATATGTATTGCCAATAGTGATCCTGGAGCGTATTTCTAAAGCCGATATTTCGGGGACGACAAGTGCTATATTAATTCTCGACAAAAATACACTTGTAGAATCTATATCCTGTCCATAAAGAGTAGAGTAATCTACTCCTTTAACGCAAAGACTTAATAAAAAATTACCTGTACCGCAGCAAGGATCACAAATCGTCTTTTTCTGTAAATTGCTGTTTTCATATAAAAGGCCAATCAATTTGTTGACAATTTTTTGCGGAGTGTAATAAGTGCCTAAATTTTTTCGCTGTCCGATATCTCGTAAGGAAATGTATACGCCTCCTAATGAGTCCTCTCCCTTAACAAATTGTATTCTTTTTGATAATACAGGCTGTAATTTGTTTATTAAAACTGGATCAATTGCGCACTCTCCAATAAGATCCTTAATCAAGACATAGAATTCGCTTGTTTGTTCTTTAGACAAAAAGTTTAATAAGACGTTGTTGTCCGTAAATTCGATGTTGCGACTTTGGTAATAAAGTTGAACGGCAAAATTAGCGAGGACTATTAAAAGCTCTTTTTCGCTTTCAATTGCGCTAATTTCTAATAGTTCAGCAATTAGTTTTTGGTTGCTTTCAGTATAAATATAATCTCTATAGAGAATTTTACCTGAAACCTGCTTTTTGTTTCTGCGACTTTTAAGTTTTATATTATCGTTAGATTTTAGATCTTCGATAAAGTGTTCAATATATCCACGACTAAATAATTGATCGCCGATATCGGGAACGATTTTTCTTAAGCGAATCCAATTTTTTAATGTGGCTTTTGATATAGATAACAGTTCACATACATCCGTAATAGTAAGCGCTTCTTGTGATGTACTGTATAGCTCCAACTCATAATTGCACATCCTCTTTTTTCGCTTATCAACAGGTTTTGTAGCACTTTTAGGAATACGCCACGCACCGCCAATTATACTAGCACCATTAATACGTCCTTCTTCACACAAAACTTGGACGCGCCTTTTAGAAATATTAAACTTTACAGCAGCTTCATCAACTGAAATATACATAAATGCCCCCCAAAAAATACTCTAAATCTATCCGGATTATATATCAATGCGCGAACAATATCAATATTAATGAATAGATGATCTTGTAAATTGCAAGGTTTAATGCAATATCGGTTTGAACTATTGGTATTTTCCTTTTAGGTTATCTATGGTTGGACTTTTTATTTTGGTTAATCACTTTTAAAAGTTAAGCAATAAAAAATGATTGCCTCAAGTAATAGCATTGCTTTAAAATAAGTCGCATGTCAAAAGTTTATGATTCGAATGAGCAAAGTTACAGCCTGGAAACATATCTTCGTCAAAGTGAGCCTGAACAAGCGGAAAAAAGTGCTGCTTGGCGGGCGGCAATTGGGCTTCAAGATGTAGATGGTCTGAAAACTTCCGCTTATTTACTGGAAACGGCCAAGGAGCATATCGAAGGTCAAATCGATATGTCAACTGCTAAGCAGCGGTTGCATAGTTATTATGAGCAGAAACGGCAACGTTTAGGCGTCGAGGACAATTGTGAAGAGGCCGATCTCGTTTCTGTGCACATTGCTGAAGTATTGTCTGAGCAAACTTTTCAATTCTCTCCCGCTTATTATAAGAACTTGCATAAATGCCTTTTTGCCGAAGTCTTTAGCCATGCCGGTCAATTTCGGACTTACAATATTTCCAAAAAAGAGTGGGTACTTAATGGAGACACTGTCTATTATGCTCCTTGCGACAGTCTCCAGGAAACTCTTGACTATGATTTTACTCAAGAAAAATTGTTCCCTTATAGCAAAAATAGTCTTGCGCAAAGTGTAAAACATCTAGCCGAGTTTACTGCCGGTTTGTGGCAAATTCATCCTTTTTGTGAGGGCAATACTCGTACGACAGCCGTTTTTATTATTAAGTATTTGCGAACTTTTGGTTTTAGCCTTGATAATGATATTTTTGCTCACAATTCGTGGTATTTTCGCAATGCCTTAGTGAGAGCCAATTACAACAATTTGCCCAACGGAATCCACGCTACAACGCAATATTTGCAGCAATTTTTTGAAAATTTATTGCTAGGAACCACCCATAAATTGAAAAACCGCTATTTGCATATAGATTATAAAGACTAGGACTAACAAATAAAAACATGATTAAAATTCTATTCGTTTGCCATGGTAATATTTGTCGCTCGCCTATGGCTGAATTTGTAATGAAAGATCTTGTGTCTAAGCATAATTTAGACGGTGTCTTTCATATTGAATCGGCAGCCGTTAGTGACGAAGAATATAATAATCCCGTTTATCCGCCGGTGCACAAGTTGTTAGCTGCTAAAGGTATAAGTTGCGCTGGTAAGCGAGCTCGCACTATGAATAGTGACGACTATGCTGAATTTGATTATATTGTCGGTATGGATTGCTCTAATATGCGTTATATGCGTAAAATTTGCGGCGGCGATCCGGAAGGCAAACTTAGTTTATTAATGGACTACACCAAGCGCCCCGGTGATGTGGCCGATCCTTGGTATACACGCAATTTTGAAGCCACTTGGCAAGATGTTAATGAAGGATGTCAGGCTTTACTGGATCAGCTTATATAGACATTGACATACTCTGTCTACTCTTTTATTGATGCTATCAGAAAAAATATATGCGAAAAATATATTTTTCGCATATATTTTTCTAACAATTTGCTTTCTATAATGCGGGAGGTAAAAAAGCCTTAAAGCGAAACTTTTAGGCTAGGGGATGGGGAAATAAACCAACGTAGGAGAGTGCTTAAATGTTCGAGAAAAACGTTAATATTTACGACGTTAAAGAGATTAGAACTAGGACTACCGTTTACTTCGGCGTAGGCGCCATCGACAAGATGGTTGACATCGCTAAAGTTTTGAAGTCCAAAGGCGTAGATAAAGTGATCGTTATGTCCGGTCATCGTGCTTATAAGCTTACCGGTGCTTGGGATCACGTAGAAAAAGCCTTAAAAGATGCGGGCATTGGCTACATCAACTACGATAAAGTAACGCCTAACCCCACTACTCATCATGTAAATGAAGCTGCCCAGATGGCTCGTGAGTTTGGTGCTAAGGCCGTTATCGCTATTGGTGGCGGTTCTCCCACCGACGCTGGCAAGTCCGTGGCTATTCTGTTAGAGTATCCCGACAAAACTGCCAACGATATTTACGAATTTACCTTCACACCCGAGAAGGCTGCTCCCATTGTCTCTATCAACTTAACTCACGGTACCGGTACCGAAACTAACCGCTTTGCCGTAGTTAGTGTTCCTGAGAAGAACTTTAAGCCAGCTATCGCTTACGATTGCATCTATCCTATGTTTGCTATCGACGATCCGCAGCTTATGGTT